>Ga0210410_10001592_pt1 | contig 21131 bp, 15 predicted proteins | sample IncBWC4MmetaG_FD_161058 | JGI IMG/M metagenome (GOLD analysis project Ga0210410, IMG submission 161058) | Forest soil microbial communities from Barre Woods Harvard Forest LTER site, Petersham, Massachusetts, United States - Inc-BW-C-4-M | ecosystem: Environmental > Terrestrial > Soil >... | reverse complement strand
ATGACACAATCGTAATTACACTTTCTACAACAACATTTTCTTTTACAGTTTTAAAGAATTGTTTTTTTGAAGTGTAATCTAAAAAGGCCGTCGGTTCGTCTAACAATAAAACAGGTGTTTGTTGTGCCAAAGCTTTTGCTATATATGCCTTTTGTCGTTCGCCTTCACTTATAGCTGTTATCAATTTATCTTTTAAATAAAGTATCCCTAATATATCTATTGCTTCTAAAACAATTTTATGGTCCGCCTCTGTAAGTGTTGCCATATTGTTAATGTAAGGATAACGCCCCATACTTACAAGCTCATACACACTGATAGGAAACATACTGCTATTAAAAGCAAAACCAAAAGTTATAATTTTAGAAAGTTCTTTATTAGAAAGAGCAGAAATATCTTGTTCCTTATACAAAATATTTCCCGTTATTTTTTTTTGTAAGCCCGAGATGGTTTTTAAAAGAGTTGTTTTACCACAACCATTATTGCCTATCAATCCAACTAAACAAGGGGCTTGTATTTCAAACGAAATGTTATCAATTAACGCATTACCGGCATGGCCAATTGAAATGTTGTTTAACTCAAGTGTATTGCTTGTTTGGTTCAAGTATCAAGTATGATTTAATTTTTCTTTTTATACTCATCATACAGTAAATGTACAATGCCATCCGAAAGTCCTATTTGCGGCACATAAACTTTTTCTATATCAGCATGTTTCATGGCCGTTAAAAAAATCTTACTGGCGGGTATAATTACATCAGCTCTGTCAGGTTTTAAACCCAATATGGTAATGCGCTCTTCAAAGGTATATGAATTAAGCATATCATGCATTGCCTTTATTCTTTCGTAAGTTAAATGCTTACTATCCTTTTTACCAATCATTTTATAGAGCTTATTTATATTGCCCCCTGAGCCTATCGCATTTAAAGGTTTTATACCCTGTGTGTTCTTTTTAATCCATTGCTTGTAATTATCCCATTCATCTTTATCTATTTTATCAAATAGCATCCGTAAAGTTCCAACATTAAAAGATTTTTGGGCAATCGTTTTTCTGTCTGAAATTAAAGTAAGTTCTACACTTCCACCACCCACATCAATATATAGATATGATTTCATAGGGTCTAAAAACTCTTCGGCATGGTTAGAAAAAATAGTGGCAGCCTCTGTTTTTCCATCAATAATTTCAATATTTATATCTGCTTCTTTCTTAACCCGTTCAATAATTTCTTGTCCGTTTTTTGCATCACGCATGGCAGATGTAGCACAGGCTTTATAGGAAACAATATCAAAAACTTTCATTAATTCTTTAAACCCACGCATGGCGGCAACTAATTTGTCGGCTTTTTGCTTACTTATTTCTCCGCGTAAAAACGTATCTTCACCCAAACGCACGGGCATACGAATCAACTCTTCTTTTTCAAAATAAACTTTTCCCTTCGTTTCGTATACATGACTAAATAAAAGACGTACGGCATTAGAGCCTATATCAATAGCGGCAAAAATCATAATTTAACAGGCGTTAGTTTTTTTTTCTTCACAGGGCTTTCTATACCTGTCTCTTTCAATAAATAATTATACACTTCATCTTGTGCGCGCACTTTGCGTTCACCCGCCGCAGGTTTTTTATACGTGTTTGTTAAGTGTTGGTCTAAAATCCTTGCTTTAGTATTGCCTGATAATTGTATTCTTAAAATATTCTTTAAAATACTTTGTACGTTTTTATCGCGCACATCTACCGCCACCTCACAACGATGATCAAGATTTCTAGTCATCCAATCTGCCGAAGAGATAAAATATTTTTCATCGCCCCCATTGGCAAAAACAAAAATACGCATGTGTTCTAAAAATTTATCTACAATGCTCACCCCGGTTATGTTTTCGCTTATTTCTCTAACTCCACAAACTAAAGAACAAATCCCCCGTACAATTAAAGTTATTTTAACACCTGCTTGAGATGCTTTGTATAAATGGTTAATCATTTTTCTATCAACCAAATTATTCATCTTTAAAATAATGTACGCCGGTTTTTTTGCTTTTGCATTAGCCATTTCCTTATTTATAAGTTGTGTAAACGTACGGCGCATATTAAAAGGAGATACCGCCAAATGCTTATAATTTCCTGTTTTAAAATTGTCGCTAAAAAAATCAAAAACACGGCTTACTTCAATGCAGGTTTTTTTATCAGAAGTAAGTAAGCTGCAATCGGTATAAATTTTAGCTGTTTTTTCATTAAAGTTTCCGGTACCAATGTGAGCGTACTGTACAAGTTTACCATTCTCTCTTGCAGTAATTAAAAATAATTTAGAATGTACCTTTAGATTAGGCACACCGTATATTATAGTAGCACCCTCTTCTTGCAATTTATTCGCCCAGTATAAATTGTTTTCTTCATCAAAACGTGCTTGCAACTCAACAACAAGCGTTACTTTTTTTCCGTTTTTAAGTGCGTTAATTAATGCGTTTGCAACTTTTGACGAATCAGCTAAACGGTATACAGTAATTTTTATTTCTTCTACCGAAGTGCTCATCGAGGCCTCACGTAGTACAGAAATAATGTGGTCGTATGTATGATAAGGATAAACCAACAACACATCTTCTTTACGAATAGCTTGTAATAAACTTGCGCTATAATTTGCAAAAAGTTTATGCTCAATTGTTTTTAAGCTTGGGTTAAGTAAGTCTTTTCTTCCTAAATCCGGAAAAGCAATAAAATCCTTAAAGTTGTGATAACGACCTCCGGGTATAGGAGCATCCTTTTTGGTAAGGTTTATTTTCTTCAGTAAAAAGTTTTTCATGTCATCGGGTAAAGCACCATCAAAAACCAAGCGAACCGGCAAGCCCTTTTTACGTTGTTTTAACCCTTTTGAAATTTTTTCTACCATGCTATGCGATACCACATCATTATCTATGTCGAGCTCCGCATCTCTTGTCAGTTTTATATTATAAGAATCCAAGGCATTTAAACCAAGCACTGAAAAAATTTCATCGACACAAAAGCGGATAACATCATCTAACAAAATAATATAGCTTTTATCGCCTTCTTTGGGTAACACAAAAAATCGCGACATGCTTTTTGTTGGTACTTCAACCAATGCATAACTAAACCCTTTAGCTTGCTTAGCTTGTAACCTTATAAACAAATAACTCGATTTGTCTCGTAAAGAAGGAAATGGTTTTGCCTCATCTAAAAGAATAGGAAACAAATTCGAAATTACTTTTTCGTGAAAATAAGAACGAACCACTTTCTGTTGCTCAGTATTCAAACCTTTTTCGTTTATAATAAATATTTTCTGTTGCTTCAGCTCCTTTAAAAGCTGCTGATAAATTCCTTCGAAACGATTTTGTTGTACTAATACTCGTTTCAATATAATATCCAATAAATCGCTGGGAAGTGCGCCAATTAATGGAATGGCTCGTTTACCCAAAGGCAACATACGCTTTACAGTTGCTACACGCACACGATAAAACTCATCTCGGTTATTAGAAAAAATAGCTAAAAACTTCATCCTTTCAAGCAAAGGTGTATTTGTGTCTGCTGCCTCCTGTAATACTCTTTCATTAAATGATAGCCAGGCAATCTCTCTGTTTACGTAGGGCAAATATTTACTTGACATGTTTACTGTTTAAATTCTTTTGGGTAAAGATAAAAATCGTTTTTGAGAGGCGCACTTAAAAAATCTTTCCATTTTTTAACCTCAGATGTTAAATGCAATATGCCGCAGGTGGGTATGTTATCTGCAAAAGAATCTGATATTTCATTAAAAAAGTTAGTCAGTTCGGGATTATGCCCAAATAATATGGCATTATTAGCACTATCTGGGATTGAACTTATTATTTGTCGTAACCCTTTAACAGAAGCTGCATAAATTTTTTTATTGATTACCATTTTCTCAGCGTCAATTTTAAATGTATGCGCAAAAATTAGTGCAGTTGAGTACGCTCTAACAGCAGGGCTCGTTAACCAATAATCGGGAGTTTGCATTTTTTTTTGGACTTGGGCAGACATTATTCGAGCATCTGAGTATCCTCGTTCGTTTAAAGGACGAAGCATGTCTTCTATATTTTCATTTCCCCAATCTGATTTTGCGTGTCGAACTATAGTAAGCGTTTTCATATGAAAAATATTTATTTAAAATTACGCAATTCTTTTTTCAAAAACTTAGCTGTAAAGCTTTCTTTGTTTTTAACTATTTCTTCGGGAGTACCCGTACAAAGTATCTGCCCGCCACGTGCTCCACCTTCGGGTCCTATATCAATAATATAATCGGCCATTTTAATAATGTCCAAATTATGCTCAATTACCAAAACCGTATTTCCATTTTCTACTAAACGATTAAGAACATCCAGCAAAATACGGATATCCTCAAAATGCAAACCGGTTGTAGGCTCATCTAAAATATAAAAAGTTTTTCCGGTATCCTTTTTACTAAGTTCGGTAGCTAGCTTAACGCGTTGTGCTTCCCCACCACTAAGGGTTGTGGCCTGCTGCCCAAGTGTGATGTAGCCTAAGCCTACATCGTACAATGTTTTTATTTTTTGATTGATATAAGGTATATGTTCAAAAAACTCAACTGCTTGGTCAATGGTCATGTTAAGTACATCGTTAATCGACTTTCCTTTATAACGAATTTCTAGTGTTTCACGATTATATCGTTTACCGTGGCATTCATCACACAACACATACACATCGGGTAAAAAATTCATTTCAATAGTTTTCATTCCTGCTCCACCACAGTTTTCACACCTACCCCCTTTTACATTAAACGAAAATCTGCCGGGTTTATATCCACGTATATTTGCTTCAGGTAAAGCAGCAAACAAATTTCGTATATCATCAAATACTTTTGTATATGTAGCTGGATTACTACGAGGTGTTCTGCCAATTGGCGACTGATCTATTTCTATTATTTTATCAATGTGCTCTAGCCCTGTAATAGATTTATAAGGAAGTGGCTTAGTTTCTGATTTATAAAAATAATGACTTAGTATTGGGTACAATGTTTCATTAATAAGTGTTGATTTACCACTCCCCGAAACACCTGTTACACCTATAAAACACCCCAAAGGAAACTCTGCCGATACATTTTTTAAATTATTTCCTGCTGCACCTTTTAAAACTATTTTTTTACCATTTCCTTTTCTACGTTGTTTAGGAACCGAGATTTCTCTTTTACCCGTAATATATTGCGATGTAACAGTAGAGCTTTTAACAAGTTCTTTTGGTGTAGATGCTGCCACAATATTTCCACCATGCACACCTGCTCCCGGGCCTATATCAATAACATAATCTGCAGCAAGCATAATATCTTTATCGTGCTCAACCACTAAAACGGAGTTGCCCGCATCTCGCAGGTTTTTTAAAGCGGTAATTAATCGTTCGTTATCGCGTTGATGCAACCCAATACTCGGTTCATCTAAAATATATAACACGCCAACTAATTGCGAACCTATTTGTGTGGCAAGCCTTATGCGTTGAGCCTCGCCACCCGATAAAGAACGGGAGCTCAAATTAAGCGAAACATAATCTAATCCCACTTCCAATAAGAAACCAATACGTGCACGTATCTCTTTCAAAATTTCCTTCGAAATTATTTGTTGAGATTTAGTTAATCGTTTTTCTATATCCTTAAAAAATAAACTTAACGAGGCAACATCTAGTTGCGATAACTCTGCTATATTTTTTTTATCAATTCTAAAATAAAGTGCCTCTTTTTTTAAGCGAGTTCCATTACACTCCGGACAATTAATTTTATTGGTAAACCCTTGTACCCAGCGTTGCATGGCAGGCGACGGGTTTTCTTCAGCTTGTTTGCTTATGAAGTTCGCAATGCCTTCAAAAGTCATTGAGTAGCCTCCATCATTTCCTTCAGTTTTTACTTTAAATAATTCATCGCTCCCATATAAAATAATATTTACAGCCGCTTCATCAATGTCTTCAAAAGGTGTGTCAAGTGTAAAATCATACGTTTGCCCAATAGCCTCAAGCTGATTAAAAATCCATCCTTTTTTATAATCACCTAAAATAGTTATAGCCCCTTTTTTAAGCGATAGTTTTGGATTAGCAACAATTTTATGAATGTCTATTTCTGAAATAACACCCAGTCCATTACATTTTGGACAAGCGCCATAAGGCGAGTTAAACGAAAACATATTAGGTGCAGGTTCGTCATAGGATATGCCACTTGTTGGGCACATTAAAAACCTACTAAAAAATTGTGGCTTTAATTTCGAATTTTTTTTGTCATCATGCTCCAAAATCATTATAGTTCCTTTGGCTTGTTTCATTCCGGTTTGCAGTGATTGGGATAAGCGAGGGCGAATGTTTGCAGCAACTTCAATTCTATCAATTACAATTTCTATGTCATGTATCTTGTATCTATCAACCTGCATTTTAGCAACAAGGTCTTTTATCTCGCCATCTATGCGAACTTTTGTAAAGCCCGATTTTCTTATTTGCTCAAATAATTCCCTATAATGTCCTTTACGGCCTTTAACAACCGGAGCAAGAATGTTTATTTTCTTTTTGTTATACTTTTCAATAATCAAATCAATAATCTGTTCATCTGTATAACGCACCATTTTCTCTCCTGTAACATATGAAAATGCCTCGCCTGCACGCGCAAACAATAAACGCATAAAATCATAAATCTCCGTTATGGTGCCAACGGTTGAACGGGGGTTTTTGCTTACTGTTTTTTGCTCGATAGCAATTACGGGTGATAAGCCAGTAATTTTATCTACATCAGGGCGTTCTAAATTTCCTAAAAACTGACGAGCGTACGAGTTAAACGTTTCAATGTATCTGCGTTGCCCCTCTGCATAAATAGTATCAAAGGCTAACGAAGATTTTCCACTACCACTTAGCCCGGTTATAACTACTAATTTATTACGCGGTATGCTAACATCAATATTTTTAAGATTGTGAGCCCGTGCGCCAATTACTTCTATAAAATCTTCTTCATTAATGAGGTTGCTCATTTTTTTCCGTATCCTTTTTTAAATTCTTTATTTCCTTTTCCGAATCAATTGGTGGTATAATAGAATCAGGTTTTACGTTTTTTTGTACAACGTTTGTATCCAAGCTTTCTCTAACCAAATCTCCTTCAAAATACGTAAATCCGTTTTTTAAATATTCTTTTTTAGGAAAATTTATAACGTATGTTTTTTTAGTAGGATTAGGCAATGTGTTTTTTCTTAACCACGGATTAAAAATTTTCAGTAAGTTGTACGTATATCCTAACGAAGTTGCAAACCTTGATAAATCTGTGATTGCTGTATCCACCTTATATGGAGTTAATGGCACACCGTAAAAACTTTTTGATATTTTTGATTTATGTTTAGAAGAACTTTCCACTAAGGTTTTTAAAGCAAGTACACGATATAAATATCTCGCGGTTTCTTTATTCAGCATTAAATCATAATAGTTGGTAGATTTTTGTTTTTTTAATTGTTGCTCAATCCCTCCCGAACCTAAGTTATAAGCAGCAGCAGCAATTGTCCAACTACCAAACCTTTTATACGCTTCTTTAAAAAACTTACAAGCTGCTTCCGTACTTTTTTCCACACTATAACGTTCATCTACTTCCTCATTAATTTCTAAACCATAGTTTGCGCCTGTACTTGACACAAATTGCCAAAACCCGGCTGCACCTTGGGCAGATTGCGAATTAGTAAGGTTGCTCTCCTCTAATGCAATGTATTTTATATCATCCGGAATATTGTTACGTGTTAAAACAGCTTCAATTGGTGGAAACCAAAGAGCACAACGTTTAAGCAAAACATAAGCAGATGATGAACTACCTATAAACTCTTTATCCAAATTCTCTTTTATACTATAATCATCCTGAGGGACTGCTTCCCCTGCAAAATGAATGTCTTTGGGTATACTTAATCCAAAAAGGCTTTCGGCTGGGTTTATATAATCTGCATTTATTTCTGTTTGTTTAAAAGCAATTTTTGATATGAAATATCCGAAAGAAATAAGTACAAAAAACGCAAGCGATAAAACAAAATAATTTATTTTTTTACTAAAACTAAGCATGACGTTTTCGCCTTGTAAGATACAGCAAAAACAAAAACAAAAAAAGTGGATAAACAGCAAATAATAACGACCGCTGCAAGCTAAAATCTGATTGGTTAATCAACAACATGGCTAAAAACCCGCCAATTATGTTGATTATAAAGAACATAAGAGCTATCTTTTTTTCACTAACGCCATAATAAAATAAATTATGCGTAGTATGATCTTTTCCGCCAACAAAAGGAGATGAGCCTTTCAGTATACGATTAATTACCACAATAGCCGTATCTGTAAGCGGCATAATAAAAACCAAGGCAACCAAAATTAAATTGTTTATTGGGTAAATTATCGGGAAATTGTGTTTGTCAATCACGGGCACGTTCCAACAAAATTCAATCCCACAAAAAGCTAAAAAAATTCCAAGAAATTGACTGCCACTGTCCCCCATAAACATTTTAGAAGGATGCCAGTTATAAGCCAAAAAACCACAAAGTGTTCCCACAACGGCAATTATAATAAGCGTAAGGGGTTGGGTGGCTAAGTTGTTTTGTGCGCTAAAAATTACAGAAAACACACATATAGCAATGGTTGTAATGGCTGATATACCATCCATATTATCAAGCATGTTAATAGAATTCATAATAGCTACAACCCATAAAACAGTAAGTGAATAATTTAAAAACTCGCTTTCAAACGTGTTTATTTTTGTGCCGGTGCTAATTAGTATAATGCCACACAAACATTGAACAATAAACTTTACAAGAGGCTTTGTATCATAAGCATCATCAGCCATTCCCATTAAAAAAGCTGCGGTAACCGAACATAAAAGTCCCACTATTTTTAACGTAGAAAAAAAACCTTGTTTGCCTTGTGTTATTATTTCTAGAGTAATAAAAGCAAACAAAAAAACAATATAAAATGATAAACCACCTAAGGCTGGTTTCGCTGTTGAATTCCACCTAATTTGCACACTATTATTTCTTCGTGTACCAAGGTTTTTAGAAAAATTTAAAAGCAACTCATTTATCAGAATAGAAAAAATAAGCGTTCCGCAAAACAAAAAAGTATATAATAGCGGTATGTTTGCTAAAAAATTCATTAGTATTAAAAAGGAGAAACAAAATCTTTAAAAGGAGTGCCTTCAGCATCTTTCGCCGATAAAAGTGGGTTTTCTACATTCCAGTTTACATTAATGTCTTTATCATTCCATAAAACACAAGCCTCAGATTCTTTATTATAGTAATTAGTACATTTATAATGAAAGATGGTGTTATCTTGTAATGTCAAAAAACCATGTGCAAACCCTACGGGCACCCAAAACATAGTTTTATTTTGTTCGTTTAGTTCAATAGAAAAATATTTGCCATAGGTTGGCGATTTTTTTCTAATATCTACTGCTACATCAAGCACAGCACCTTTAATAACACGAACTAATTTGCCTTGAGCGTGAGGAGATACCTGCATATGCAAGCCACGTAAAACTCCTTTTTGAGACAGTGATTGATTATCTTGTACAAAGTTTTCTTTTAAGCCGGCTTCTTCCAAAACTTTCTGGTTAAAGCTTTCAAAAAAATAACCACGCGAGTCTTCAAATACTCTTGGCTTTAAAACTAATAACCCTTCAATAAACGTTTTTTCTACAATCATTTAGCTTACACTTATTTTCTTTTTAAACAATCCTTTTTTCTTCTTTGTTTCAGGTCTATCCTCGTAGTAACCATATTTATTTCCATAACCGTAACCATAACCGTAACCATAGCCATAATTGTAACCATAGGTATTTCGATTAATGTCTACACCATTTAAAACAACCGAAAGGTGTTGCACTTTATTTTCATTTTGCAATCTATCTAATATTTGAATATAATTTCGTTTCGAATAATCTGATCTAAAAACATAAATAGGGTAATCTGCCTTTGATATCATGGCAACTCCATCAGTAACCAATCCAATGGGAGGGTTATCAATTACAATAATATCGTACATGGTTTTAAGTTTATTTAATATTTCGTCCATTTTAAGACTAATAATTAATTCTGAAGGGTTGGGTGGAATTGGGCCCGCAGTAATAAAATCTAATCCAGATAATGAGCTTTTATTTATACATTCTTCTAGCGTATTTCTTTCTATTAAAATCGTGCTCATGCCTTTTTCATTACTAACACCAAACCCCTTATGTATCTTAGGTTTTCGCATATCCAAATCTAAAATGATAACTTTTTTCTGCGAAAACGCAATTATACCCGCAAGGTTAATAGCCACAAATGTTTTTCCTTCGCCCGAAACCGTTGAGGTAAGTGCAATTATTTTTGTACCCTCGGTATGCGAAATATATTGTAGGTTACTCCGTAATGTTCTAAACGACTCAGCTATTAATGATTTAGGGTTTTTATCTACTACCAATTGCGATACAGGGATTTCTTTATCATAACTTGGCACAATGCCCAAAATATTTACACTGGCACTCATTTGTCTAGTTATTTCGTTTAACGAGTTTATGTCGTTATGCATTAAATAACGAATAATAATAATAACTAAGCCAATTAAAACAGACGCTAATATGGCTATTAGCATAATATTTTGTTTATTAGGTGAAATTGGGTTCATATTAGGAATGCCTTTTTCTAACACAACTGTTTGCGATACAAAACCAGCTTTTGAAATAGAGAATTCCGTTTTTTTCTCCAATAAAAGGGTGTAATATTTTTCGTTTATACTAAAGAAACGCATTAAGCGGGCGTACTCAAGTTCTTTTTCAGGTTGAGAAGAATATTTTGTCACATACTCATCCGATTTAGATTTCAAATTTTGATACTTACTTTGCATTTTTTGGCGCAACGAAAAAATACTTTGTACCAATAAATTTTTTTGGTTTTCTATTTGAAAATTTAATCGTTTAATCTCTTCACTATTTGACTTTACCTGAAACAACATATTCTCCTTTTCTATTAGTAATTTTTGTAAATTACTTACAATGTCTTTTATACCGCTTTCCTCCTGACTTCCGGCGATAATAGAAATAAGTTGATATGAATCAATGCTTTTATTTTTTTGTATATCCTGTTGTATATTATCTAATATTTTTTCTTCTAATTCCGTTTTAAGCAATTGATCTTCAAGTGTCGAGATTCTCGTCATATCAGATTGCACCTGACGTTCATTAGTATTAAAGTTTTTTTGTTTTCGATATGTTTCAAGTGTATCCTCTGATTGCTTTAATTGAGAGTAAACATTACTAAGTTGATCATTAATAAAAATGATAACCTTTTCCGAACTTTTACTTTCTTTTTCAATATCATATTGCTGAAACTCTGCAGCTATTGAGTTTACAATATCTGCCGCCTTTACAGGATTAAAATCTCGAAGACTTATACTAACCGTTTTAGCTTGTTCGTTTTGCAGTTTTATTTCTAAACGTTTTTGAATATCAGAGGTTACCGCATTTTCATTTTGTTTAATAAAATATATAGGATATAGTTCTTGACAATTTTTAAAACATTGTTCCTTTTCAAAAGCTGGATTACAGCTTATCTTAAAATCAAATGCTTCAGTATTTGTCCATTTATCGGTTACAAACCTTATTTTTTCTTGTTTGTTTGTTTTTTCTTTCAACACTATATATCCTGCGGTTGAGTTGATAAAAGTCAAGTAAAATTTCCTACCATAAAAAGATGGTTCCTTAATATTTATGTCTACAATAAAAGGTGTCGACGTATATAGTTCGCTCGATTTAAAGGTTCCTTCATTAAAATAACTTGTATATAAATCCAAAGAATTAACTACTCGATTTAAAAAAACTTTAGATTTTAATATTTCTATTGCACCAGCCAATGGATCTTGCTCCTCGTACATTTGGTTTATGTTTAAAACCCTGTTGGCTTGGTTATTTGTGTTTATTTGTATACTTGTTTTAGATTGAAATACAGGTTGCGCATAACGCAGATATAAAAATGCTAGAGTTAAAGAAATACTTAACAATAAAAACACCCAAATTAAACTACGTTTGGCTATATGTAAAAATAGGCCTAACTCAAATTCACTACTAAATTTGGTTATCCGTTCTTGGTATTGATTTATACTGCTGTTCTTATCGTGTAAGTCGCCACCAATCATAATTTATGTGTTATGGTTTCAAGATTTTAATATAGGTATATATTAATATCAGAGATGAAAACACTGATAGATAGGGGGCCAATTCGCCAACAGCTCTGCTTATAAAGCGAGGACGAGGTTCCACATATATTATGTCATTGGCTTGTACAACAGTATTACCAGCTCTCAGCCCGTCTATAGTCGATAAATCTATTAAATAAACCCTTGGTTTAGGTTTAGCATTACGTACCAATTTTATACGATATGCTTTTCCATCATCTGTTATACCCCCCGCATAAGCTAAGGCTTCTAATACGGTTGTATTAAGGTTAATAATAGGAACTACCTTACCTGTTCCACCTGTTCCAGGAAAAACGGATACTCGTTTATTCGTTACCCTTAAAATAACATAGGGCCCCACATAAAATTCAGAAAATTTTGTTTCTATTAATTGTTCCGCCTCGCGCATAGTTAAGCCTTGCACTTTTACCCTACCAATAAGAGGTACTTTTATAGTGCCATCGTGTTCTACTAAAGTTTGTATAGTTGATGTGTTATTAGCAGTGGCTGCCCCATTTCCACCACCGCCATTAGAAAAATCAACTAATTTAAATCCTTCGTTCGACAATATTCTAAGTGATATGTCATCTGTAATAGATATACGGTACTCCTCATCACTCATTGTGTCGCTTATTTGATCAAACACATAATCCTTAGGAGTTTTAAGCATTAAGTTAGGTCGCAATATTCTACAAGACGATAAGCTCGCTATAACTATAAATAACAATAAAAATTTTCTCATAAAATTTAAAATACCTTGTAAATATACAAATTTTATTGTTTTTCTAAGGTTTTAATAATGAGCTATATAAGCTCTTAACATCTTGTACTAAACGAGTATAATGAAACTGTTTAAATACAAAATTTTTGCCGCAAACAGCCATTTTTTCTCTTAACACCGCATCATTGCAAAGCAACAGTAGTTTTTCGTAAAATTGTTTTTCATCTGAAACATCAATTAAAAAAGCGGCTTTATCGTTTACAGAGTTCTCTATACCGCCAACTTTTGTTGTAACAATAGCTTTTGATGCTGCTTGAGCCTCAATTAAACTAACCGGCGTGCCTTCATTAAAGGAGGTTAAACAAACCACTTCGCTACCGGCCAAAGGGTAAGATACATCTTGTATCCACGAAGTAAACGTAACGGTGTTTTTTTTAGGCTCTGTAGGATAATAACAGTAATCAAGATTTAAATCGGTGCATTGTTGCATTAAACCCTGTTGCAAATTTCCATTACCAACAATTATGGCTCGTATTTTTTTATTGGAATGGCTTTTTACAAACTGAATAGCCTTTAAGAATAAAGGATGGTTTTTTACCGGAGCTAAACGGCCAATAATTACAATACAAATTTCATCGTCTTCAATTTGATATTTATCTCTAAAGGTTTTTCGTTTTTCGCTCTGATTGTCAGAAAACTTGGTTAAATCAAATCCCAACGGAACAACTTTTATTTTTTCTGCCGGAGCAATTTTATGTTCATTACATAGTTCCTGCTTTTGTTTTTCGCTTATAGCAATAATAACTGATGATTTTTTTGCAAGAAAGCGCTCTATGTTTTTATAAATAGCTGTTTTAAATTTTCCAAAGTAGGAATGAAAAACATGCCCATGAAATGTATGTATAATCACCGGCACTTTACAACTATATGCAGCTAAACGACCAAGCGCTCCAGCCTTTGCAGCATGTGTGTGTACAATATCGGGTTTAAATTCTTTAATGATTTTTTTGATACGATAGTACGCTTTTACATCCTGTAAAAAGTTTATCGAACGATTCATTTCATTTATTATAAGGGGCTCTACATCCATTTCGTTAAAAATGAACAGGGAACTATCTTCATCAGGTTCTTTTTCTCCACCAATTAAAAGGGTTTCGTACTCAGGCGCCAAGTGTTTTGTAAGAAACGCCACATTATATGCCGGACCACCTAAATTAAACCTATTTATAATCCTTAATACGCGTGGCATTACAATATGTTTTGTTTATACCAATAATTAAAAATTAAAATACTCCATACAACCGAAGTAGTATCACCCGCATTAAAACTTAAGGCTTGCTCAACCACCTGCTTAAGTGCGGTATAATTAAATATATTTTGCTGCTCTATAAAATCTTTATCCAAACAATATTCTTGTACTTTATTTCTTAAAACACCTTGCAACCATTGTTGTACAGGAGTTTCAAAACCATGCTTTTTTCTATTCAGTATTTCAGCTGGTAATAAATGCGCGCAGCTTTCTTTTACAATTTTTTTCTGAAGGTTAGCGTTTATTTTATTTTCTGCTCGTAACGAAAAAGCAAACTCAACCATTCTATAATCTAAAAAAGGGTTACGTACTTCAAGTGCATTTGCCATACTCATTCTATCCACCTTAGTAAGCATATCACTTGGCAACACTAAATTTGTATCGGCTAATAATGTGCTATTGTAATCGTTGTTGATAAAGGCAGTGTATGCGTTTTTTAATTCTCTAAACTCTTGCTGCTGCTTTAATGATAAATTAATTAACTCTGCTGCTTTATTTTCTTCATAAAAGCAAGCCCAACGCCAATAACGCTCTTGCGGGGATAATTTTGCACCGCTTACAAATCGCTCAAGCTGACGTATTTTGTTTGATAGTTTCCCGCTTCGCGAAGCGGGAAATAATTTTGTTACAGATGAAGCATTTTTAAGCAAAGATGTTTTCAACGTTTGATGGCGAATCATCCACTCAGCACGATGTTTATTGTATCCGGCAAAAAGTTCATCAGCTCCATCACCAGACAACACAACCTTTACATGTTGTTTTGTTTTTTTTGAAAGCACAAATACATTAAATGCTGATGAGTCTGCAAAAGGTTCATCAATGGCGTTTAAAAAGTTTTCGATTTCACCCTCTGCTTCATCTTCACTTAAATAAAATGTTTGATGTTGCGTGTTGTATTTTTTAGCAACAAGCCCAGCATAAATCGACTCATCAAAATATGTGTTGTCTTTAAATCCAATAGAAAAAGTTTGTAGGCTCTTGTTTTTTTGTGAAGCAATGGCAGTAATTACACTACTATCAATGCCTCCGCTTAAAAAACAACCCACAGGTACATCAGCTGTCAAACGCACCTCTACAACGCTTTCTAACAAATTAAGGAATGTTTTATTTACATTTTTTCCCTCTTTATACTCAGTCTGTAGTTTTACTGAGTAATATTTTTCCCTTGTGATTTTGTTTTTTTCTATAAATAAAAACTCTCCCGGTTCAAGCTTACAAATGTTTTCTATAATGCTTGTTTTTTCGGGAACATAAGTAAGTTGCAAATACGCGTATAGTGCTGTTTTATTAATAGTGTTACACTCGGTAATATATTTTACTGTTTTTAATTCAGACGAACAGGCGAAATAGTTTTCATCCGCATAATAATAAAAAGGCTTTACCCCTAATCTATCACGAGCGGCAAAAAAAGTTTGTGTTAGTTTATCGTATAAAACAAAAGCAAAAAAACCATTTATTTTATGTAAGCAATCTTTACCAAATTCTTTGTACAGGTTAATTAAAACCTCTACGTCTCCTTCAGTATAAAACGTGTGTCCTTTTTGCTGTAATTGGCTTTTTAACTCTTTATAATTAAAAATTTCACCATTATAAACTATGGTAAACCTACCATCATGCGTAGTAAAAGGTTGGTTACTGGCTTCCGATAAATCAATAATGCTTAGGCGCGCATGTGCCATAGCAAAATCAGTTTCAATAATATATTTTTGATTGTCGGGTCCACGATGTTTTAGTAAACTCGCACATTGTGCAATTCGGCTAAAACGTTCTCTGCCCTTGTCTGTAAACCCAATTATAGCTGCAATGCCGCACATTTCTTATACAAAGATGCTGAAAAGGTTTAACAGATAAAAAATCGAAGAAAAAAAACAATAAGTTTCCTTTCAGAAAACTATTGCCAAGCACAGATAATGCCGCCCATTAAGGCAAAACACACAATCCAAAAACCAGCGTTAATGGCAATGTATTTAAAGCCTTTGCGTTCAAATAAAGCGTTAACACCAATTATAGGTAAAGCCATCAAAAAACCACTTATAGTTCCATGAAAAACTCCATGTTTAAATGTACGGAAATTGCTGCCGTACTTCGCCATAAAATTGGCAAAATCAGCTCCGGCTCCCTGAGTTGTATCTTTCAAAGCATCTGGGTTTGCCATCGACATCATTGACGACATAGCTCCAAATTGGTGAATGGTTACAAAATTCATGGTCATAGCAATAAAAAAGCTAAACACAAAAGTTAGACCAAAAACCAAAGCCATATTTGCTCCTTTCATTTTATCTTCGGTCATCTCCGCCGCTTTCATCCAAGCATTGCCAAATGTTTTTGGGTTGTACCAAATAAATCCTATTACCATAGGAACTAGTGCTGCTACTAAAACAGCTACGAAGTTAATTTGTATCATATTATTGTTTTTTTAATTTAATTCAAAGATAAAAAATCATTTTACATAAAAAAGCCCCACATTTCTGTGAGGCTTTTATTTTTTAATTATTTATCGCCACCCGGTGCGTCTTCAATTTTGTCTGCATCTTCTTCATTCAACACTTTAGGGTGGTAAGTAGGTATAGTAGTTTTTGGTGCTTTAGGGTCTACATAATCCCACGAAAGAATTTTAAATACAGTACGACGGTTCATTGCATGTAAAGCTTCTTTTTCTTCTTTAGTTTTAGCTTTAGCAATTTGTGCATCAGTTATTTTCAATTTTCTTTTTCCATAACCTTTTGCAATCATACGCTCTGCAGGAATGCCTTTAGAAATTAGATAATCTACACAGGCTTGCGCACGTGCTTGAGATAGTTTTTCGTTTAATGCCGCATTACCACGACTATCTGTGTGTGCACTTAACTCAATAATAATAGTTGGGTTATCGTTTAACGTTTTAACTAAAAAGTTTAACGAGTCTTTTGAGTTTAGTGGTTTTTGTGTGTCATTTCCTTTTGCGGTACCACTTAAATCTACTAATAACTCAGATTTACCTAAAGCATATAACACCGCAGGGAAACGAATCTCACCTTCAGGTACAGGGCTTAGTTGGAAATCTTTTTTGAAGTTGGTAGACTCCATAACATCAATGGTGCTAAATTTACCTTTGTCGTCGGAAGCAAAGAAACCTCTTGGAGCTGTTGGTGTTTTTAAATCTTTATTAGTTTGCGTATAAATTTCATAAGAAACCTGTGGTTTTAAAGGAATAGTATAACTACCGTCTTTATCACTGGTAATTTGTGCTAAAGTACCATCAGAACCTTTAATAATTATAGGGCAGTTAGGAATAACACTTTTATCATTTGCATTAGTTATTGTACCTGCTGCATTAAATACTAATGGTGGTAAGTAGAATGAATAAATATCGTCTTCGCCTTTACCGCCTTCGCGATCAGATGATAAATAACCACGGTCTTTATTGCCATCATAGATGATACCAAAATCATCATGAGGAGAATTCATTGGATATTTTAAGTTTTCAGCTTGTCCGCTAAATGCACCGCTTTTATCAGCTGTAATTTTGTAAATATCAAGCCCACCTAAACCAAGCATAGCATCTGATGAAAAATATAATGTTTTTGCATCAGTATGTATATAGGGATAACCTTCGTTTCCTACGGTGTTAACCGAAGCCCCTAAATTTTCGGGCGTACCCCAGTTTTTATTTTTTTTATCAAAAGTGCTTTTCCAAATATCATAGCGTCCTTTTCCACCGGTCATATTAGATGAGAAGTACAATGTATTTCCATCAGGTGAAAGTGATGGTTGATTAAATTGGAAACTATCAATATCGAAAGGAAGAAGTTCAGGTGCTGCCCAGCTTGGACCTTGTTTTTTTGATACATAAAGTTGGCATTTTAGTTGCTTCTTTTTCATTTCTCCGCAACGGCTAAAAATCAAAAATGTTCCTTTGCGGTCAACCGCCGCATTTCCTTCGTTATCCGGTGTGTTAATTGGATCAGGAAGTGGCGTTGGAGTACTCCATTTACCATCTTTACCAAGTTTAGTTTCAAAAATATCTGAGTGTAAATCACCAGTAGTACCATCGGCTTTAGCACCTGTAGAACCTTCTCTGGTTGAAGTAAAATACAATGTAGTGTTTTTCTTGTCGGCAAAAGCCGGGCTATAATCTTGTTCTTTAGTATTTATCATTGCCATATTCTCTAATTTATGGCGAGTAGGATTATCAACCCATTTTTGAGCTAATTCACAAGATTTAATTTCGTTTTCAGCACGAGCATCCGAAGGAACTTCTTTTTTATACGCCTCGAATGCACTAATAGCCTCGTTATAAAGTTTTTGCTCTTTTTTTATCTCTCCTATATAAAAATTAGCCATAGGGTCTGGGTATTTTGCTGCAATGGCTTTTGTGTAGTACGTTATAGCCTCATTAAGGTCATTAATATGGCGGTAGCTTTCTGCTGTACGGAAAAGGATTTTCGCCTTTTTTTCAGCCTTTTTTTCTTTTATGTAGGCCTTCTTATACCAATCTACTGCTGTAAAATATTCCTGAGCCGCATAAGCGTTATCCCCTTCTTTCATAGGGTTTTTCTGCGCAAATCCATTAACAAAAAATGCTGCTGTAAGTACGAGAGCTAAAGTAATTTTCTTCATCATAAACTAGATTTTTAAAATATAAACGACCGCTAATATATATAATATATGTTAATTCAAAAAAGTTTTTTCGTTTTTAGGGGTCATATTTGGGGCTTAGCCGAATAAATGCTGAAATACGTCCTCCATTTTTGAAACACTAATTACTTTTATCTTATATTTATTTATATCTAGCCCCTTAGTATTATAGGCGGAAATAAACATACGCTTAAATCCTAGCTTTTCTGCCTCAGCAATTCGTTGTTCTATACGGTTTACAGGCCGTATCTCACCTGTAAGGCCTACCTCTGCTGCAAAACAAGTGTCTTGTGGAATGCATAAATCTTCATTTGAAGAAAGCACAGCACAAACAACCGCTAAATCAATGCCGGGGTCTTCTACTTTAATGCCTCCTGCTATGTTTAAAAACACGTCTTTTACCCCAAGTCTAAAACCACAGCGCTTTTCAAGTACAGCTAAAAGCATGTTTAACCTCCGCAAATCAAAGCCGGTTGAGGCGCGTTGTGGAGTGCCGTAAGCTGCACTACTAACTAATGACTGTATTTCAATGAGCATAGGCCGCAAACCCTCCATGCTGGCAGCAATAGCAACGCCACTGGTAGGTTCATCTCTATGAGTAATTAAAATTTCAGACGGATTGCTAACTGCGCGTAAACCCGTACCGCGCATTTCATAAATGCCAAGCTCGTTAGTGCTTCCAAAACGGTTTTTGGTGGTGCGTAGTAAACGATATACATAATTTCTGTCGCCTTCAAACTGAAGAACAGTATCAACCATGTGTTCTAACACCTTAGGCCCTGCCAAACTACCGTCTTTTGTAATATGACCTATAATAAAAACCGGTGTGGCACTTTCTTTGGCAAAACGCATCAATTCGGCAGCACACTCACGCACCTGCGATACACTCCCTGGGCTTGATTCTATAAAGGAAGTGTGTAATGTTTGTATAGAGTCTATAATCACCAAATTAGGCTCGTTCTGTTCTATTTGTTTAAAAATGTTTTGGGTGTTGGTTTCAGCTAAAATAAAACACGAGTCGTTTTGAATGCCAACTCGTTCAGCCCGCATACGGATTTGCTGCTCGCTTTCCTCGCCCGAAACATATAATATTTTAATTCCTTTTGCCTGAAGCGCAACCTGCAGCATAAGGGTAGATTTTCCTATGCCCGGTTCACCTCCAAACAAAACCAACGACCCCGGAACAATGCCTCCGCCTAAAATCCTATCCAGTTCGCTATCGTTGGTAGAAAAACGTTGTTCGTTTTCAACCTCAATTTCATTTATTAATAAAGGCTTACGTGCTCGGTTCAAAGATGTTGAACCACTGTTGTTTTTGGTTTCTTTTACTACAATTTCTTCAACAATAGTATTCCATGCTTCGCAAGAAGGGCATTTACCAAGCCATTTGGCAGATTGATAGCCACAACTTTGACAGAAATAAGATGTTTTGGTTTTAGCCATAAGCGGATGTAAAAGTAAATAAAAGAAAAGCCAAATTCTAATTACTTTTGCAACCCATATGCCAAATAAGCTTGAAAAATTTGCGGAGTTTGATACATTTAAAAACTGTACGTTTCTGCCCTTTGAAAAAATAAAAGAACGACATCCTTTATCAGGTAAATGGAAACAAGAGTTTTTTAAAAACGAAAACCTTATTGTACTTGAATTAGGTTGTGGTAAAGGCGAATATACGGTAGGGCTTGCCAAAAATAATCTTACTCAAAATTATATTGGGGTTGATATTAAGGGTAATCGTATTTGGGCAGGTGCAAAATTTGCAACCGAAAACAATATGCTGAACGTGGCTTTTGTTCGTACACGAATTGATTTTATTGAATATTGTTTTGCCGAAAATGAGGTAGATGAAATTTGGATTACTTTTCCCGACCCACAACCCAACAAAACACGTGTGCGTAAACGATTAACCAACCCCATGTTTTTAAATCGTTATAAAAAACTTTTAAAAAAAGGTGGCTTGGTTCATTTAAAAACAGATAGCACAAGTTTTTACGAATATACGTTAGAAGTAATTGCTGAAAACAAATTAGAATTACTTTATTCAACCAATGATTTATACGCTAATAACCCATCAGGTAAAGAAGAACTAACTAATATACAAACATATTACGAGCAACTTTTTTCGGCTAAGGGCGAAAAAATAAAATACTGTTGCTTTAAACTAAACTAAATTTACACCATGCAATTACTAACACCCGAAAATTGGAAAGACTACGAATTGCTTGATGTTGGCGATTTTGAAAAATTAGAACGCTTCGGTCAATATATTACCATTCGCCCTGAACCACAAGCTGTATGGTCCAAAACATGGAGTAATG
>Ga0210410_10001590_pt1 | contig 21140 bp, 17 predicted proteins | sample IncBWC4MmetaG_FD_161058 | JGI IMG/M metagenome (GOLD analysis project Ga0210410, IMG submission 161058) | Forest soil microbial communities from Barre Woods Harvard Forest LTER site, Petersham, Massachusetts, United States - Inc-BW-C-4-M | ecosystem: Environmental > Terrestrial > Soil >... | reverse complement strand
TATTTCTACAGCCGCTTTTACGACATCATAAGTTTTGCGCCGACCTCCGCTTTTTGCGGCACCTATTTCAACACCGACCTCGCTCTTTCCCGCGGCGTCAACCTCGCTTCCGAATTCCGCGTTCGAAAATGGCTCTTCGTCAACGGCAATTACACCTACGACGACACCCGTGTGGTGAAGTCCGAAAATCCGTTTGCGGATCCATCGCTGGTGCCCGGCAATCATCTGATTCGCCGTCCAGTCAATTCCGGCTCATTCGGGGTCAATCTCAATTACGCGCGGGTGAACTGGAATTTCATCGGCTACTTCACCGGTGTGCGCACGGATTCCAATTTTCTGAATCCCACGCAAACCGCGAATCCCGGTTACGCTCGCTTCGACATGGCTGCGAACTACAACGTGACCCGCGGCCTGTTCGTGACCGCCCGCGCCATCAACCTCTTCGACAAGCAATATCAAGACGCCCTCGGCTATCCCGCGCTCGGCCGCTACTACATGCTCGGCCTCCGCTACGCCTTCGCCGGGCGAAACTGATGCGCGTAGCAAGTTCCTTTGTAAGGGCCGGATTTACCCGGCCCGCCTTCAACACCGGAGCGCAACTTGTCGCAACCTGAATCCATCCTCTTCTGCTGGAGCGGCGGCAAAGACAGCGCCCTCGCGCTGCACACGCTGCTCCAGCAAAACGATGTGTGCATCACGTCTTTGCTCACCACCGTGACCGAGGGCTACGACCGCATTAGCATGCACGGCGTTCGTCGCGAACTTCTCCACCAGCAGGCGGAGTCTCTCCGCCTGCCTCTGCACGAAGTCTTTATCCCGCCACAATGTGTCAATTCGATTTACGAAGCACAAATGGAGGAGGCCCTCCTCACCTTCCGCAAACAGGGAATCCGCCGCGTGGCGTTCGGCGACATCTTCCTCGAAGACCTTCGCCTCTACCGCGAAAAAAATCTCGCTCGCGTAGAGATGCAGGCCCTCTTCCCCATCTGGAAACGTGACACGCGCGAACTCATCCGCGAATTCCATGCAGCCGGCTTTCGCTCCGTCGCCGTCTGCATCGATTCCAAAGTCCTCGATCCCAGCTTCGCCGGCCGCGAACTCGATAAGTCCTTCTTCGCCGATCTCCCCGCCAGCGTCGATCCCTGCGGTGAAAACGGCGAGTTCCACACCTTCGTCTTCGACGGCCCCATATTTTCGCGCCCCATCGGCTTCACCCTCGGCGAAGTCGTCCAGCGTGATTCCTTCATCTTCCGCGACTTGTTGCCAGAAATAAGCACAAAGGAGGTTTGACTCAAATTATGTTCCAGGAAAGATCGACAACTCACGTGTTTGTCCTTCGCGCCATTCTCACCGCCACAATGATCATTTTCGCCGCAGCGGTGCGCATCCTTCCGCATCCGTGGAATTTCACGCCCATCGGCGCCATGGCGCTCTTCTCCGGTGCCATGTTTCGCGATCGCCGCGTGGCTTTTCTCTTTCCGCTCTTGGCCCTCTTCGCCGGTGACCTTTTTGTCGGCCTCCACCGCCTCATTCCTGTTGTGTATGCCAGCTTCTTACTCAGCGTGCTAATCGGCGCATGGTTAGCCAATCGCCGCACAATTCTCCGCATCGGCGGCGCCGTATGTCTCGGTGCGCTCCAGTTCTTTCTCGTCACCAACTTCGCCGTCTGGCAAATCTCTGTCTCCTATCCGCACACGCCCGCCGGCCTCGCCGCCTGTTACATCGCAGGCCTGCCCTTCTTCGGCAACGCCCTCGCCGGTGATGCCCTCTACGCCACTCTGTTTTTCGGCGCCTTCGCACTTGCCGAGCATCTCTTTCCGCCTCTTCGCCTGCAACCAAATCGCTCAACATTCCTTTCTTTGCATTCGCTCCCATAGAACGTGTCATCCTGAGGGCATCCGACGAGGATGCCCGAAGGATCTCAAAGTAAACCTGTCCCCGGTTCTCTGGCCCAAACTCTTCACCACTGAAATCCAACGTTCCCCGCGCATCCCTCGGCACGCCTCTGCTATACTTTATTTCTTTCTCCATGACGAAATTCGCCACAGAATCGGCCATGTCTCCCGAACTCCTCGCCAAATACGAGCCGGTCATCGGCCTGGAAGTCCACGTCCAGCTGCTCACCAAAACGAAAATTTTCTGTGGTTGTTCCACGCGTTTTGGCGATTCGCCGAATTCCAACGTCTGCCCGGTCTGTCTCGGCCTGCCCGGCACGCTTCCGGTTCTCAATAAGCGCGCTGTCGAAATGGCCATGCGCGCCGCTCTCGCCATCAACTGCACCGTTCACGAGCACTCCCGCTTCGCCCGCAAAAATTATTTCTATCCCGACCTGCCCAAGGGTTACCAGATTTCGCAATACGAACTGCCCCTGGCCACCGGCGGCTGGCTCGAAGTCGAAGTCCACGGCGAAAAAAAGCGCATCGGCATCACCCGCCTCCATCTTGAGGAAGATGCCGGCAAATCGCTTCACGACGGCTTTCCGCACTCCGACGAAAAAACTTACGTGGATTTCAATCGCTGCGGCACACCGCTCAGCGAAATCGTTTCCGAGCCGGACATGCGCACGCCCGATGAGGCTTACGCCTACCTCACCACGCTACGCCAGATCCTGCTCTACACCGGCGTCAGCGACGTCAATATGGAGGAAGGCTCGCTCCGCTGCGACGCCAACGTCAGCGTTCGCCTCCGCGGGGCCAAGGAATTCGGCACAAAGGTCGAGGTAAAAAACCTCAATTCATTCCGCTATCTTGCGAAAGCCCTCGAATACGAAATCGAGCGCCACATCGGCATCATCGAATCCGGCGGCCGCATCTCCCAGGAAACGCGCCTCTGGAATCAAGCCGCCAATCGCACCGATTCCATGCGCTCCAAGGAAAAGGCACACGACTACCGTTATTTCCCGGAGCCGGATCTGTTGCCTGTCCACGTCAGCCCCGCCTGGCGCGATGAAGTTCTCCGCTCCCTGCCCGAACTTCCCGCCGCCAAGCGCGCCCGTTTCGTTTCCGCCTACGCCATCACGCCCTATGACGCCGAAGTTCTCACCGGCTCGCAAGAACTTGCCGATTATTTCGAATCCGTCGTAAAAGCCGGCGCACCCGGCAAGGCAGCCGCCAATTGGATGCAGACCGAACTTCTCCGCCGCCTCAACGATTCCGGTAGTGAAATCACCGCAAGCCCGGTCAAGCCCGCCCCGCTAGGCGAACTCGTTGTACTGGTGGACTCCGGCAAAATCACCGCTGCGGTCGGCAAGAAAGTTTTTGCGACTATGTTCGAAACTGGCCGCTCCGCCCCAGAAATCGTTGCGGCAGAGGGCCTCGGCGCCCAGGTCGGGGACGACGCCATCGAAAAAGCCGCTCGCGAAGTCATCGAGAAAAATCCCGACAACGTCGCCAAGTTTAAATCCGGCAACGAAGGCGTTTTCAAATTTTTTGTCGGCCAGGTGATGAAAGCCACCAAGGGCCAGGCCAACCCCCAGGCGGTCAACGACATCGTCCGCCGCCTGCTCTCTTAGCTTTTGTAGCGGCCGCTTTCTGAAGCGGGCGCAGTTTGGCCACGGGCTGCTCGAACACTTTTTCAGGAGACCAACCTCATGCTCAGTATCGGTGCCAAAGCCCCCGAATTCACTCTCGCCTCCGACGGCGGCAAGCCGCTTTCGCTGAAGGACTTCAAAGGCCGCCGCGTCCTCCTATTCTTCTTTCCGAAGGCAAATACACCGGGTTGAACAATTGAGGCGTCCGAGTTTCGCGACGCAAAAAAGAAGTTCGATCAGCTAAGTGTCTCCATTCTCGGAGCCAGCGCTGATACTCTGGAGCCACTGCAGAGATTCAGCGAAAAGTGGAAGCTTAACTTTCCGCTGCTCAGCGATCCCACCCACAAAATGATCGAATCCTACGGCGCGTGGCGCGGGAAGAAATTCATGGGCCGCCTGTTCAAGGGAATCGTTCGCAGCAGCTTTCTGATCGGCACGGACGGCAAAATCGAGCAAATCTGGGACCCGGCCAAAGCCAAAGGCCACGCCGCCGAAGTCCTCGCCCGGTTGCAGGAATTAGACTGAAATTTAGCAGGGCGAGACCTGTCATCCTGAAGGCATCCGACAAGGATGCCTGAAGGATCTCAAATTCAAATTGTGCTGGATTGTTTCGATGAGGTTCTTCGCCCATCCTCGTCGGATGGGCTCAGAATGACACAGCTTTGGCCTAATTCACCGAACAGAAACCTAAATTGTGCCTGCATACCGCCTAAACTTCCACTCGCAACTCGTCCCCCGCCGGTTCGATCAACATATTGTCAATCAACCTCGTCTTCCCCAAATACACCGCCATCACCGCGTAGCACCGCCGCGCCATCCGCACCACCGGCTCAAACGTCTCCGCATCCACAATCTCCGCGTAATCCACCCTCGCACGCGGCTCGCTCGCCAGCACCTTCTGCATAGCCCTCTGCAGTTCCAGCGAATCCCGCACTCCCGCGGCAATCTCGCTCTCCGCCGCCCGCAGAGCCCGATACAAAACCGTCGCCGCCTTCCGATCCTCTCCCTGCAAATACGTATTCCGCGAACTCATCGCCAGCCCGTCGGCTTCGCGCACAATCGGGCACACCACAATCTCCGTATCCAGATTCAGGTCGCGCACCATCTGCTGCACGATCCGCACCTGCTGCGCATCCTTCCGCCCGAAATACGCAAAGTGCGGTTGCACAATCTCCAGCAGCTTCAGCACCACGGTGGACACGCCGCGAAAATGCCCCGCGCGAGACCTGCCCTCCAGACGTTCGCTCAATCCCTCCACGTGCACATACGTCGAAAATCCCGCCGGATAAATCTCCGCCGCCTCCGGCAGAAACAATCCATCCACCTTCGCCGCGGTCAGCTTCTCCACGTCCGCTTCCAGCGGCCGTGGGTACCGCGACAAATCCTCATTCGCCGCAAATTGTTTGGGATTCAGAAAAATTGAAGCGTACACCGGCGAGCATTCACGCTTCGCCCTCTCCACCAGCGCCAGGTGTCCCGCGTGCAGCGCCCCCATCGTCGCCACCAGCCCGATGACCTGCTGCTCCTGTCGCGCCGCCCGCGCCCGTTCTTTCATCCAGGCAACTGTCCGGATCGTCTCCATCCGCGCTAAGCGCCCGCCGCCGCGGCGCGTTCCCTGTAAAAATGCATCAAGTCCGTCAGCACTGGCTCTGCGCCCAATTGCCGGAGCAACGTCGTTACTTGGCCCCGGTGGTAGCTTCCATGATTCACAAGATGCTGCATCGATTGCCAAAGTGGATTGCGGTAAACGCCAAATTTAAACGTCTTGTACTCCATCACCCGGTTCAAATCTTCCTGTGTCAAAGCACCGGCAAACCCAAGCAACCGCGCCTCAAGCCCTTCCCACTTCTCTCGCAGACTTGCCACATCCTGAAATTCCGTCGCATCCGGCAGGGCGGCCGGCGAACGCCCCTGAAACCGCTCCAGCCACACCCATTCACCGCCATAAATATGAGCCGTGGTGTCCCGCAGCGAGCCGAAACTCGATCCCATCGGCCGCAGGAACTCTTCCGGTTTCACTGCCGCGACCGCCCCCAGCATCCTCCGGTTGGCCCACGCGTTGAATTCATACAGCACAGCCATCTCGTTCGGAGTCATGCGGCGCCTCCTTCCCGAATTTGTTGGTGTAAGTTGAACCGGCGGCGCGAATCTCGTCCGCCACCCATTAAATCTAAAGAGGTTGGTTGCGCTTATCGCGCGACACGAATCGGTTTCCGCCCCTGCATCGCACTCGGCGCGTGGTAAGACTCCGCATCCGAAGGAAACGTCCCGCCCTGCACGTCCGCGCAATATTCGCGCACCGCCTGCGAAATCACTTCGCCCACATTCGCATACCGGCGCGCAAACTTGGGCGGCTCCTGAAACGTCAGCCCCAGCAAATCGTGCAGCACCAGAATCTGCCCGTCGCAATCGGGCCCCGCGCCAATGCCGATCGTCGGAATGCGCACGCTCTTTGTAATCTCCGCCGCCAGTTCGCGCGGGATTCCTTCCAGCACAATCGAAAACGCCCCGGCAGCCTCCACCGCCCTTGCATCGCGCAGCAACTGCTCCGCGCCACCCGCCGTTTTCCCCTGCACGCGGTATCCGCCCATCGCATTCACCGATTGCGGTGTCAGTCCAACGTGGCCCATCACAGGGATTTCCGCCTCCGTCAGCCGCGCAATCACTTCCAGTCGCCGCTCGCCGCCTTCCACCTTCACCGCTTCCGCGCCCGCTTCTTTCACAAAGCGCACCGCGTTCTTCAGCGCCTCGTTTACATCGCCCTGGTACGTGCCGAACGGCATGTCCGCCACCACCAGCGCTCTCTGCACCCCGCGCCGCACCGCCTTCGTGTGGTGCAGCGACTCCTCCATCGTCAGCGGCAGCGTGCTCTCATACCCCAGCACTACCATCGCCACCGAATCGCCCACCAGCACCACGTCCACCCCGGCCTCGTCCATCAGGCGAGCCGTTGGATAGTCGTACGCCGTCAGGCAGGTAATTTTTTTCTTGTTAGTGGAATCCGCAGCTTGGGATTTGCGCTGCAGCAATTCGGGAACGGTCACTTTCCCACTGTTCCCATTCGGAATGATACTCATGTCGGCCTCCGGTGCCGTTCCTTAACTTCGGATACAGCCCTCGCGCGAACAGCCTAACTATAACAAATTGTGATGCCAGTCACCATGATTTGTGATGCTCAACGGCCTCATCACCCTCAGTGGCACAGGGATTCCTCGCCGTGCTCTTCCTTATGTAGTGGCCGACCTTTAGGTCGGTCGCTACGCCCGCTCATTTCTCCGTTCCAACCTTCACCACACGTGGCTCTAAATTCCACCCGCGCAATCCTACGTTGACTCCCGCTGCCGCCGCAGCCTTCGAAAACTCCACAACGATCTCTTTCTTCTCTCCCGGCAACAGCGAAACATAGTTGTCGCTGTAGTACGCCGGCAGCACGCGCGTTTTTCCATCCGCCTCCAGCAACGTCAACTTCACTTCAATCGCCGCCGTGCTCCCCGCGTTCTCGATCACAACGTTCACCCGCGCCTCGTCGCCCTCAACGCCCGTTCGCACCGTCGTCTTGATCTGCGCCTCTCCCATCCGGTTCAATTTCCGGTAATCCGCACTCGTTCCGCCCATCCAGTAAAAATTATCCGACACCAGTTTTCCAGCCGGATCGCGCAACTCCAATTTCACCAGCGCCAGGTTCTCCTTCAAAAATGGCGCCAGGTCCAGTGTGAAAAATTCCGTTGTCCCGCTCGCCGCATCCTTCTTCTCTTCATGCTCCGCCAGCAGCTTGTTCTCCAGCGAATAAACGCGCGCGTGTGCCGTCAGCCTCGTTTTCGTATCGGGCAGGGAATTGGCCACTTCCACCGCGTAATTCGAAGGGTCCAGTTGCACGTGCACCATCTCGCTCGCCTTCTTCACCGCATAAAACGACGCCTGCGTATCGTAATCCGAGCTCAAAATCTGCCACGTCGAACTCGGCCACGCCGGCTGAGTCATCCACAGCATCCGTCCCGTATTCGGCGCCCAAAGATGCGCGTTCATCCCCTCAAACACCGCGCGATGCTGCACGTAATTGAACATCTGCGCTTTCCGCTCAAAATCCTCCAGGCTCGTCGGCGCGCCAAACTCTCTCTCCATCTCCGCCATGAACGGCGTCATGTCTCCGTTCGCGCTCTGGTGCCAGTCGTGATATGCCCAGTTGTCGCTGATCGGCCACAAATCCTCCTGCGGAATCCACGCCCGCCAGTTTTCCAGCGTCGGAAACGACGGCGTCCCCGTCTCCACCGAAAATCCATGATTCAGCATTGTGAAATAAAGCTTCGGCTCCACGTATTTGTAGGGCCCGCTGTTCTGCAGGTTCACCTGGTTCGAAGTCGGCGTGAAATACCGCGTGCCATCCACCGTGCGCGTCAGTTCCTCCAGGCCCTGGTTGAGAATCGGCTGCGGTACGCCTTCGTTTCGCCCACACCAAACCGCGATTGACGGGTGATTCTGAAATCGCGAAATTGTGTCCCGCGCATTTTCCAGAAACAGCGCCGGGTCCTCCGGTTCGATATTGTAGTTTTGTGTCGAGGCCCAGAAATCGTTCCACACCAGCAAACCGTACTCGTCCGCCAGTTCGAAAAAAACTTCTTCCGTGCTCTGCCCAACCCAGTTCCGGATGATGTTCACATTCGCGTCGCGGTGCAGCCGGAAATAGGGCTCAAGCCGCTCCCGCGATACACGCTTCAGCATGTCGTCCATTCCCCAACTGCCGCCGCGCGCCGCGATTCGCACGCCGTTCACCTTGATCGTCAGGTAAGGCGTTGCCCGCGTATCCTCTAGATGCTTCACCGCCGCCGACTTTTCCACCCCCGGCTTCAGCGAAGACACCCACGATTTCCAGCTGTCTCTCCACTCCTCCGGAAAAATCGAAGGAAACGGGTCCGGCGACGGCACGTTGCGGATGCCATTGTGCGTCACATCCACAATCTGCTCTTGGTTGACTCGCGCCGCCGTCGGTGAAAATTCGACGCGCTCAAGGTGGCCTGTGCCATCGAGCAAGCTCAACTCATACGTTAGTTCCCGAATTCCGAATCGCACTTCCTTGGCATCCGATTTCTTGCCATCCACCGACACTGCAATCTTCAGCGTGTACAACTCCGGCTTCCCGTACCCGTTCGGCCACCACAACCGCGGATGCTCCACTTTCAGTTGCGCAAACTCCGAAGACCTTAAGGCCACGGTGTTCTTTCCTGGCCCCAGCGAAACAGTTTTCGTCACTTTCACACCGTCAAATGACGCTTCCAGCACCCCGCTTATCGCCGCGCTCGTCTGATTCTCCAGCGGCACCGAAATTTCCACGTCCGCCGAACTCGTTTCCGGCAATGGCAGCTTGGTCACCACTTGCGCATCGCCGATCTTCACTCCGTCTGTCGCTCTTACCGTCACCGGCTGCCAGATTCCCGTATCGCGGTCCCGAATCGACGGGATCCAGTCCCACCCCTCCGTGTCCACAAACGTCGGCCCATCTAGGCACATCAACCCGCCATTTTCTCCGGGCCCCGCCTTGATACTCTGCTCATGAGGAATCCCCGGGTGTGCCGGGGGCGAAACTCGCACCGCCAGCACATTGGTTGCACCGGCCCTGATCTCGTCGGTCACATCGAACACGCCGCGAATAAACGCGCCTTTGATCGCGCCCATCCGCTTCCCGTTCAGCCAAACTTCCGCCGCGTAGTTGATCCCCTCAAAGGTCAGCGTTAGCCTTTGCGTCTTCCAGCCAGTTGGCGCCGTAAACTCACTGCGATACCAGTAATCCTGCTTATTCAAGCTTTCCGGAATCGCCAGATTGTTCAGCCCGTAATCGGGATCGGGATAAACACCTTGATTGATCATCGTTGTCAGCACCGTACCCGGCACCGTCGCGTCCCACCAGCCATTCGTCCCAAATCCTGTTTTCGAAATCGTACTGCCGCTCGCCGGAATCTCTGGAGCTGGCCGCAGCTTCCATCGCCCGGTAATCGCCCACTCATTCGAACCCGCCGCTTCAATCCCCAGCTTCGATTCGCTCGCCGCTTTTTTCTCCGGCCGCGAAAAAGCTGCCTTCGATCTCGGCATCGTATCGGGGTCCTGCGGCGCGCGGTAACCTGCCTGCGCCTGGGTCTGCACCGGCCACGGCTTCGACCCTTCTTCGTAAACGGCTGTCGCGAAATTCAACGGCTTCGCGTACATCTCGCGCAATTCCTCTCCCGTCAGCGCTCGCCGCAGCACTGTCATTCCCGCAATCTTTCCCGCAAAATGCCGGTTTTCCTGCGCGGGAAACTGTGCCGGCGCAATCACTAGCAATGGACTGACTCTTCCCACATCCGGTTTCCCGCCTGCTACCTTCGCGCCGTTCGCATAAATCTGAACCTCCTGCCCGTCAAACGTCGCCGCCACAAATTGCCACTTCCCCGGCGTAAGTCCGGCCGTTCCTGAAAATGTGGCGTTTTTACCTCCCCAGTAAAACAATTGTTCGCCGTCCACCCCCAGATATCGCGAGTATTCCTCCCCCGCATCTCCCACCCCAGCAATCAGCACCGCACCCTTCGGCGCCTCATCCATCCAGATCCACGCGTACAAGCTCCAGGGCGAATCGGCGCGCAGCACCGTATCGTTCTTCACCAGATGTTTTTTCAGTTCGTCCCCGCCCGCCAAAAACGCGCCGTTATATGGCCCGCAGTAGGGGGGATCGTTCGTGGGAATATAGATCTGGCCGCAAGTTCGCGCCGCGCAAAAGAGCGCAGCAACAAACAACATCACAATCGCAAATTTGGTTTTCATGGTAAACCGGCTGTTCCCGCTGGATGCTTTGGATTGTCACCGGCAAATAGTTCCACAGATTGCGGATAGTTGGAAAGGAATTCCGCGGCCGGCCCCGCTGCGCGTGAATGGACGTCTAATCTGCGGAAGACTTCATGGGCGCTTGGGCGCGGCCCTTCCACTGCCCGCCGCGCCCCAGCCAATATCTCACTGCGGAAAGCCAGGTCGCATACGTATAAAAAGCCGCGGCCACCGGCAAGGCCGCCGCCCACAGCGGCGACATCCGATAAAACCGTATGGTCGGCAAATATGTGATCGCCATCAACGCCCAAGCTGCCAGCCCCAACCGCCACAATACCGGCCGGGCGCTGAACGTGAAAATCACCGGCAGCAGGTACGTCACGAACATCCCCAGCAGCGTACCCGCCAGCGCCAGTCCCGAATAACCAAGTTGCGTGAACGCCGTCCTCGCAATCAGGTCCTGAATCTCCCTGAACGACGCATATGTCCGAAGGCTCACGCTTTTCCGCGTCAATCCCATCCAGATTCCGCCGCTCGTCCGCTTCACGGCCTGGGCCAGCGTGCAGTCGTCAATCACCTCGCCGCGAATCGCCGCGAGCCCGCCGATTCGCTCCAGTGCCTCTCGTTTCAGCAGCACGCAACCCCCTGCTGCTCCGGCCGTCTTCCGTTTTCTGCTCGCGGTCCAGTTAGGCGGGTAAAGCTTCAGGAAAAAATAAAGGAACGGCGGAATCAGCAGGCGCTCGGGAAACGATTGCACCTGCGACAGCGCCATCAAGGAGACCAGGTCCAACTCGACTTTTTTCGCGCGCTGCACAATTCGGCGCAACGTGTCCGGCGCATGCTCGATATCCGCGTCCGTAAACCAGAAATAGTCCGCTTCGCGGACAACGCCGCTTTCCACACCCTGTTGCATCGCCAGCAGCTTTCCCGTCCATCCGCTCTCGAGCGCAGCTCCCTGTAAAATCAAAACACGCTCGGAGGCTCCCGCTCGTTCCGCCGCTTCCCGGGCCAGGGCTCCGGTCCCGTCCTCGCTATGATCATCCACCACCACCACGCGAAGTTCACCGGCATAGTCCTGCTTCACAAGTGATTGCACCGTGCGCGCAATCGTCTCCGCTTCGTTGCGAGCCGGCACAATCGTGACCACCCGGGGCCACCGCTCCAGCGACTCCTGTTTCGCAATGTCGTCATCAAACGCGAGAAGCTGCCAGAACGCCCCGCGAAAAAAGGTGAGCACCACCCAGATCAGCAAGGAAAGAACAGCCAGCATGAGGGCCAGTAAATTCACGCCCCATTCTGTCTCAAATCCCAACCTGCCGCCACTCCGCAGCCTACGCCAAATCCTCCGCCTTTATCGGCAGTCGCCGTACCGGCTTCCCGGTCGCCGCAAATATCGCGTTGCACACCGCGGGCGCGATCGGCGGCGTCCCCGGCTCTCCAATCCCGCCCGGCCCGTCATTGCTCTCCACAATGTGCACTTCCACCTGCGGCGCCTCATTCATCCGCACTACGTCGTAATCGTTAAAGTTGGCCTGCTCCACGCGCCCGTTCGCAATCGAGATCTCGCCCTTCAGCGCCGCCGTCAACCCGTAAATAATTCCGCCCTCAATCTGCGCTCGAATCGTCTCCGGATTCACGTGCCGTCCGCAGTCCACCGCAGCCACCACGCGATGCACCTGCAGCGAATGAGCCTTGCGGTCGATGCTGATTTCCGCCACCTCCGCCACGTAGCTGCCAAACGATTCCACCACCGCGATCCCGCGGTAACGCCCCGCGGCCAGCGGCTTGCTCCATCCAGCTTTTTCCGCGGCCAGTTCCAGAACCTTGCGTTGCCGCGCATCCTTGTTCAGCAAACCGCGCCGGAACTCAAACGGATCCTTCCCCGCCGCTTTGGCCATCTCCTCCACAAAACATTCCGCGATGAACCCGTTGTGCGAATTTCCCACCGAGCGCCAGAATCCCACCGGCACGCCGGGTTCCGTCAGCAGGTACTCCACCAGGAAATTCGGCACGTCATATTTCAGCGTCGCGATTCCTTCCGTCGCCGTGTCGTCCAGCCCGTTCTTTACCGATCCTGGGAAAAATCGCGACATGATTGAGGGCCCCACGATCCGCGATTTCCACGCCACCGGCGCGCCCTTGCCGTCGAGGCCAGCCCACAGCTTTACCATCACCGCCGGACGGTAATAGTCGTGTTGCATGTCGTCTTCGCGCGACCACGTCACCTGCACCGGCGCGCCCGTCGCTTTCGAAAGTTCCACCGCCTCCGCGATAAAGTCCTGCTCGGCGCGCCGCCCGAACCCTCCGCCCAGATATGTCGTGTGAATTTTCACCTGCTCCGGCTTCAATCCCGTGATTTTCGCGCCCGTCATCTGCGCGAACGTCTGGAATTGCGTCGGCGCATAAATATTGCAGCCGTCCGCGCGCACATCCGCCGTGCAGTTCATCGGCTCCATCGTCGCGTGCGCCAGGAACGGTACCTCATACACGGCTTCCACTTTCTTCGCCGTGCCGGGCATTGCCCCATCCGCGTCGCCGTCCTTGCGCGCAATCACGCCAGTTTGTTCCATGCGCCCCTGATAAAGCTTGTGAATGGCGTCGCTCGAATTCTTGGCGTTCGCGCCTTCATCCCAGGTAATCTGCAGCGCCTTCCGCCCCTCCATTGCCGACCAGGTGTTGTCGGCCACGACCGCCACGCCGGTCGAAACCTGTACTACGCTCTTCACGCCGCGCACGGCCTTCGCCTTCGTTCCGTCAAAGCTCTTCACTGTGCCGCCAAACACCGAGCATCGCGCCACCGCCGCATGCAGCATCTTCGGCCGCCGCACATCAATTCCAAATTCCGCCGCGCCGTTCACTTTGATCCCGGAATCGATCCGCTTCGTTGCTTTCCCCACGAATTTGTAATCCTTCGCGTCCTTCCGCTTCGGATTCGCAGGCACCGGCAGTTTCACCGCCTCTTCCACCAGCGCTCCATACCCGAGCCGTTTGCCGGAAGCCGTATTCACCACGGCGCTGTTTTCCGTGTGGCAAGCGCCTGGCTCCACGCTCCAGCGCTTCGCCGCAGTCGCGATCAGCATCTCCCTTGCCGCGGCTCCGGCCTTTGCGAGCGGTTCCCACGATCCGCGAACGCTGGTGCTTCCGCCCGTCCCCTGCAATCCGAAAACCGGATTGAAATATTGCGGAGCAGCCGGAGCGAATTCCGTGTTGATCTTTTTCCAATCAAGGTCCAGCTCATCCGCCAGAATCATCGTCAGCGCGGTATTGATTCCCTGGCCCATCTCAGACTTGTCAATCAGCAGTGTTGTGGTGTCGTCGGGCGCAATCTGCACCCAAGCATTCATTGCCGCCCCATCTTTCGGCGGCACTCCCGCCAGCGCCTCATATTTCCCGGGCAGATACACACCAATCACCAGCCCGGCTCCTCCCGCGACGCACTTCCTCAGAAACTCACGGCGATCCAGAAAGGATGCAGTTGCCATGGCGACCTCGTTCCGCCGCGCGGCAATGCCGCGCGGCTCTCAAATTTTTGGGATTTACTTTCCTGCTTGCAAGGATGCGGCGTGGTGGATGGCTTTGCGGATGCGCTGGTACGTGCCGCAGCGGCAGATGTTTCCGCTCATGGCATCATCGATATCCGCGTCGGTCGGATTGGGTTTCTTCGCCAGCAGCGCCGCCGCGGACATGATCTGCCCGGACTGGCAGTATCCGCACTGTGGCACGTCTTCTTCGATCCAGGCCTTCTGCACCGGATGCGACGCATCCGCCGAAAGCCCCTCGATGGTCGTGATTTTCTTCCCGGCAACGCTCGAAACCGGCGTGATGCAGGAGCGCGTTGCTTCGCCGTTGATGTGCACCGTGCACGCGCCGCAAAGCGCCATCCCGCAGCCGAACTTCGTGCCCGTCATGTTCAGTGTGTCCCGCAGCACCCAGAGGAGCGGCATCTGCGGATCCACATCAACGGTCGTCGATTTTCCATTCAGCGTAAATGTTGTGCCCATGATCGTCTCCCAACTCGTCAAATATCCTACAACACCCCGCCACCGTATGGAAATCGCCGAAAATCCGCCAGCGACTGGGCCTTCGATTCCGGCGGTTGTCTTTGAAACTCCACAGGGGTTTGCTTCGATTGTGCTAAATCATCCCGGATTGCTCGAGCTGCAAATTGCGGCGCAGGTAGCCTTTGGCTCGAAACATCATTGTTCGCAGAGTAGGAATGCGCGTGTTCAGCGCGCGTGCAATTTCGGAGTAGCTCATTCGTTTGTAGTAAAGCAGCATCAGTGGAGCCCTGTATCTCTGTGGCAGGCGGGTCAACTGCTCCCTGACCTGCCGGTGCTTGTCTTTACGCAGAAGTTGCGAAAGTGGGGAAGGAATCGAGCAGTCGGGGATGTTCGCAACATCGGCGTCCTCCAGAGATGTACTCTGCTCGCGTTTTCTCTTTCGCAGTTTATCAATGCAGTGCCGCCCTGCCACCTGCGAGACCCATGGGCGAAAGGGCATTCCCTCGTCTTTTTGGTGCAAAACCCGGTAGAGCTTCAGGAATACCTCTTCCGCTGCATCCTCGGCATCTTCCGGTTGCCTGAAAAACCGCCTGCAGATTCGCAAAACGTAGTGATAATGCGCCGTATAGATTGCGCCCAGAACATCTGGACAGATTGGCTGAGTCGGGTTCATGGTTGCGCCTGTCGGCACATTTTCCAAGACCATCAAACTGGATTCTGTTGCCATCACCGGTCCTTTCCTTCGATTGTAGACACACCAATACCGTTGGACTCGCTCGACACATCTTGCCGAGCCCGTCGTTACTTTTGTTCAGTTAGCCGAACTTGCTCCCGTTTTGCTTGCGCCTTGCCTCGGTCGAACATCGGAACTTTGACGCCGACGGGCCTTCGAACTGTCTTTAGTGCCTGCGGAAGGGCCCCCCGGCGCGATTGCTTCGCGACGGCGGACAACCAGGAGCGTCAAATCATCGCCCGGTGAGCACGTATCAGCAAAGTCGAGGACAGCCCCAAGGGTGGAGAAGAGAACCTGGTTTGCACTCGCCCCACCCATCGCCTTTGCTGCAGCCGTTAATCTTTCCATCTCAAACTCCTCGTCCAGGGAATTCCGGCATTCCGTAAGGCCATCCGAATAAGCGAGCAACATATCGCCGGGGTTCAGGAAAACCTTCCCCGAGCCGTATCTCGCTTCCTGCAGTGCCCCCAGCATCGGGCCGCCCTCTTCGAGTCGCTCAACCGAATTGTCGCGCCGCAAAAGAAGCGGAGGCGGCAGGCCGGCGCTGCAGTACTCAAGTGCGCCGCTCTCCGGATCAAGACGGGCAAAAAACAGGGCCGCGATCGGCGGCTCGTTCTGATCCCGGCATAATTCGCGATTGACCGTGGCGACCACCTCGGCTGCCGGTAAGTTCGTTCGGGCCGAACGCTGAATCAGGTCCATCAAATGGGCTTGCCAGATTCCCGCGGTCAATCCCTTGCCCGCGATGTCGCCCACAGATATCCCAAGCACAGTGTCGAGCTTCATCACCTTGAGAAAATCTCCTGAAAGGTGCCGCACAGGGAAAATTTCGCCGGCGATTTCAAACTCGCCCCAGACTAATTCGCGTGGAGCGCAAAGCCGCCGTTGGATCTGCGCCGCTTCATAAATTGCCTGTTGCAGTTTCGCATGCTCGCGGCGCTCGCTATCGAGCGCATCTCTCAGCGACCGGGCGCTTTCGGTTAAACCGGCTGAAGCGGTCCCCGCCAACTGCGCACGCGCGTGCCCATCCGCTGCGCGTTCCGCCACCTGCCCCGGGCGTTTCCCGGGCAGCTTTCGCGTCGCATTGTGTGTTTCTGCGCTTGGCGTAATCATGTTTATTTCATCCTACGAATTTGTAGCCCACCCCGTGGACGGTCAAAAAAAATCGCGGCTGCTCCGGAACGGGTTCAAGTTTCTGCCGAATCCGCACGATATGAGCATCCACTGTCCGGGTAGTGGGGAAGTTCTCATATCCCCAAACCTCGTCGAGCAGCCGCTCGCGGCTCAACGTCTCTCCGGAGTGACATAGAAAATGCTTTAATAGCTCAAATTCTTTGCTCGAAAACTCCACCGGATTGCCGCCACGCGTCACCTGGTAGCTCCGCAAATTCACGTCCACATCGCCGAAGGTATAGCGGTCCTGATCTTTCGGCAGTGTCTGTGCTCGGCGTAAAACAGCCTTCACGCGAGCGAGCAATTCCCGGATCGAGAACGGCTTGGTGACGTAATCATCGGCGCCAAGTTCCAAGCCGACAACTTTGTCCACCTCCTGGCCCCGCGCGGTCAGCATGATGATGGGAATCGATGGGCGCTTGGCTTTCAATTGTTTGCAGACATCCAGCCCGCTCATGCGCGGCATCATCACGTCGAGTACGACTAAGTCGGGAGAATCCTTCAGCGCCCGCTCAAGGCCCTCGACACCATCGAGCGCCGTCAGCACCTGAAACCCCTCGAACTCGAAGTTATCGCGCAGGCCGGCAACCATGTTCGGCTCGTCCTCGACAATCAGAATCTTCACTGGACACATACCATCTCCCCTATGCCTGACCCGAACAGTGTCTTTCCGTAATCCTTATGCAGTCGCAGTTCCCGTTTGCGAAGTTGAAGCGCACGGCAATGCGATCGTGAATTTGCTGCCTTTCTCGGGAGCACTCTCCACCAGAACATCCCCGCCGTGCGCCCGCGCGATGTGCCGCACGAGTGACAGCCCCAATCCCGATCCCTTCACGTTGTGCACCAGCGGATCGCCACACCGGTAAAATTTCTCGAAGATCTTTTCCTGCTCGTTGGCAGGGATGCCGATGCCGCTGTCCCGAACTTCCAGGTTGATAAAGCTATTCGAGCGGTACAGACTCACGCCGATGTACTTCCGTTCTTTGGAGTACTTCAGTGCGTTGTTCACCAGGTTGAGCAATGATCGAGCGATAGCCTCGCGATCCACCTTCACCGGTGGAATATCGGGGGAAATGTTCTCCTCGAACGCGAAACCGTTTTGCTGGATTTGGAAGCGATACGACTCCAAGGTCGAATGCACCAGTTCCGCCAGGTTGGTTTCCTGGAACTCATATTCCTTCCGTCCAGCCTCGATTCGGGAAAAGTCCAGGATGTTGTTGATGAGCGCCGTCAGGCGTTCGCTCTCTTCCCGGATAATGCGAAAATACTCCTGGTACTTCTCCTTGTCCTTCAGCCGCCCCAACTCCAGTGTCTCGGCATAGAGCCGGATCAGAGCCAGCGGCGTCCGCAATTCGTGCGACACGTTTGCGACAAAATCCGATTTCACTCTCGCGAGTGTCATTTCCCGGGAGACGTTTCGATAGGTAAGCCAGATTCCGCCGACCATCAGCACAGAGAGTGCCGCAAGGACGATGTAGTTATATCGGAGAAACTTCGACCCCAAATCTGCGACTGTGGTGCCCTGGTATTTGATCGCTGCGCCTAAACCCGGGAAAACATATTCAAAATTGCGCTCTGCTTCCGGAGTACCTCCATCCCAATTTGCAGAGGCCACCCAGGGAGTGGAATCCTTCGACGGATGAATCATCATGACCGGTGGATTCTCTTCCAGCTGCAACACATTGCTCCTGCTGGTCAGTACATCCTTCATCATCGCAGGCAAAAACGTCTTGCGGAGATAGTCTTCGTCAAAAGAGACAAACCCAAGCTCCACGCGATCTTTCGGCACGTCGAGGGGGATAAAGTAAGCCAGGTTATAATAGGTGCGCTGATTATCGTTTAGCGCCCAGCCGCCTTCGAACAGCACTGGCTCGTCCTCTTTCTCCATCATCAAGCGAACCTTCGCGGCCATCTGCGGGGCCTCTAGGGGAATCCAGGACTGTGCCGCGTTAATTGCCTCCTGGGCGTGCCCGTAGAAACCTGAATCCCAGTCGCGTCCCGGCTGCGCCCGGCTCACAAACAGATTGCTCTTCTTGTCGTAAAGGAACGCGTACGCGAATTCGGGATGTTCCGTCAGTATTTGCTCGAGCTTGGCCTTTATTTTGGCGCGATCCTCGTCGGCGTTAGGAAACTTGTTTCGAACAGGCATGACTAAATCGTTGGCCTTGTGCCAGGTTTTTTTCTCGGCAATCATCAGCACGTGGGAAAAGTCGCGTTGGAAGGCCGCTTCGACCCCCCCAGACCGCTGGATGTGCTTCAGGTTCCAGATGCTGAAACCCATTAAGGCGGCCGCCGGAATCACAATGGCCAGCTCCAATGTCAGGAGCGTTCGCGTGCGGTCCGTCAATCGCCATTTCTTCGACATTTGGTTCCTCGTCCGGTGCCTCACTCTCTCTTACTAGGGCAGGACTATAACGAACCGCTGGAGGCAATGTGTCAAGCAACAGCAAAGGATTGTAAAAAGTTGTAAACAGGGCACTCCAACCAAGCAATTTTGGCACCATCTCCCACTACATAAGGCCGGTCCGGGCCTCCTGGCGATCCGGTCCCAGCCCCAAACGGTGCGGAGGCTGCGCCAGTTCCCCTGAACTGCTACTATGCCCTCGCGGGGATTTCCGCAACCTTGGCCGCCAGCCGCCAATGATAACGAATGCCTCACGCGTGGACTCGACCAGAAGCCTCCTTCTTTCGCTCTTCCCTGCACAAGCGCAGAAAAATCCCTCGCTGCAACAGTTTGCCGATCGCGTCGAGACCTTCACCCGTGCCGGCACCCGCCGCGCCCGGCTCGATGCTCTCGTCAACCTGTATGCCTGGCTACACACTAGTGACACGCGCATTCCTGCGCTCAGTGGCGAAACCCTTCCCCCTGCATTTACCTCATGGGAGTGGCGCCGCCTGGGCGTGTTGCTCTCCGTCCTTCGCGCTTCCGACGAAATTCGCGACCGTTACTACGCTGGCATCGCCGCTATTCTCGATGAAACTGATGGCATCTCTCTCTTCGCGGAATCCGGCATGCCCAGTGACCGCGGCTTGCTTCCGGAAGCCTTCGACCGCTTCTTCAACATTCTGCTTCCCGCGCCGCGCGAGGAGGGGGAACTTGCCAAACTTTTCCTCCGGCTTTTCCCCACCCAGAAGGAAGTAGATCGCTTCTTCAGCCTTCCCCCTGATGCGCTCAGCTACTCCGTCGCTCTCATGACGCCCGTGAATATTCCCGAAGCGTGGGACATCCCCGTCGCTTCCTTGCTGGACGCGTTCTGCCTCCTTAGCGCGCGTGTGCAGGGACTCGGCTTGTCCGAAAAACTACGCCTTCGCAGCAATCCCTGTCCTGTCCAGCGATCCCCGTTTTATCGTCTCACTCCCGCAGGGGATGATTTGGTCGAGGCTCTGCGAAAAAAAGACGGCACTACGGCCGCGGCGCAGGCCTGGAAAGCGGTTGTCGCCGATTGCCGCGCCGAGATGTCGGCCATCGTGGCGCACCTCGATTCCCGCGGCGTCAATCTGGACATCGTCTACGCCCTCGACGTCATCGAAAAAAGCCTCTCGCGCATGGAACTCATCACCGGAACACTTCTCTCTCAACCAGGCCCGCCCAGACTGTTAACCGCTCTGCGCCTCACGAAAGACGTCGCCCGCGGCCGCTTGAACGACCGGAGCCTTTGGAACCTGGCGCACAACAGTTTCCGCCTGCTCGCCAGAAAAATCGTCGAATGGGCCGGCAAAACCGGCGAGCATTATATTGCTTCGAATCGCGCGGAATATGCGCAGATGTGGAAGGCCGCCCTCGGCGGAGGTCTGCTTACCGTTGGAACCGCGGCGATCAAGCTGATGGTCACTCACCGCGGGCTCCCTCCATTCATCGAAGGTTTTCTCGCTGGTCTGAATTACGCCATCAGTTTTGTCCTGATGCAGAATTTTCATCTCGCTCTCGCCACCAAGCAGCCCTCAATGACCGGCGCAACCCTCGCCAACATCATCCACAACTGCCGGGACACTTCCAAGGTCGACGAACTCATCAGCTATGCCCAGCGCATCTTCCGCACACAACTCGCCGCTGCGCTCGGCAACATCATCGCCGTCGGTGCCGGTGCGGTCGTTTTCAGCATCCTCTGGAAACTAGCCTTAGGCTCGCCATTTCTCCCCGCCGAAACCGCCGAATACGCCGTCAAATCCCTGCATCCCTTTCGCAGCGGCACGATTTTATTTGCCGCTCTCACCGGCGTCATTCTCTGGGTTTCCAGCCTCGCTGGCGGCTGGATCGAAAACTGGGTCATCTACCATCAGCTGCCCAGGGCCATCGCCGAGCACCGCTGGGGCGCCGCTCTTAAACCCGAAACCTTACTGCGTTTTTCCGATTCTTTCTCAAAAAACATCGCCGGTTGGGGCAGTTCCATTGTGCTTGGGTTCATGCTTGGCATGACGCCCGTCTTCGGTCATTTCTTCGGCGTGCCGCTCGATGTTCGCCATGTCACTCTCTCTACCGGAACCATGGCCCTCGGCGTCGCTTCCCGCGGGCCGGAAATCCTTGGCCGCGGAGCCCTCATTTGGGCCTGCCTCGGCATCGCTGTAACGTTTGTGCTGAATCTAAGTGTGAGTTTTTATCTCGCCCTGCGCCTCGCCCTTCGCGCCCAGGACGTTTCCCGCCGCGACCATCTCGATATCCTCCGCAACCTCTGGCTCCAGTTCCGCGCCGCTCCCCGCGATTTCTTCTTTCCCCCTCCGCAAAACTCTCCCGCCGAGACGCAACCCTCCCACTAATCCGCCTCGCGTAGCGGCCACCTTCAGGTGGCCACTCCTTGTTTTTTGGAGTTCGGCGGCTCTGCCACCGCTTTTGCAGGGTCAGCTACAACAATCAACGCAGTTGGTAGGCCCGTTAACCTAAAGGAGGGCAGGACGATGGAAATCCCAGATCAGCACG
>Ga0210410_10001589_pt1 | contig 21150 bp, 22 predicted proteins | sample IncBWC4MmetaG_FD_161058 | JGI IMG/M metagenome (GOLD analysis project Ga0210410, IMG submission 161058) | Forest soil microbial communities from Barre Woods Harvard Forest LTER site, Petersham, Massachusetts, United States - Inc-BW-C-4-M | ecosystem: Environmental > Terrestrial > Soil >... | reverse complement strand
TCGCACTCTTTTTCCTCGGCGAATACGCCGCAATGATCAGCGGCTCGGCGATCATCGTTACCTTGTTCCTCGGTGGTTGGCATTTTCCCGGAATTCCTGATGGATCGCGCGGCTGGATTTTCGGTTTGATCAACATCGCGGTTTTCTTCGCCAAAGTGGGCGCTCTGATTTTGTTCATGATGTGGGTGCGCTGGACGTTGCCGCGCTTTCGCTGGGACCAGCTCATGCGTCTCGGCTGGCTCTTTTTCTTCGAAATTGCGCTCGTTAATATCTTTATCGTCGCCGGAATCTTGGCTTTCATCCGCTAAACACGCCAAATGACGCCAAATAAATATAAAACCGAAATCAGTAAACCTTTTCGCGCTGTTTAGCGTATTTGGCGGACAATTCTGAAGTTATGGCGATCACCGTTCCACGACCGAATCTGAATTGGCGCGAGCGAATGTTTCTGCCCGCAATCGCGGCCGGGTTGCTGATTACGCTGAAACATTTCAAGAACATGATTTTCCGGCGGACAAAGGTGACGATGCAATATCCGGAAGAAAAATGGGACCCGAATTTGCCGGAGCATTACCGCGGCGCGCCCGCCCTAGTGCGCGACACCGATGGTCGCGTGCGCTGTGTCGCCTGTCAGCTTTGCGAATTCATTTGTCCGCCGCGCGCGATCAAAATTATTCCAGGCGAAATTTCAAGGGGTGATCGTTTCGCTAAAGTCGAAAAGTACCCCGAGGAATTCGATATCGACATGGTCCGCTGCATTTTCTGCGGGATGTGTGAAGAGGTCTGCCCCGAGCAGGCGATTTATTTGCGCAAAGATTACGCCATCACCGGGTTCACCCGTGAAGACATGATGCATCACAAAGACAAACTGCTCGAAATCGGCGGTGTGATGCACGGAGTCGTTTTGAAGTGGAACGAGAAAAAATAAGTGATAGGTGGCGAGTGACGAGTGACGAGTTGGCCTTCGCCAACGGCCAATGGCTCGTTCGTTTCTTGTCACTCGTCACACATCACTCGTCACTCTGATATGTCACCCTTTCTCTTTTGGGTTTTCGCTTTGATGATGCTGGTCTTCGGCGTGGCCGTTATCATTAACCGCAATCCGGTGGCGAGCGCGCTTAGTCTGGTCGTTTCGTTTTTGGCGCTGGCCGCGCTATTCATCTCACTCGATGCGTTTTTCATCGGGATCATTCAAGTGCTTGTTTATGCCGGCGCAATCATGGTGCTGTTTCTTTTCATCATCATGCTGCTCGATTTGCGCGCCGAAGAATTGCGAAAGATTAACTGGATCGCGTCCGCCGGCGGCGTGGCGGTTGCGCTTGCGTTAATCGTCCAAATCTTGTCGGTCATCGGTAGTTTCCAGATCGCTACGCAACCTTTTCCGCCGCTGGCAAGATCGACATCGGACGATGTCCATCGAATAGGGCTTTTGCTTTTCGGGAACTACACTCTGCCTTTTCAAATCATTGGCATCGTCATTTTGGTAGCAACCATCGGCGTGGTGATGCTCAGCCGCCGCGAAACCCGCTAACGTGATTACACTTGGCGATTACCTAATTGTCAGCGGCATTTTGTTCACCATCGGTTTCGCCGGCGTGATGCTGCGACGCAACATCATTATCATTTTGATGGCGCTCGAATTGATGTTGAACGCCGCAAATTTATCGCTCGTCGCGTTCTCCCGCTTCCGTGTCGATCCAAACGGCGTGCCGAATTACAACGCGCAGGTTTTTGTCTTCTTCATCATCACCGTGGCCGCGGCCGAAGTCGCGGTCGGACTCGCCATCGTGGTCGCGCTTTTTCGCATGAGGCAGACGACGAATGTGGAAGACATCAACAGCCTGAAATTTTGATGATCCGCCAAACACGCGAAATGACACCAAAAAATCTAGTATCCGATTTGGTCTTCAAGGACGAATGCTACTCGATCGTTGGCGCGTGCTTCGAAGTCTATAAGGACAAAGGATGCGGCTTCCACGAGCCTGTTTATCAGGAATGTCTTGGGATCGAATTTGAACATTGCCGCATTCCCGCGATCGCGCTGCCGGCATTGTCTCTCGAATATCGAGGTAGAGTTCTTCAACAAAAATATTTTCCCGATTTTGTCTGTTACGAAAAGATCGTTGTCGAGCTCAAGGCCGTTACGGAATTAACCGACGATCACCGTGCCCAGGTACTGAATTACTTAAAAGCGAGCGGCTTTCAGCTCGGGCTGCTAATTAACTTTGGCCATTACCCAAAGTCGCAATACGAACGGCTGGCCAATACTCAGCCCAAACTTCAACCCGATGAACCGCTTTACCTGTAAAGCTTTAGCGTTGTTTCGCGTGTTTAGCGGGTGGAACCAATGACTTTCACGACCAACAGCTTGCTTCCGTGGTTAGTTTTGCTCCTGCCGCTCGGTTCGGCTGCTGTCATCACCTTGTTTACGCGGCGCTGGAAGAATATCAGCAGTGCCATCTCGATCGCGGCCGTTCTCGGAAGTTTCGCCTGCAGTTGCGCGATCTTCGTCCAAGCCGACATCTCGGCGCCGGAGTTTACTTGGATCAACATCGGCGGCGTGTTCACTGTTCCGCTCGCGTTTGTCCTCGATGATCTCAGCCGATTGATGCTGCTCGTCGTTTCCGGTGTCGGAGGGCTGATTCACATCTATTCGTTAGGCTATATGCGCGATGACGAAGGCAAAGCGCGCTACTTCGCCGCCCTCTCGCTCTTCATCTTCGCAATGCTCGGAATCGTTCTAGCGAACAATTTCGTGATGTTATTCATTTTCTGGGAGCTGGTTGGCTTTACCTCCTACGTGCTGATCGGCCATTGGTTCGAACGTGACGCTGCCGCCGAAGCAGCTAAGAAAGCGTTCCTTACCACGCGCGTCGGCGATTTCGGATTCATGATCGGAATCCTGATGGTGTGGATGGCGACTGGTTCGGTCGTGTTCGACGACATCGTTTCGCATCTTTCGAAAATCACGAGTAACCCGGGCTATCTCACTATCGCGGCGATTTTGATTTTCTGCGGCGCCGTCGGCAAATCCGCCCAGTTCCCGCTTCATGTTTGGTTGCCCGACGCGATGGAAGGCCCGACGCCGGTGTCGGCATTGATTCACGCTGCGACGATGGTTGCAGCCGGAGTTTACCTTCTTGTCCGCGTTGCGTTCCTCATTCAGGCATCGCAAACCGCGCTTCTCGTCATTGCCTGGATTGGAACGATCACCGCATTGCTCGGCGCGTTGATGGCGACACAGCAAGCCGACATCAAACGAATTCTCGCCTACTCAACGATTTCCCAACTCGGTTACATGGTGATGGCAGTCGGACTCACCTCAAACGAAGCGGCGATGTTCCACCTTTTCACACACGCATTTTTCAAAGCGCTCCTGTTCCTTGCCTCCGGCTCCATCATCGTCAGCCTGCACCACGAACAAAACATTTGGAGAATGGGCGGCCTCGCCCAAAAGCTGAAAATTACATTCGCCACCTTCGCCGCCGGCGCGCTTGCTTTGATCGGCTGTCCGCCCTTCAGCGGATTTTTTAGCAAAGACGCGATTCTTGCGCTCGCCTATCAACACAACACGCCGATCTTTGCCATTGGCCTGACGACTGCGTTCCTGACTGCGTTCTATGTTTCGCGCGCCGTAGTCGTCGTTTTTCTCGGAAAACCGCGCAGCGAAATTGCCCGCGCCGGCAAGGAATCGCCGCTGGTGATGATTATTCCGCTGCTCATCCTCGCACTGTTTGCGCTCATCGCCGGATGGGAGACGATCGCCCAAAATTTTCTCGTTGTGCCGCACGAAAAAGAAAACGTCTTCACCGTTCCCGCGCTGGCGCTAATCGCGCTGATTTTAGGCTCTGCAGTCGCCGTTTGGCTCTATCGCAGCCGTGAGCGCGACCCGTTGCATGTCGATCTTATCCGGCGCCGTTTTTACATCGACGAATTTTACGAGTGGCTGATCAATCGAACTCAGGACCAGCTGGCGCGCATTGCCGCTTTCTTCGATCGCTGGATCATTGATGCCGGAGCGGTTCGGGGCGTAAGCGGCGGCACCTTTGGGTTAGGAGCGCTTCTACGATTGTTTCAAGTCGGAAACCTTCAAGCCTACGCATTTCTTTTTGGATTGGGAATCGTGGCGCTCATTTACTTCACACTTTTCCGCTGACGCCAGAGCAGAAACGTTACCCCACGAAACACACGCCAAAACAATGACAAATGACCAAATGACGAATGACGAAAAAAACGTCACCGCGCTGCTGGGAAAATTGGCTATTCGAGCTTCGTCATTCCTTCGTCATTCGACATTCGTGCTTCGCCGCGCAGAAGCGAGTGAAAACGCCCGAACGCCTCCATTGTTTTACGCGGCTTCGTCATCTAATTCGTAATGCTCCTCTTTCTTGTCCTCTGTCCAATCGCTGCTGCGATTCTGATCATCGCCGGCGCGCCCGCGCGATTTACCGCACTGGTCGCCGCGATTTTGAATTTCGTTGTCGCGCTCATTCTTCTCAGTCGTTTCGATCAAGTCGCCGCCGGGTTCCAATTTGTCAGCTCGTTCGCCGTTTCCACTGACTGGCGCATTCATTTCGCGTTCGGCGTCGATGGCTTGAGTCTGCTCATGCTTCTTCTCTCAACGATCGTCACCTTCGCCGCCGTTTGGTTCACCGGGAAGATCGACAACTACGAGCGCGCGTTCTACGCCTGCTTGCTTTTCATTTCGGCCGGCGCGATCGGCGCTTTCACATCAGTCGATCTGTTTTTCTTTTACGCGTTTCACGAGCTCGCGCTCGTCCCGACATTTCTTCTCATCGGAATTTGGGGCACGGGAAATCGCGTCCGCGCCGCGTGGAAAATCACGATCTACCTCGCACTCGGCAGCTTCATCTTGCTGATCGGATTGATCCTGCTTTACCAAAGCGTTCCGCCGCCGGAGCGCACGTTCGACATTCGCGAATTGCGTGACTCGATCGCGGTCCATCCGATCACCGCTTCAGATCAACGACACATTTATCTTTTACTCCTGCTCGGGTTCGGCATTCTCATTTCGCTTTTTCCGTTTCATTCCTGGGCGCCGGAAGCTTATGCATCCGCGCCGCCGCCGGCCGCGATGTTGCACGCTGGCGTCCTGAAGAAATTCGGCCTCTACGGCTTGCTCCGACTCGCGACTCCGATGCTCCCGGAAGGCGCGCACTATTGGATGTATCTGCTCGTCATTCTCTTGCTCGGTAACATCATTTACATCGGGCTCGTCACCATCGCGCAGAAGCAGCTCGATTGGATGCTTGGTTATTCAAGCGTGATGCACATGGGCTACATTTTTCTAGGAATCGCCAGCGCCAATGTTCTCGGCACAACCGGCGCGGCCGCGCTCATTTTCGCGCATGGTCTTTCCATCGCGCTCCTTTTCGCGATCGCCGGTGAAATTCGAAGCCGCACCGGCACGCTCGAGTTCTCCGAACTCGGCGGCCTCGCCAAAGTGATGCCGTTCGCCGGGCTCGCGTTCGGTTTTGCCGCGTTTGCCGCGATCGGACTCCCCGGTTTCGCCAACTTCGCGTCCGAAATCATGATTTTCTTCGGCGCGATCCGAAACGGGTGGGAGATGCAACGTCTCCACATTTTCCAAATTGCGACAGTGCTCGCACTCTGGGGTGTCGTCATCTCAACGGTTTACATGTTGCGCGCTTATCGCTCCACGTTCATGGGCGCAATGAATGAGCGATGGGAAAAGCTTGTCGATCTTGGCTCCGGCCTCCGAATCCCGGTCGCGTTGCTGATCGCGGGTTTGCTCTGGTTCGGATTTTTCCCGCAAACGCTCGTGCAAATGGTGATGCCGACGTTTCGGACCTACTTCACCGTCACGAAATGATCGCGATCCCTGCGCCTCACCTTGAAATCGACGTGCTCGTTCTCGGCGTGGCGATTCTGCTGTTCGAAACTTTCGCCGCCAAGATCGACAAGAAGATTTTCGCTTACGCCGGAATCATTGGACTGACGCTTGTCCTGATCGCGACTTTTTTCCTCGCGCCGGGTCCCGCGCCACAAGAGGCGAGCGGTTTTTGGAATTTTTATACCGCTGACGCGTTGTCGATCTTCTTCAAACGATTCATGCTCGTCACCACGATTGTCGTCGTGGTGATGATGATCGATTATGCGCCGGCGCTGCGCAAAGCTGACGCAAGCACCTCCGCGAATCTCGGCGAGTTCTTTTCGCTGCCGCTGCTCACCTGCGCCGGCCTGATGTATCTGGTTTCGGCCATCGATTTCATCTTTATCTTCGTTTCGCTTGAGCTCGTCACCATTTCGTTCTTCGTGCTCGTTAGTTTCCCGAGAAGAAATCCAATCGCGCTCGAAGCCGGCGTGAAATATCTCATTCTCGGCGCGCTCTCAGCCGCATTTCTGGTTTACGGCATCACCTGGATTTTCGGCGTTACGGGCGAGACCAATCTGGCGCGAATCACCGCGAGCTTTGCCAGCGGCAAGATCGACAATCACGCTGCCGCCTTCGGGGCAGTGCTGGTGCTGGTCGGTCTCGGTTTTAAAATCGCGGCGGTCCCGTTCCAGATGTGGGTGCCGGATGTTTATCAAGGCGCCCCAACACCGGTCACCGCATTTCTTTCCGTTGGATCCAAGGCCGCCGGGTTCGTTGTTCTTTTGCGCGTGCTCCAGCCGTTTCTCATGCTGCCGAACATGCAACGCCTCGTTGTGTTGATCGCACTGCTGACAGTCGTTTACGGGAACCTCGCCGCGCTTCCGCAAAATAATCTCAAACGTCTGCTCGGCTACTCGAGCATCGCCCACGCGGGTTATCTGCTCATCGCCGTCGCCTGTTTCGATGGCCGCGCCGTAACATTTTATCTCGCGGCCTATTTGCTGATGACGCTGTTGAGCTTTGCGATCCTCACCATTGTCGAGCAACAAACCGGCGAAGAAATTTCCGGCTTCGACGGCTTGGCGAAACGCGCGCCCTTTCTCGCGTTCGCGATGCTGGTGGCAATGGCGTCGCTCGCAGGTCTTCCATTCACCGCCGGCTTTTTCGGCAAGTTCCTAATCTTTGTCAGCGCAATCGCACAAAAACAAACCGCGCTCGTCGCGGTTGGAATCGTGACCGTGGCATGCGGCTTCTATTATTATCTGAAAGTCGTCCGCGCGATGTATTGGCAGCCGAGCACGAACAACAACACGATTCCAGTCAGCGTTCTTTCACGGGCGATAATGATTCTGCTGATCATCGCCACCATTGTCTTCGGTGTTTATCCGCAACCAATTCTGAATGCATTAAAGCATTAACCACGGATTGCACGGATATCGCTGATCAGACAAACAGAGCAGGATTCAGATCAGAAAAACAGCAAAGGAAATTTCCTGGATTCTTGGCTTCGAGATTGGAATTTCTTTCTCCCAATCCGTTAGATCCGTGTAATCCGTGGTTAAAATCTCAATCGCTTAGTTCGACGTTCCAGTAAGCAAGATCGACAAAGTGTCGCCAGCTCTCGTGCTGCGGCGCGGTGAAGGTAACGTGCAAGAACGGCCGCCACTTCGGCCGCTTCGGTTTGCGAACAAGCGTCATCTGCGCTTCCTGCGGCAGACGATTGCCTTTCCGGGTGTTACACGGAATGCACGAGCAAACCACGTTTTCCCATGTGGTGGTTCCGCCGCGATCCCGCGGCACCACGTGATCAAGATTCAAATCGTTGCGATCGAAAGAGTGCCCGCAGTACTGGCAAGTGTTCTTATCGCGCTCGAAAACGTTGTGGCGGGTAAACTTTACTTCCTTCTTCGGAAGCCGATCGAAAAAGAGGAGCACGATCACGCGCGGCACCCGGATCTTCCACGAAATCGTTTGGACGAGCTCGTGATCAGGCGCGTCGGTCGAAAAATCGCGCCAGCCTTCAAAATCGTGGGTCAGGAAATTGTTCGCATCGTCGGCTGAAACGACCTGAGCGTGACCCGCGTAAACCAGCGAAAAAGCGCGGCGGGCAGAGCAGATATTCACCGCCTGCCAGAGGCGGTTCAGCACCAAAACCTGACTATTTAACAACGAGTGCAAATTAATACCCTCGGTAAGTGGCCTTTGACGACATTTCCGCCAAAGTGCGGCGAAAGTATCACCCGCGTTTTGCCTTGTCAACGAAGGCAGACGTCTCGCCCCCAGCTTGCAGAAACCCCAGGGACCTGACACAATCGACATCGAATGCGGTGTTTATCCCCCTCCCTCCCAGGAAAGTCCCGAATTAGGCCGGAAAAACCCGTAATTAAAGGCGGGAAAATCCCGTCTACTTCTCGTTAGGTGACAGTCCGCGTCCACCGGTGCATCCCTTTCGCTACGCTCTCTCATTGCGCATCTGGCATCCGCAGATCGACGCAGCCATCGTCAGCGACACGCTCGGGCTTGCGCCGAAGCGCACATCTCCGGCTATTCCTTCTTTTTGGACATATAGCTACGACGTGCCGCAAGACAGCGAGTGTGCCGCGTTCATCCATTCCGCCGCGTCCGCTTTGCAGCAGCACACAGCATTTTTCCAGCGGATCCGTGCAGCTGGCGGACGAGTCGAGTTCTTCGTTGGCTGGTTTGGCGACAAAAACTTTGGTGATACCTTTCCACATGCGACGCTTGCTTTGCTCGCACGGCTTCAGGTTGATCTTTCGTTCGACGTTTATCCTGATGCACCGCAAGTCGCCTAACCAATCGCTGGAGCCAACCGCTGGCTGTCGTGAAGTCCACATTTGATTTTATGAAACGGTTATCGATGTTTGCCCCGCTCGCTCTCGCCAGCGGTGGCTCAGCTCCATCTCGTTAGGCGTCCCTGATCACACCCGATGAGTTACCGCTCCTTCTCCAACCTGTGCTTCCTGCTGTTTGCCGCTATGCTTCTTTCATCGCTTCTCATCTCTATCGTCGCGGCTGCACGCAGCCTCCGGCGGCGCGCCAAGACCCGCGGCACAGAGCTGACTTCGGCTTCAGCGCCGCCTGTTGGAGGCCGCTTGGCGGATGTGCTGCTGCTTATCGCAGTCGCAGCGACCTGGTACAATGTTTCGTCGGGCTGGATCGCCGAGTTGACCATCTATCCGATCTACGCCGACATGAGCCAATTCGGTCCCGAGGCCTTTCATGGTTTCAGCAAAGCGTACCTGTCCCGGCTTCCAATCATCATCCTTCCCGCTGGAGTTATGTTTCTGTCCTGGTCGCTTCTGCTTTGGCTCCCTTGTCGCGGCGTACCGTCGCGCCACATCTGGTTGGCCATCGCCCTGTGCACTGCGTTTGTGGCCAGCACGCCACTAGCCGCCGGGGCCCAGGATCAGATGTATAGCGGTGGCTTTTCGCAAGAGATGTTTTTCAGACTCTTGTGGTCTAACGGGGCACGCGCAATTATTTTCACACTAACAGGACTTGTTGCGCTGCGCATCGTCTGCCTAAGGTGGCACCATGGTGAGCGCGCAGACGCCTAACCCCGATGTAGGGTGTCAAGGTGAGTGGGATATTTTAAATCATAGATTCAATTGGACCGGGCGGTGGTTGATTCTGGAACGCATCCTCTTCCGCTTAACTCGCCGGTTGTTTTTCCAGCGGTTCCTACTCCTATCCGTGCATCCGGCCGTAGCGGGAGCACAATTTGATCAATGCGATCGGTGGAAGAGGAACGAGAGCGCGGCCCAATCTAGGGCGTCGAACGAGAGCAATCTGCTCAGGTTAGGCAAGGGGCGCACGCTGCACGTTCCAAAGTTAATTTAATGTTTCGTTACGCGGTTTTTCTCCTTTCTGTTCCCCTCGAACTCACTTTCTAAGTACTACAGCCCAGGTGCTCCCGATTCCAAGCTTGATGACTGTGTTGCCGCCATTAAACTGGCTGCGGGTTCCCTCGGGTGAGGACAACTCTGTATTATTAAGCTGATACACCCCTACATGTCATCTAGGCGATGGAGCCATGGGGAGGTTGAGATGTTGAGTTGTTGAGAGGAAAAAAAAGCAACAACGCGGCTAAATGTTGCGGCTGATTGTCAAATCGCGGTATCGCACCGACGTTCAGCCATGCACAAACCACGCAAACATGACTTTGGTGGCAGTCCCCGGACTGGAAAGCCGAAGCGTGACACATCACGACTGGAAGACGCTTCTGGGAAGCAGCGCAAACAACATGCTCACAAGGCGCCCGTACGGCGTGCCGCGAGCAAATTTCGCGGATAATCAGAGCATAACGGTTTTTGCGACTCCAGTGGATTGATTCTCGTTAGGTTAGCAATGTCCGCATCTACTCGCGTTCGATTGCTTAGAGGAAGCGGGTTGCTGCTTTTGTTGCTCGGGATCGTGCATTTGGTGGCGACGCCGCACATCGCGGCCCTTATTCGACACAGCGTTTCTCAGAGTGTGGCCGACAATCTCATTCCGCCGATGCTGCTGAATCACATTTTGGTCGGCGTGTTACTGCTTCCTCTCGGCTTTCTGACCTTTTATGCCGCGCCATATTCGGATCGATGGGCCCAGGTGATCGTTCGAACAACGGCTCTTACAGTTGCAACACTTCCTCTGACGCTGCTCTGGCTGATGGGCGTACGCTATTTCGACGCGCCGCTTTTCGTTGTCGGTTTCCTCCTGGTGGTTGCCGCGTCAGTGACGCTGCTCTTGGCCGCGTTTACCGAACCGCGTAGCTGACGACAATTATCGTCGCGTCGGCTTGGTCGCGCTGCGCGTCGCGGCCCGCTTCATAAAATTTCCGGGCAACTTTTTTTCGTCATCCGGAACTGCGCCGGCGGCGTCGCCGAGGTGCTCATCCTCCGCAGGAAGAAATTGCTTAAACCGGTTCTTGTCGATCGCTTTCATGAATGCCTCGTGCGCGGTGACCGTTCCGCTTTGCAAGAACGCAAAAATCGCGTCGTCCATGAATTGCATCCCCTGCGCTTTACCGGAAACGATCACGTCCTGAAGTTTTTGGGTGGCGCCTTCACGAATGATCGCGGACACCGCAGCGTTCGCGACCAGGATTTCGTTCACCGCGACGCGACCCGAGCCGTCTGCTTTTTTCAAAAGCAATTGGGCGAGAACACCGCGCAACGAATTGGCCAGCATCGCGCGCGCTTGGGGTTGCCGCGTCGCGGGGAAAACGTCAATCATTCGATCCACCGTTTTCCGCGCGTTGTTGGTGTGAAGCGTTCCGAAAACGAGCAGACCGGTTTCGGCGGCGGTCAGCGCCAGCGAAACCGTCTCCAAATCGCGCATCTCACCGACCAGCACAATGTCGGTGTCTTCACGAAGAGCAGCTTTCAGCGCCACTGGAAACGATTCGGAATCGCCGGGAACCTCGCGCTGGGTGATGATGCTGCGCTTGTTGTCGTGCACGAACTCGATCGGCTCCTCAATCGTGACGATGTGGCGCGAGAAATTTTCGTTAATGTAATCGATCAGTGCCGCCAGCGTGGTGGATTTGCCGGAACCGGTCGGACCGGTGACAAGGACCAATCCGCCACGAAGATGCCCGAATTCTTTGGCAACAACTGGAATCCCGAGTTGCTCGAGCGTTGCGATCTTCGTCGGAATCAGTCGGAAAACCGCGCCGTAGCCGTGCGCCTGCTTCAAATAATTGCAGCGAAAACGGGAAGCCGCGTCCATTTCGTAGGCGAAATCGAGGTCGCCGCGCTCCTCGAAAATTTTCCAGCTCCGCTCGCCGCAAACCTCGCTCAACATCGACATCGTCTCATCGCGCGTGAGCGGCTTCTCCCGAATCGGCGCGACGTCGCCGTGTTTGCGCATCTTTGGAGGCTGGCCTTGGCCGAGGTGAAGGTCCGAACCGCCCTCTTGCACAATCAATTGCAGAAATTGATCGAGCGCGGCCATGTTTAAATGACGAATAACGAATTCGGTAAATGACGAAGCTCGAATGTCGAATGACGAATTAATGACGAAGCTCGAATGTCGAAAAAGATCGGTCTCGCAGTTCTTGTCATTCGGATTTCGTCATTCCTTCGTGCTTCGTCATTCGGCATTCGTCATTTCGCGATCAGCGATCGCATCTCTGCCTTTTGTTCCGCTCGTGCAAGCGCCTCTTCACCGCTGATGAGTCCGCGGTTGTACAGCTCCACCAGCGCATCATCCATCAGCTGCATGCCTTGTTTTTTTCCGGTCTGAATAATTCCCGGGAGCATGTAAGTCTTCGCTTCGCGGATCACATTGGCGACCGCCGGCGTGTTGGTCAGTATTTCCAAAGCCAGCACGCGACCTTTGCCGTCAGCCCGCGGGATGAGTTGCTGACTAACTACGCCGCGGAGCGATTCGCTCACCATGATACGGATTTGCTCCTGTTGATCGGGCGGAAAGACATCGAGCAATCGATCGAGCGTGCGCGAAGCGTTGCCGGTATGGAGCGTTCCCAAAACCAAATGGCCGGTCTCCGCGGCCGTGATCGCAAGCGAGATCGTTTCCAAATCCCGCATCTCGCCGACCATGATGACGTCCGGATCTTCGCGGAGCGCGCCGCGCAACGCCGCCGCGAACGAGCGGGTGTGCGTGTGCACTTCGCGTTGGGTGATGTGGCAGCCCTTCGGCTCCAACACATACTCGATCGGATCTTCGAGCGTGATGATGTGCTCGCGCCGCTCGTTGTTCACTTGCTCAACCAAAGACGCGAGCGTGGTCGATTTTCCGCTGCCGACTGAGCCGGTGACAAGAATCAATCCATTTTGATAACGCGTGAGCAGTTTGAGATGCTCGGGCAGACCAAGCTCGTCCATCGTGCGCACTTTTGTGTTGATGATGCGAAAGACGAGATCGACCCCGAGCCGTTGGCGCACCACGCTTGTGCGATATCGGCCGACATCGTTCGCGTAGGCGAAGTCGGCATCGCCGCGTTCATTCAATTGCGTTTTTTGCAGGTTTGAAAGAAAACCTTCCGCGAGAGCGAGCGTTTGGTCCGAGGTCAAATGCGGCGCGTCGGGCCAGATCGGCTGCAGAGTCCCGTGTAACCGCCAGATCGGCGGCGCGTTTGCACCGAGATGAACATCCGATGCCCCGGCCCGCTGGCCGACGGCCAGATATTTATCGACATGCGAAAGCGGATGCGACTTGAGAGAGGTCGATGTGGGGGACATGGCGCGCCCGTTGTATGTCGGACGGCGCCGTACGTAAACTCAAAATCCCTTCGGCCCCGAACGCCCGCGCCCCATGTAATTCCCGAATTTCTTTTCGAGAAAATTCATGACCACGGGCTTGAGCAAACTTGCGGCAATCCGGAGCGCCCCCAAAGCAAATCCCGCCTCCAAAAGCGCGTGCTTTGATTTGGCTCCGCCTTTTGCATCGACGTAAACTTTTTTCTTCCGGGTCACGACCGCGGTCACGAGCAAACCAACCGCAATTGCGCCAATGATCCATGGCACGGGCTCGCGCCGGACCGAGCGCCGAATCTTTCTCGGCAAATCGACTTCCTCCCGAACGCGTTCCAGCCTGAACGCCAGATCTTCTCGCGATCGAGCTATCTCCTGCTTCAGCTCTGCGTCTGATTTGTTTCCAAATTTTTTAGCCATTCTCGATCCTTTTTTAGCTCGGCCGCGGTCGCGCGAAAGACCGGCCGCTTAATTCCACTCCAAGCGACCAACAGAAAAATAAGCGCGATCAAAATATGCAGACCGGCTGCAGCCAGTGCTGTCCACAGCCATGAGACGTTTGCCAGGTGCGCGACGGCTACCACCGCGGTCGCGAGCAGAAAGACGTACCCGAATGCGAAAAACAAAAGCGCCGCGACCAGGCAAACTCCAATTAAGACAAATTGAAACAGCGCCGCTTTTGATTCCGTTGCAAAAAGGGCGGCGCGGCTCTCGAAAAACTCAGCGAGCGCGCTTGCGAGCGCGACCAAACTGCCGATGAACCCCGTCTGGCGCATTCGACTCCGCGACGGCGAATTTTCGCCAGCCATTCAGCGAATCGCGATCAGCGCCGGAAAATCAGTCCAAGAACAAATCCCACGCCGAGCGCGGTGAATATTGCCTTGGTCGGATTTTCGCGGACGTACTCTTCCGCGTCGTCCTGAAACGTCCGTGCGCGTGTCTTGGCATCGCCCAACGCTCGCTCGGCTTTGCCGCGGGCGTCGGTCCAGGCTTCTTCCGCTTTCCCCCGGGCGTCGTTCCAAGCTTGCTCTGCTTTGCCACGATATTCGCCGGCAACAGCACCGGCCGCGTCCCGTAGATCCTCGGCCGCTTTGCGCGCGTGCATTTTGCTGCTCTCGAATTTGTTCTGTGCATCCGCCGCCGCGGACCCTCGATGTGATTTGTTTTCTTCAGCCATGATATTCTCCATTTAAATTTCGTTACCGGAACTATCCGCGCGCTTGCGATCTTGAGCAAATCGCACACCGGATGTCGATCTTTCGGTTATTGCTCGCGGAAAATGATGCGCGCCTTGGTCAAATCGTAAGGAGAAAGCTCCACCGAGACTTTGTCCCCCGGCACGATGCGGATGAAATGCTTGCGCATCTTGCCGGAAATATGCGCGAGCACGTTGCGCTGGCCCGCGAGATCCACCCGAAACATCGTTCCCGGCAAAACCTGGGTCACCGTCCCCTCCATCACGATCTGTTCTTCCTTCGGCATGACGCCGAAATATATTCGTGAAGACGGATCGCTCAACTGTAGCCACCGCCCTGCCGGCGGTGAACGTCGCGCAACGACGTGGCTACAACTGATTGCTAATCTCATCGGACGTCTTCGAGCGATACGCCTGGCAGATATTCGCCCAGCTCCTGACGTTTCCACCAGGCACCGGTTTCGCGATGTTCCTGCACCGTTGTGAAACGGTAGCGGTAAAATGTCGCGCGAATGTAACGGGGTGGACTTTGCGGAAACGGATTTCGCTCGAACAGCACCGCGACTTCCGGTTTGCCGTGCAACAAAGAAATCACCGTTTGAACAAACCAGGGATTCTGTCGATACGACCCGAGCGCGGCAAACCACATTTGCCAATCGAGACGCGGCTGATGCGGCGCACACCAGCCCGGCGCGCGCATCACGTCGCCGGGTTTCCATTTGAACTCGTAGGGTCGCCAGTCAATTCCATCCGCGCTGCCTTCGATTATGATTTCGCGGCGGTCCTTGGTCATCACCCGGAAAAGGCCGTAGCCGCTTACAATTCGCAACGATTCCGCTCGCGCGTAAATCCGGCCGAGCAATGACGACCATTCCGCTTCCGGTTCGAATGCGCTGTAAATCAGCCGCGCGTTCAGCGGCAACGTGACAACAATGACCACGGCCGCAGCGTAGATCGACAATCGATCTGGTATCGAGAGTTTGTAGCCACGGCGCTCTGTCGCCGGGCGCTTAAAGCGATCAACGCGGTCGCCTCGACGGAGCGAGGCGGCTACAGCATCATCAATCAGTAACAAACACAACGCGACCGTGAGCAAATTGAAGAAGCAATAGTTACCCGTCACCGCAATTATGATCTGCAAGAAAACGAGAAGACCGCAGGCAAGTAATCGCAATCGCCGCGGCGCCCAAATGAAAAACGGGACAATGATTTCGACGACCAGACAAAACGCGACGGAGAAATGTTTAAACCATTCCGGATTCTTGTCCGCGTACCAGGCAAAAATAGTCGGCAACGGTTGCGACCAATAGTGATAGTCCAGCGCGGTAGCTAAACTCCAGTGCCATGAACCGTCGGCCCAACCCCATGAATCGTCGCCGCTCGTGAGCTTCACCACGCCCGACATGATCATCAGTTTGAACAGCAGCAGTTTGAGCAGAAAAATCGCGGCCCGGGAAACCGGCGGATCAGTTCCTCTCTTTGGCCAAAGCTGCCACGGCGCGAGAAAGATCGACAGGAACCCGGTCTCGAGGAGGAGAATGTCCCATTGAAAACTGAGAAATGTTTGGCCGGCGATGGTGAGTGATAGATAAAAAATAACGAGAACGACCAGTGATAGCGCCGGCGCGATTCCGAAAATCAGAAGTAGTGACAAAACAACTCCGCCGCCGCAGAGAAGATGGAGAAAGGCGTCGCTCGAGTTGAACCAGCAAAGCGTTGGCAAGATCGACAGAGCGTGGTCGCCGAGTTGAGCGCGGGCGGCGGGAAGAAACTCGCCGACCGGCGTGATCCCGTTCGAGCCGATCAGTCCGTCGATTTGGACCCAGAGCGAAACGAACGCGATCAGGAAAATCAAACCGACCGCGCGAAGAAACCAGCGCCGCGCGACAAAATAAGTCGGCGGCCGAACGTCGTTGCCCCAAAGAAGTCGCGTGATCGTCGAGGCAAACTGGCGATTAGAAGCGATGATTTTGTAAAAGCTTTCCGAGATTGGCGCGAAACCGGGAACGTGTTCGTAACTCCAGGCCAGCCACTTTTTCGAAGATCGGCATCTTAACGATCGAAAGACCGCCTCAGCTCCGGAAAGGACGCTGCCGTCGGTCTCGACAAAAATCACCGAGCGCTCGAATTGTTCGCGCGGAATCTCAGGAAATCTCTCAGCGCTTTCCTGGGATGTCGCGTAATCAACGTCACTGCGCGTGATCTCGCGCCAACGTTCGATCCAACGCCGACAGAAATGGCACTCGCCGTCCCAGATCAACAATGGCTTCGGCGGCGGCGAAGCAACACGCATCGGCGGTTGTTCGATCATCAACGCCCAACGTCCAACGCCCAACGCCCAACGTCCAACTCAGAATCCGCATTCGATATTCGATGTTCGATGTTGAGCGTTCGGCGTTTTTCTTACTCCTCGAACTCTGCCCAAATCGGCGCGTGATCGGAAGGATCCTCGCCTTTGCGCATGTCGCGATCGACTCCCGACGCCGTACATTTTTTGGCAAGTGCTTCGCTCGCCAACACCGCGTCGATCCGCAGTCCGCGATTTTTCTGAAACGAAAGCATCCGATAATCCCACCAGGTGAAAACAGCCGGCTCCTGCGGATGCAGTCGAAGCGTGTCACGCAAGCCGATTTCACAGAGTTGCTGAAAAGCGGCGCGCTCACGGTCGGAGCACATAATCGCGCCGTGCCAAAGCTGTGGATCGTGAACATCGACATCTTCCGGCGCGACATTGAAATCGCCGCAGACGACAAGTCCGCCATCCGGACGAACTCGTCCCGTGGCGAGATCGACATCTTTTTCTTTGGTCAGGCAATCGCGCAGTCGCGCGTACCATTCCAATTTGTATCTGTAAGCCGGCGAACCGACTGCCTGTCCGTTTGGCGCGTAAACGGAATACACGCGCAAATTTCCGATCGTCGCCGAAATCACACGGGCCTGCGGATCGACCACTTCGTCACAAAGCGACGCGCGAACTTGCGCGAGTTTCGTTTTCGAAAGAATCGCAACGCCATTGTACGATTTCTCGCCGTGATAAGCAGAATCGTAACCGGCCGATTGCACCGCCAGTGCCGGAAATTGTTCGTCGGGGCACTTCGTCTCCTGCAAGCAGATAACGTCGGGCTTCGAACTTTCGAGCCAAGCAAACAACCGATCCTGGCGTTTGCGGAGCGAATTGATGTTCCAAGAGACGACCTTCATTACAGAAAGTGAATGCTGATCAGTGATAAGTGATCAGTGATTGGAAGGAAAAATTTGCGCTCGTTCATGACTATTCCCCATTCACCGACCACGATTCACAGTTCCAGTTCCACGCCCGGCGTCGGGACAACGATTTCTGAACTGGGCAAATCGGAAGCAAGGCGCGCCCGGATCCATTCCACCGCCTGCGGATCGCCGTGGACGAGTAAGATTTTTTTCGGCGCGAGACGCTCCGCGAATGCAATGAGCGATTCACGTGACGCATGGGCACTGAATTGAAACTGCTCGATGTGACAGCGCACGGGCTGCGGCGATTCGCCTGAACCAAGCGTCACCTGTTCGTTGGGCTGCGCGTTTCGCAAAATTCCCGCGGGCGATTCCGGATCGGCATACCCGACGAAGAAAATAGAATGCCGCGGCTGATCGACAATTCGCTGCGCGAAAATGTTGGAGAGCGTTTTCGGCATCATCATCCCGCTGGAAAGTGCATAAACACGGCCGGCGCGGGTCCGCGCATCATGAATGGTTTCGGCGTTCAAAACAAACGGTCGCAATTCGTCGAGCAATTGGAGACGCGGAAGCTGGCGCCGGCCCAGGCGTGCGCGCCGATCGTAAATCTCGCTCATCTTGGAGCTGAGTCCGCCGATGTAGATCGGAAAATCGAGAATTTTTTCGCGTCGAAGCTTGTACAGCATCCCCAACACTTCCTGCGTTTTTCCGAGCGCGAAGACGGGGATCAGGACACAACCTCCGTGCGCGAACGCGTTTTCAATCGATTGCGCGAGCCGTTGTTCTTCGCTCGCGCGCGTCCAGGTCGCCGGAACCGCGGTATCGCCGCGGGTGCATTCCATCACCAGGATGTCGATCTTCTCTTCCGGAAAAACAGCGGCCTGCGCGATCGTTTGATCATCAAAGTTAACGTCGCCAGTGTAAAATAACGTCCGCCCTTCAGCGCGAATGAGAATTCCAGTTGAACCGAGAACGTGTCCGGCATCGAAAAATTCGAAAGTGACCGCGTCACCGTCGGCAGCCGGTGCGCGTTCGCCCGAAACCGTGTAGGCCTGCCTCAAAGCGCACGATTGCCAACGGTCGACGGCGCGATCGGTCTCGCGATGGGTGAAAAGCGGATACAACGTCGTCCCGAACTCTTCACGCTGCCGCGTCATCACGTTGACTGAGTTGTGCAGCAACACGCTGCCGATTTCCGTCGTCGGCTCGGTCATGAATACGGGTGCCTGCGGTTGTCGCCGCATCAAAACCGGCAACGTGCCGATATGGTCTTGATGCGAGTGTGAAACAATAATCGCGTCGAGCCGGCGGTCGCCGAGCGGCTTCCAATTCGGAAGCGCTTCTTCGCCTTCGAATTTGGGGTGCATTCCGGAGTCGAGAACCAGGCGGCGTCCGGCAGCCTCTAAATAGTACGAGTTGGCGCCGATCTCCGTTCGGCGCGTCAAATTGATGAATTTCAAATGAACTCTTGCTCTTGCTCCTGCTCTTCCTCTCCAAAAGAAAGATACTCACCCGATTCTTCATCAATGCGCGTTCTCAGACTGTTGATCAATCCGATCAGCATGGAGACGATTTCGACAAGCTGCTGCTTCCCCGAAGCGATTCTTGCTACGTCGGTTAACTGTTTCGCAACTAAAACATCGAGACAGGCGGCGCACTCAAGCGCGGAGCCACGCGCGAAATCAAGATAGCGACAACGATCTCTAATCGCGAACTTGCCGTTTCCTTCCGCGATATTGAGCGGCACGCTGGTAGAGGCGCGGTCGAGCTGGTCCTTCACCGCCGCCTTGACTTGGACATTGGAAATTAGGTCGGTCGCCCAAGTCACAAATCCAAGAGACGTTTGGTAGACAGTGAGCTTTTCGTGGTCAAATCGGGGGTTCATTCCGTCAGACTGAGCAGGAGCAAGAGTAAAGAGCAAGAGACTTATGTAACCAGAAGGGCCGTCAGTGGGTCTAGACAAAGTAGAGTTCGACGTGCAACTGCCTTCGCTTAAACCGGTTCAATCAACATGCTGACGCCGCTACCCGACTCAAGCTGGAACGAGGCAACGGCGGCACATCTGCTCAATCGCGCCGGTTTCGGCGGAAGGCCGGCTGAAATCGAAGCGGTTCGAAGAAAAGGTCTCGCCGCCGCGGTGCGGGATTTCGTTGAGGTGAAAGACGACACGGCGAACGCGACACCGCCGTCCTGGGCTCATCCGCGAGACATTCGGGCGCAGCGGATGGAAATTAAAGCCGCGAAAGATCGCGGTGAGAATTTCCAAGGCAAAGCGCGCCAGGTCCGAATGATGGAAGGCGAAGAGATTCTCGATCTTCGCCGCTGGTGGCTTGATCGGATGCTGAATGGACCGGCGCCGCTACTCGAAAAAATGACGCTTTTCTGGCACGGTCATTTCGCCACCAGCATCCAAAAAGTTCGCGATGCGTATTGGATGTGGCTGCAAAACGACACGCTTCGTCGCAACGCCTTCGGAAATTTCGGCGCGCTGGTAAAGAAAATCTCCCGCGACCCCGCGATGATGATTTATCTCGACCTCCAACAAAGCAAACAGCCGCATCCAAATGAGAATTGGGCGCGCGAACTGATGGAATTGTTCACTGTTGGGATTGGCAATTACACCGAGCAAGACATTCGGGAATCGGCGCGCGCGTTCACCAGTTACCGGGTCGATATGACGACGCAGCAGTTTCGGTTCGCGCCATTTCAGCAGGATCGTGGGCCGAAAACGTTCATGGGCAAAACGGGAAATTTGAATGGCGACGACATCATCGACATTCTCGTGAGCAAGCCTGCCTGCGCCCAATTTATCGGTCGCAAACTGTGGCGCTTCTTTGTCGAAGACGATCCGAGCACGGAAATTGTGAATGCGATCGGAGAGCGCATCCGCGCGCACAATTTCGAGATGCGCCCAATGCTGCGAGAAATCTTCAGCTCGGCCGAATTTTATTCGAACCGCGCGATGGGCGGCCAAATCAAGAGCCCGGTGCAATACATTGTTCAAACTTCGAAGTTGTTGGACGCTCCGCCGCCGGCGCCGATTGCGGCCCAAAATGCGATGCGGCAAATGGGACAAATTCTTTTTGCGCCGCCAAACGTGAAAGGCTGGGACGGTGGCAAAACCTGGATTAGCACATCGACGTTGTTATTTCGTTATAACTTCGCCAACTACTTGATCAATGGCGACGCAATCTTGCCACCAAATCTTCAACAGCGCCGGCAAGGCGCTGATGTTGGCTTTGCCCGGGCGGCGCAACTGGCCGAGCAAGTCCGCCGTGACCCGATAGACATCGGCAAGCTCGTGCCGGCGGATGTTCGAGCTAGACCGCGGGATGTGGTCGATCTTTTGGTGAAAAGATTTTTCCAAGCGCGACCGGCCGAGAAAGAAATCGATACCTTCGCAAAATTTCTTGAATCGCGCGGCCCAAATACGAGCGACGCAACCCTACGTGAGCTCGTGCACCTGATGATGAGCACGCCGCAATTTCAACTCACCTAACAGATGAAAACAAAAACGACGCTGCAAACACGCCGAAAGTTTCTCCGAACCTCGATGCTCGGCGCGGCCGCAACCTGGACGCTGCCGGTGTTCCTTGAAAAAACTTTCTTCGCGCTCGATGCGCTGGCCGCCGGCGCCGCGACGCAGACTGTTACCGGCAAAGACGGAA
>Ga0210410_10001587_pt1 | contig 21165 bp, 18 predicted proteins | sample IncBWC4MmetaG_FD_161058 | JGI IMG/M metagenome (GOLD analysis project Ga0210410, IMG submission 161058) | Forest soil microbial communities from Barre Woods Harvard Forest LTER site, Petersham, Massachusetts, United States - Inc-BW-C-4-M | ecosystem: Environmental > Terrestrial > Soil >... | reverse complement strand
GAGCGTGTAAAAGATCTGGTCGCCATGCCCACGATTCCACGCCGAAGGGCTCATCTTATTCAGCACCAGAGCATACTTCTCCTCCGGCTTATCCCCCGGCCCATAGCTATGCTCCACCGCATCGAGCTTCACGTAGTTTGTCCCGCGCCGGTCCAGCTCCGCAAACAACGGCTTGAACCAGTTCGGCTGCTCATAGTAAATCGTGATCGGCAAAGGCTGATGGCTTGGCATAGTGGTCTTCCTATCCTCTTTGAGGTGCTCAGAAAAATGGCTCTCAAACACACGCTAAACGAGCACTTGGCCCGCGAACTCGTATCTGATATCTCAATTTTAGATGAACAAAGCAATTCGTGAGCTTCACAATCGCTGCCAGACAAAATTTTGACAATCCGCTGTGATCGCTTGTGATCCGCTCTCCCATCCATCACGCCACTGTTGTACTCTGGCATCCACGACCATGCAAGCTATCCAGATCCTTACCACCGGCTCCGCCGACGTCCTCACCCTCCGCGATCTTCCCACTCCCACCCCCGCCCCCGGCGAAGCCCTCATCCGCATCGAAGCCTCCGGCGTCAACTTCATCGACACCTACTTCCGCGAAGGCCGCTACCCTGCCCAACTCCCCTACACCCTCGGGCAGGAGGCCGCCGGCACCGTCGTCGCCGTCGCCCCCGACGTCACCAACTTCAAGCCCGGCGATCGCGTCGCCTGGTGCGGCATCCCCGGCACCTATGCCCAACTGGCCGTCGCCCCCGCCAGCCGCCTCGTCTCCGTCCCCGACGGCATCACCTCACAACAAGCCGCCGCCGCTCTCACCCAGGGCATCACCGCGCACTACCTCACTCACTCCACCTATCCCATCCAGCGCGGCGACGAAGTCCTCATTCACGCCGGAGCAGGCGGCACCGGCCTCCTCTTCATCCAGATGGCCAAGACCCTCGGGGCCCGCGTCATCACCACCGTCTCCACCGACGAAAAAGCCGCCCTCGCCCGCGCCGCCGGTGCCGACGAGATCATCTTCTATACCCGCGAAGACTTCGCCGAGAAAGTAAAGCAGCTTACCTCAGGCCGCGGCCTTCCTGTCGTCTACGACTCCGTCGGCAAAACCACCTTCGAGCAGTCCCTCCGGTGCCTTCGCCCCCGCGGCCTCATGGTCCTCTTCGGCGGATCGAGCGGTGCCGTCCCACCCTTCGACCTCATCCGCCTCTCCACCATGGGCTCCCTCTACGTCACCCGCCCCACCATGAAGGACTACATCGCCACGCCCGCCGACCTGCAAGCCCGTGTTAAAGACATCTTCGACGGTATATCTCACGGCACCCTCAAGCTCCGCCTCGAACACATCTACCCGCTAACCGACGCCGCGCACGCCCACCGCGACCTCGAATCCCGCAAGACCACCGGCAAACTCCTCCTCATCCCCTGAAATCCGTCGAATGGTCTTTCCTCCATAGTTAGGAATGTCATCCTGAGCGAAGCCCTTCGCGCATTTTTGCGAACGGCGCAGTCGAAGGACCTGCGGTTGTTGTGCTTGTTCTTTTGGTTGTCATCCCGCAGGGATCTGCTGTGGTCCGCTCCCGCTCTCATTCTCCGTTGATTCGCAAAATCCAACGAACGCGCCGCACCTTACAATCGCAACATGGGCAACCCGCACCACCGCAAAGCGACGCTGCGTCTCCTCACCCTCGTCGCCGCGGCCCTCCTAACCCTCCCCGCAAAAGCCGTAATCGTCCGCGGCACCGTCACCACACCCTTCGGCGTCCCCCTCGGCAACGCCCGAGTCCAGCTCATCCAGGGCAAAGGAGTCGCCGCCTTCACCTTCACCCAGATGGACGGCACCTACGAAATCCGCAGCTCCGCCGCTGGCCGTTTCCTCCTCCTCACCTCCGCCGCCCCCTACACTCCCAGCATCGGCCAGGACTTCTACGGCAGCCGCACCGCCGTCATCACCCGCAACATCGTCATGCAATACACCACGGTGACCCCACAACTAGCCGTCACCGCCAGCGGTATCCCCACACCCCTCCAGCAGGTTCCCTCCGCCATCACCCTAATCCCGCAGTCCGCTCTCGCCACCCAAATCGGCATCGTCAACGACCTCCGCCAATCCGCCGGTACAAACGTCGTCCAGACCGGCCAGGCCGGCGGCCCCGTCGCTCTCTACGTCCGCGGCGGTGGCACCGACGCTAACAAAGTCCTCACCGACGGCATCCCCTCCACCAACATCGGCGGCGACTTCAACTTGAGCCCCACCGCCACCACCGCCCTCACCGGCCCCGAGCTCTACCGAGGCGCGAACAGCGCGCTCCACGGCGCCGGAGCCGAAGCCGGCATCGTCAACCTCACCACCAACCGAAGCAGCACGCTACGCCCCACCCTCAACTACACGGGCGATGCCGGCAACTTCGACACCTACCGCAACGAAGCCATCCTCTCTGGCGCATTCAAACGTCTCGACTACCTCGCTGCCTTCAGCCGACTCGACACCTCGAACGCGCTCCCGCTCGATCGCTACCACTCCACCAACGAAGTCGCCAACATCGGCTACAGCCTCCTCACCAACACCACCGCCCGCTTCACCCTCCGCAACACCGGCTCCGCCGCCGGCCTCCCCAGCGCTCACGACATCTACGGCATCTCCTCCTCCGGCAAGCAAGCCGACCAGAACCTCTACTCCGGCTTCACCATCGAAAACGTCTTAGCAGGGAACTGGCACAACCTCGCCCGCTACGGTATCGCCCGCAATCGCGAACAGGTCGAGCAGTTCACCCCCACCGGCCAGCCCGTCACCACCATCGTCAATGGCGTCCCTCAAACCATCTACTACGGCAACCCAGTCACTCTACGCGGAGCCAACGGCTACCGCACCACCGGCCAGGCCGCCTTCCTCCTTCCCACTTACGACGCCGTCTCCAACCGCGACGAGCTCGCCTACCAATCCAGCTACACCTTCCCCTGGCGCATCGCCGCCCTCTTCAGCTTCCACTACGAAAACGAACGCGGCCGCCTGCTCAATGCGGCTACGTCACAAAACCAAATCATCAAACGCGCCAACTACCTCTACACCCTCCAAATCCAGGGCGACATCAAGCGCCGCCTCTTCTACTCCCTCGGCGGCGCCGCCGAACAAAACGAACTAGTCGGCCTCACCGGAACCCCACGCGTCGGCCTTACCTACGACGCCGTCCGCCCCGGCGCCAAGCCTTTCCACGGCACCCTGCTCCGAGCCAACCTGGCCACCGGCGTGCAGGAGCCCTCCCTCACCGCGCAACTCACCAGTCTCTCGACGCTTCTCCAACAAACCGGCAACAACACATCCAATATCGCCCCCATCACCGCCGAACGCTCCCGCACTTACGACGTCGGCGTCGACCAGAACATCCTCAACCAGAAGCTCATCCTCAAAGCCGGCTACTTCCACAACCAGTTCAACCACCAACTCGAATTCATCGCCGCCAACGGCCTCGAACACTACTTCAACATCCCCGCAAGCATCGCCACAAAACTCCCTGCCGCCTCGCTCAACTCGCTCGCGTATCGCACCCAGGGCCTCGAGACCGAACTCCAGTACCAACCCTTCAACCACCTCTTCCTCCACGGCGGCTACACCTATCTAGCCTCCATCGTCCTCCAATCCTTCGCCTCCGACACCGTCACTCCCGCCATCAACCCCAACCTCCCCGGCATCCCCATCGGAGCCCTCTCGCCCCTCGTCGGCAGCCGCACCTTCCGTCGCCCGCCGAGTACCGGCTTCTTCGCCGCCGAGTTCACCACCAACCGCTTCTCCGCCGCGTTCAAAGGCGCACTAGCCAGTCACAGCGACGATTCCACCTTCCAACTCAACAACGACCGCAACCACGGCAACACCCTGCTCCTCCCCAACCGCAACCTCGACTTCGCCTACGCCAAACTCGATCTCAACGTCGTCTTCACTGCCACCAGCCACATCACTCTCTTCACCCAGCTCGACAATCTTCTCGGCCAGCAACACATCGGCCCCATCGGCTACCCGGGACTGCCCTTCACCATCCGCGCCGGCATGAAGTTCCGCATCGGCGGCAACTGATCTGTCTCGCTTTAAAGTCCCCCGCGCATCAAAACTCCACACCTCGTGTTTAACCGAAAGGCATTTTCTAAACCTGCTAAATCCTGTCTTTTTTCTGTAACTTGCGGCCTCTCTTTCCGCACCGCCGTGGTGCACTCCTGCGTCTAATCCACTAGAAGGAAGGAACGCCGCCAATGACAAAACGCATCCTCTCACTGACACTTTTCGCACTCGCCCTCCCCGGCATTACTGCTCTCGCGCAACAGGAGGGCTCCACTCCCACCCAGGCTCTAGTCGCCTTCGACTCCAAGTCTCCCGTCTCCCCTACCGCAAAAGACGTCACCCTCAAGGTCGACAATCGCAATACCGCGCTGCTGAACCTCGCCCCCATCCCGCCCAACGGCGCCCAGGTCGCCCTCCTCATCGACGACGGCCTCCGCACCAGCATCGGCAGCGAGCTGAATAACCTCAAGGCCTTCCTCACCAGCCTGCCCCAGGGAACCGAGGTCTTCGTCGGCTTCATGCAGAACGGCCGCGTCGTCTCTGCCAACGACATGACCGGCTTCACCACGAACCGTGCCGCTGCCGCACAGAGCCTGCGTCTGCCCCTGGGCCTGCCGGGCGCCAGCGCCAGCCCGTACTTCTGCCTCTCCGACTTCGTCAAGAACTGGCCCTCCAACGCTGAAAATCAGTCCGGCCTGAGCTCACAGCAGCCCACCCATAAGGCCCGCATCGTCCTCATGATCACCAACGGTGTCGATCCCTACAACGGCAGCACCAGCATCACCAATCAGGACAGCCCCTACGTCGCCTCAGCCATTGCGGACGCGCAGCGCGCCGGTGTCCCCGTCTACTCCATCTACTACAGCGACGCAGGCTTCCGCCGTAACCGTGGCAGCTTCAGCGGCCAGAGCTACCTCCTTCAGGTCGCGCAGGAAACAGGCGGCGAGACGTACTATCAAGGCACCGGCAGCCCCGTCTCTCTCGTCCCGTTCCTCAAGCAATTCCAGAATGCTCTCGCCGAGACTTACGTCGCCACCTTCCCGGTAGAAGGCAACAAGAAGATGGTCTCGCTCAAGCTCTCCACCACTCTGCCCAAAACCAAAATCAACGCCCCTCAGGAGGTTCGTCCCGGCACCATCGTCCTCTCCAACCAATAACTACCCACGGCGCCCAATAAAACCGCGGTAGCCGGGTGGCCCAACAAGCCGAGTGGCCCAATAAACCGGCTGACCCATCCTTCGCAGTTTCATCGCGAAGGGTGGGTTATTCGCGCCACGCGCGAACCGCTTTCCTTCCACCCCGCCCAAAGCCGAAGCCGGGTTTAGAGCAGCTTCACAAATGGCGGAAGAGATAAGAAAAATCTCCGTACTCCAGCTTCCCGCAAAACGCAGAGGAGCAGTGAAGGTCGGAGATGTCAGAGCGCAGTAACGCCGGCGGCGCGATAGATCTGCTGCATGTAGCGCATATCCCGCAGACCCTCCTCGCCAGGAGTCTTCGGCTCGCGATTCTCCAGAATGCACTCGCTGAAGTGGTCCGCCTGCCGCACGAACTGCTTCGGATCGCGCTCCGGATTCAACTCATCGAGAGTGATCGCGGGAGCGTTGGGATCGGCGCTCTTGTAGTTCGCACGCAGATGCAGATTTTGATAGCTGAAGACATCCACCTCCAGCCAACCCCTCGATCCGTAGACACGATAGAAGCCCGGCAGGCTCGCACCATAGCTCGTGTTGCAACTGGCCATGGCGCCGGAAGGGAACTTCATCGTCCACGCGGTGTTCTCTTCCACCGTGTCGAAGCGTCCGTCGTGATCGATCGTTGAGATGGCCGCAGTGAAACTCACTGGCTCCTCCCCGGTAAGGTAGCGCGCGGCATTCAGCTCATAGATGCCAACGTCAAGCAGCGGGCCGCCGCCCCCAAGAGTCTTGGTCGCGCGCCACTCGCCGGGCCTGATGTTGAAGCCGTTGGCGCTGACGATCGCCTGCACCGTCCCCAGATTCCCATCCTTGATTAGCTGGATCGCCCGCAGCGTAGTCGGCTCGTGGTGCAGCCGATACGCAATCATCAGCTTCACCTTGGCAGCCTTGCAGGCAGCGATCATCGCCTCCGCATCAGCCACGGTGGTCGACATTGGTTTCTCGCACAACACATGCTTGCCCGCCTTCGCGGAGCGGATGGTGTACTCCGCGTGCATGCTGTTGGGCAACGCCACGTAGACGGCGTCGATCGTCTTGTTATCGCGAAACGCATCCATCTGCTCATAGCTGTAGATCGAGCTCTCAGGAACGCCATACTGCGCAGCAATCCTCAGCGCCTTATCGCGATGGCCGCTCACCAGCCCCGTGATCTGCGAGGAGGACGAATCATGAACGCCGCGCATAAAGTGATCCGCAATTCGTCCCAGACCAATGACGCAGTAGCCGACCTTGCGCCCCCCCGTCTGCGCCAGAACACCAGGCACAGCCTGAGAAACGAGCCCAAGCGCCGTCATCTTTGCAAAGTCACGCCGAGATATATCCGATATCCCCATACCAACTCCTTTCAACTTAGACTCAGCTTGAACGCATTCCAATCGGGATAATCTTACCTATGAAAGAAGACAACGGCAGGTAAAAAATAAAAACGAATGCCAGCCCCTGGGAGTCACATCACCAATGTTGCCGGGTGGCCCATCCTTCGTAGCCTCATCGCGAAGGGTGGGTTATTCGCGCTACGCGCGAACCGCTTTTCTCAGCCTCACATCAACAGCTACGCCGAAGCGTAGATTTGCTCAATGTATTTCATATCTCGAAGCCCCTCTTCGCCCGAACTCTTCGGCGTCTGGTTCCGCAGCACGCACTCCGAAAAATGATCCGCCTCCCGCGTAAACTGCACCGGGTCTTTCTCGGGATTCGCATCATCGATCTCGATGTTCGGCGAACCTTTCTCTCCACTGGAAAAACTGGCCCGCAGCTTCAGACCGTCGTAGTTGAACGCCGGCCCCATCTCCAGCCAGCCCTTCGACGCAAACACCTTGAAGTACCCCGGCATCTGCGCGCCATACGTACTGCTGCCCGTCGCGACCACCCCCGAAGGAAACTTCGTCGTCCACGAAATATTCTCCTCCATCGTGCTGAACCGTCCATCCTGGTCAATCGTCGAGGTCACAGCCGTAAACTTTACCGGCTCCTCCCCGGTCAGATAACGCGAAGCATTCAAAACATAGATCCCCACATCGAACAGCGATCCACCACCCGCCAGGGCCTTATTCAATCTCCATGCCGTCGGATTCGCATCGAAACCGAACGCCCCATTGATCGTCTGCACCTTCCCCAGCGCCCCATCTCGAATCAGCTTCACCGCCTTCAGGTTCAAAGGCTCATAGTGCAGCCGGTACGCAATCATCAGCTTTACCTGCGCGGCCTTGCACGCGGCGATCATGTCCTCAGCCTCTTTCACTGTCGTGGACATCGGCTTCTCGCACAACACATGCTTGCCCGCCTTCGCCGACCGGATCGTATACTCCGCATGCATGCTGTTCGGCAGCGCAACATACACCGCATCAATCGCCTTGTTGTCGCGAAACTTGTCCATATCCTCGTAGCTGTAGATCGAGCTCTTCGGCACCCCATATTGCGCGGCGATTCGCTCCGCCTTATCCCGGTGCCCGCTCACCAGCCCCGTAATCTTTGAGTTGGAGCTTCCCTGTACGCCCCGCATGAAGTGATCCGCAATTGTCCCCAGCCCAATCACGCAGTACCCAATCTTCCGCTCGCCCCCCTGAGTCGCAAAACCCACGGAAGGCAACATCCGCGCCGCCAACCCCATCGCCCCAAGCCTGGAAAACTCCCGCCGCGACACCCTCATCCCACACCTCCGTGGCAGCCATCCTACCGCACCAGAAAGCCCGTCACATAACCCACCACAAAGCTCGTCATCCTGAACGGAGCGCAACGCGCGGAGTCGAAGGACGCCGAAGGTTCCTGCTCACCCGAACTGTTCGCTATATTTCCACAAGAAAAATTTCAAAAACGTGGCATTTTTTTGGCCCCGAAAAACCACCATCCCAAAACCACGCTCCCACCACAAATTCACCACAAAATCACCACCAAAAACCACCTTCGAAACACCCACTTTTTCCAAAACACCCCTCAAAAACACCCGTAAAACAGCAAAGCCCCGGAGCAAAACAGCTCTCTCCGGGGCCCCACTTTTTTTCTGCAAAACGGTCAGCTTAGTACATGCCGTCCATACCGCCGCCGTGCTGATGTCCGCCGCCGCCGCCCGCTTCCTTCTTCTCGGGAATGTCGGAGATCATCGCTTCGGTGGTCAGCATCAATCCAGCGATCGAAGCCGCGTTCTGCAGTGCAGTCCGCGTCACCTTCGTAGGATCGATTACGCCGGCCTTCACCAGGTCCTCGTAGGTGTTGGTTGCGGCGTTGTAGCCGAAGTTGGGCTCCTTCGATTCGTGGATCTTGCCGATCACCACTGCGCCCTCTTCGCCTGCATTCGAGACGATCATGCGCAACGGCTCCTCGATCGCGCGCCGGATGATCGATGCACCGATCTTCTCATCGCCGTCGAGCTTCTTGATCACATCGTCAACCGCAGCCGCGCAACGAACAAACGCCACGCCGCCGCCCGGGACGATCCCTTCCTCAACCGCAGCGCGGGTCGCATGCATCGCATCCTCAACACGAGCTTTCTTTTCCTTCATCTCGGTCTCGGTTGCCGCACCCACCTTGATCACTGCAACGCCGCCAACCAGCTTGGCCAGACGCTCCTGCAGCTTCTCGCGGTCGTAGTCGGAGGTGGTCTTCTCGATCTGCGCGCGAATCTCCTTCACGCGGCCTTCGACATCGCCATCCTTGCCGCCGCCATCAACGATGGTGGTGTTGTCCTTGTCGATCGTCACGCGCTTGGCCGTGCCGAGGTCCTCGATCTTGACGCCCTCGAGCTTGATGCCGAGGTCTTCCGTGATCGCCTTGCCACCGGTCAGGATCGCGATATCCTGCAACATCGCCTTGCGACGGTCGCCGAAACCAGGTGCCTTCACTGCAGCGACATTCAGCGTGCCACGCAGCTTGTTGACAACGAGTGTTGCGAGCGCCTCACCATCCACATCCTCGGCAATGATGACGAGCGGCTTCGCCGTCCGTGCGATCTGCTCGAGCAAGGGAAGCAGGTCCTTCATCGACGAGATCTTCTTCTCGTAGATCAGGATGTAAGGATTCTCCAGTGCAACTTCCATCCGCTCCGCATCGGTCACGAAGTAAGGCGAAAGATAGCCGCGGTCGAACTGCATACCCTCGACCACATCCAGCTGCGTCTCCATCGTGCGCGACTCTTCGACGGTGATAACGCCATCCTTGCCAACCTTCTTCATTGCCTCGGCAATGATCGTGCCGATCTGCGAGTCAGAGTTCGCCGAGATGGTTCCGACCTGGGCGATCATGTCACCCGAGACCGGCTTCGAGAACTTGCTCAGCGCGCCGCCCTGGGCTACGCCGTTCTCATCGCGCTTGCCGATGATGGCCTCGACAGCCTTGTCGATACCGCGCTTCAGCGCCATCGGGTTCGCACCCGCGGCAACCGTCTTCACACCCTCGCGATAGATCGCCTGGGCGAGAACGGTAGCGGTCGTGGTACCGTCGCCGGCCACATCCGAGGTCTTCGACGCAACCTCGCGCACCATCTGCGCGCCCATGTTCTCGAGCGCATTCGAAAGCTCGATCTCCTTGGCCACGGTTACGCCGTCCTTGGTGATCGTCGGCGAGCCGAACTTCTTCTCAATAACAACGTTGCGACCCTTAGGTCCAAGCGTCACCTTCACTGCGTCTGCCAAAATATTGACGCCACGCAGGATAGCCTGACGCGAATCTTCTCCATGCAGAATCTGTTTTGCCATTGTGTTGCTCCTGTTTTCTCGGTTCATCAACCGATCAGATTTTGTTTAAGTGAGGCGCGGAATCTGCCGCGAAGCGGCGTCCGCCGCACGCAGTGCCTATTTCTTGAGGATGCCGAGAACTTCTTCTTCGCGCATGATGAGGAACTCTTCGCCGTCGAGTTTGATCTCGGTGCCTGAGTACTTGCCGAAGAGGATGCTGTCGCCGGCCTTGACGTCGAGCGGGAACACCTTGCCTTCGTCGTTCGACTTACCTTTGCCGACCGAGATGACCTTTCCCTGTTGTGGCTTCTCTTTTGCGGAGTCGGGGATGATGATTCCGCCAACCTTGCTTTCGCCTTCTTCAATGCGCTGGACGAGAATGCGGTCGTGCAGCGGTGTAAACGATGTTGTCGCCATAGCTTTACCTCTCCTTGTTTCGAATTCATGTTGCGATTTTGGCGAACGGTATCTCCGTCCGCGCGTTGCAGTACGCGACCAGTTCCGGCAACCACAGCGCCTGAACCTGCCACAAAGAAGGTTTGGGGGGGAAACGCCAACCGCCGCGATTCCGGGAACCTTATCGCTCAAAAGCTCACCGCTCCCAGCCGATTAGCACTCAAGCCTCCCGATTGCTAACGATAGTCAGCCCGAGCCCGTATGTCAAATCCCCACTGTGAAATCTGAGTGAAACTCACGCAACCGTGGCCGCGGCCGGACCTCAGCGGGAGACCGCAGACTCGCTTCAAAAAAGTCGTAGAATGTTTCCATGCCGTTACGCCGCACCGTCTGGTCTCAGTTCGCCCTTCTCTTCTGCCTTGCCCTGGTCTCCTGCCTGCCCGCCATGGCGCAGGACGCGGCCCCGAAACACGGCCGCAAGTACAAAGCCCCGCCGGCTACCTCCCACATCGAAGTCACCGTGCTGAAGAAGTTCAACGGCAAGCCCATCAGTAACGCCGCCGTCATCTTCGACGCGACGTTAGATGGCAAGGACCAGGGCAACCTGGAGGTCAAGACCGACCCCGATGGGAAGGCCTCGATCGACATTATCCCCACCGGGAGCAATGTTCGCGTACAGGTGATCGCCACCGGCTTCGCCACCTACGCGGAAGATTATCTGGTCACCGAACCAAGCCGGGAGATCACCATCTCCATGGTTCACCCGCAGGAGCAGCTCTCGTCCTATCAGGACAACCAGGGCAAAGCCGCGACCAGAAAGCCGGGTGTTCAGGAGCCCGTACGGCCCACCAAGCCGGCCGTCAAGCCAGCACCTTCTGCTCCGGCAACTCCTCAGCAGCCTCCTCCCAACGCTTCAGACACCACGCCAAAACAGTAACGGTTCGCGATTCAAACTATGGACAAGCTGCTACAGGGAAAGACCGTGCTCGTCACTGGAGCGGCCAAACGTATCGGCCGTACCATAGCTTTAGCGTTGGCGGAACGCGGGGCCAACACAGCCATAACCTACCTCGCCTCTCAGCCTGAGGCGGAACAGACAGTTCGTGCGCTTGCAGCCCATGATGTCGATGCACTCGCCATCCGCTGCGATCTGCGCGACCCCGAAAGCATTCAGCAGACCATGGCATCGGTCATCGAAGAGTTCGGCCAGCTAGACCTGCTCGTCAACAATGCCGGCGTTTTCGAATCCGAGGCTCTGGAAGATATCTCGGTCGAGCAGTGGGACGCCATGTTCGCCACCAACACCCGTGCTCCTTTTCTCATGGCCAAGGCCGCCCACCCCCATCTCCGGGCAGCGAAGGGACGCATCCTCAATATCGGCTCTCTCGGCGGCCTGCATCCCTGGGCCACGCACGCCCACTACTGCACCTCGAAGGCGGCCCTGCACATGCTCTCGAAGACCATGGCCAAGGCCTGGGCGCCGGAGATCAGCGTCAACTGCATCGCCCCCGGCATGATCGTCCAGGGCGAGGTCGAGGAAGGCTACGAGCACTTCGCGCGCAAGACCCCCATGCAGCGCAACGGCACAGCCCACGACGTAGCCTCCGCTGCCATCTTCTTCGCCACCGCTCCCCACTTCATTACCGGCCAGCTTCTCGCTGTAGACGGCGGTCTCGGGCTCTAGCTTTTTACAGCAACTACTGCCCGGTCACTCTCTGCCACCAGCTCTTCTCCTTGAACTCTTCATAGAGATTCAGCGGTTCGGGCTGCGGCTGCAGCGGCTTGCCCAGGAAAGCGGCCAACGGGTTCGAGACGCACAGAAGGTGCGCGTAGTCGGGTCCATACTTCTTCGCCACCACATCAAAGGCCTCACGCATCTTGGGCGGCCGCGACGTCGTATTGTGGGCATCGGTCGCGAGAAAATGCACCCAGCGGTTCGCCAGCAGTTCATGCGCCATGCGCTCGGCTTGTTTCCCCATGCGGCCCACGACAGAACCCGCTGTCACCTGGACGAGCACTCCGCCGCGCAGCCAGTCCATCATCCGCGGCCGATCGGCCTGCAGTGTCGGGTTGCGTTCCGGGTGCGTCAGAATCGGCGTTAGTCCGGCAAGCTGCAACTGGTAAAAAATCTCCGTCAGGCCGGGCGAAATCCCATAGTCCGGGATCTCTGCCAGCAGATAACCGAACCCGTTGATGCTGAACTTCGCAGGATCGAGCTTCGCCTCCTGAATGTTCTCGTACGACATGTGAAAGTCGCATCCGCGACCCAGCTTCACCGCGATCCTGTCACGATCCAGCAATCGTTGCAGTTCGGCAATCTTTTCCGCGATCACCCAGGGTTCATACGCGTACGTGCCGTTGGCATGCGGCGAGCACACAATATGCGAGATTCCATCGGCGGCGGCAGCCTTCGCCATGGCGACCGAGGTCTCCACACTCGAAGCACCATCGTCCATGCTCCACAGAAGGTGATGGTGAATATCAATCATTGCGTAGACAGGGTATCACCGAGCCTGCGTGGCGCGGACTCTACCGAGCCGCGGCCAGCGACTCCGCCATTGCCTGGAACAGCAGCAGGCCATCCGCCGATCCCAGCAGCGCCTCGCTGGAGCGGTCGGGATGCGGCATCATCCCCAGCACATTGCGTCCCTCATTCAGCACGCCCGCTATATTATCCAACGCCCCGTTCGGATTCGCCTTCGCCGTCACTTCACCCTCCGGCGTAGCGTAGCGAAACGCGATGCGGTCCTCGGCCTTCAGCGCGGCCAGCGTCTGGGCATCGCAGAAATAATTGCCTTCCATATGCCCGATCGGCATCTGCAACACCTGCCCCCGTGTCAGCCCATGCGTAAAGGGAGAATCGACCGTCTCAGTCCGCAAAGACGTCTGCTTGCAGATGTAGTGCTGGCTCGCGTTCCGCATCAAGGCGCCTGGCAATAACCCCGCCTCGCACAAGATCTGAAAGCCGTTGCATATCCCAAGAACCAGGCCGCCGCTCTTGGCAAACTTCGCCACCGACTGCATAACCGGCGCAAACTTCGCGATCGCTCCTGTCCGCAGATAGTCGCCATACGCGAATCCGCCCGGCACGAGGATCGCATCGCACCCCTGCAGATCCTCCGACGCATGCCAGAGATACGTTACAGGCTGACGTGCAATCGCATCGACCACGTGATGAGTGTCATGGTCGCAGTTGGAACCCGGAAAGACCAGAACGCCAAACTTCATGCCTTAAGAATATCATCCGAAAAATCGACCACGGATCACACGGATTAAAGCGGACGGGAACGAACGAAACTGGTATGGAATACATCATCCAGTTCCCGTCATAAAATCCGTACGTATCCTAATAATCCGCGGTCGATGGTTAACTCGGCGCATAAACTGCAAACCCGCGAGGCGGGGCAGGGAATTCGGCGTTTCCGTCTTTATCGGTGGTCCGTTCATCCGGGTGCGCGGTATCGTGCCCATCCCACGCCACCGGCTTGAACTTCTGGTTTACCCAGCTGGTCTTCACCGAGGTGCCCGACCACTTGTCCCCCAGATTGTTCAGCACGTAGATGCATCCCGGCCGGCCTTCCAGCCCGCTCCGCTGCATGATGTAGAGATCAGGATCGGCATGAAGGATACGCGCCTCGCCATCAGCATACTTGTGGTGCGCATCGATCAGGGCGTCGATGCCATTCGGCGTTTCCGGCCGCGCCAGCCCCAGGTTGTAGTAGTCATGCCAGAAGATGCAGGGATACCCCTCATTCATCAGGATGAACGAGTAAGCGAGATTCTTGTCGTTGACGATTTCCTTGCCCCCCATGTCGTGGTTCTCGACAAAGGTCACTGCGTTGAAGGGCCGCTTTGCCACCACTGATCCGTCCGACGTCAGGTTCCGCAGATCGTACTTCAGCGTGTCGCATAGATCCTTCAGCTTGTAGTGCAGCGGAAAGTCGAACGCGGCGATCTGGTTATCGGTCACGGCGCGCACGCCGTCCAGCCAGCTCTCGATATCTTCAGGCCCGGACCAGTATTCGCCCACCACAAACGGCGTGAACTCCTTGCCGTCGCGCTCGTAGCGGTACTTTGCCAGCAGGCCGATCATCCACGCGCCGTAGCCCTTCGCAAAATCGAAGCGGAAACCATCGAAGCGCAGCTCTTCGATTACCATGCGCGCATAGTCAAACATCGCCGCATATACCCGCGGGTTGCGATGACATAGATGAGGGAAGCCGGCAAAGTTCTCGCCCTCGATCATCACCCGCTCATATCGCGACGGGTGAAAGCAGTTCCAGTCCCGCGGGAATTTGCCTGACTTCGGATTGAACTTCGTCCAGCGCTTCTGCCCGTCGATCGGGTTGACCTCTTCCTCATCCGCGCCGGAGTTATGGTTGATCACCATGTCCGCATACGCATCGATCTTGTGTTCGTGCAGCTTTCCGATCAAGCTCTCCAGCTCCTTGCGACTGCCGTACAACGTCTTCTTCGCGCCCTTCTGATCAAAATCCCCCAGATCGAAGTAATCGTACGGGTCATACCCTGGCGACCGCGCCTCAGCCCCTTTGCAGATCGGCGGCAACCACAGTGCGTTGATGCCCGCCGCAGCCAGCTCCGGCGCCTTCTCCGAAAGGTAATTCCACCACTCACCCTCTTTCTGCTCCTTGATCGGCGCATCCCAATAAAAAGCCTGCATCATCACAGCCATGTCAATCGTTCTCCGTTCACATCAGATCGCGCGTCGAGCCACCCCGAAACGCGTCTCCGTCTCGAAACCAGTCCTTTGCGTTATGGTTCTGTCCTTTGAGTTATAGTTCTGTCCCAGCAGGTCTGATGCGGCACAGAACAGTCAGGTTGGTATGGACCTTAGAAACAGCAACGCAGGCGCCCATCTAAAAACCGCCGGAGGCGCGCTCGTCAACTGGTGGCGCGCAGCCACCCTCGATGCGCTCATCGTCGGCGTTCTCTGGCTCATCGGCCTTGAACTCATCCGCGTCCCCTGGGCGCCCTTCTGGGCGATTCTCGGCGGCCTCCTCCAGATCATCCCCACCTTCGGCGGCATGATCGCTCTCATCGGCCCCGTGATCTCCGTAGCTGTTACCGCCAACGATGATGACTGGTGGCGCCTCGGCCTTGTCCTCGGCCTCTACGGCGTGATCGTCATCCTCGAAGGCCTCGTCATCGGCCCGTACGTCCTGCACCGCACCACGAAGATCCCCTGGTGGGCAGCCTTCTTCGGCCCCATCGCGCTCGGCATCATCATCCCATTCTGGGGCGTCCTGCTCGCCCCGCCCCTACTGGCAATAATCTTCGCCTTCCGCAAGCCTGCGCTACCCAACCGCCCCTAGCCCGTCAGCCCAGCTTGTACCTGGTCTCCGCCATTCGATACAGCGGCCGCCACACCAGCCGGTTGATCGTCACCACCATCGTCGCCATCACAATAGTCGCCATCAGCAGGATCTGAAACTGCCCGCTATCGGTCGCCGCGCTGATCGTTGCTCCCAGGCCCACCGTCTGCAGTGTCTGATTCTTCAACCGAAAGTATTCCGCGATAATGCTGGCATTCCACGCCCCGCCGGACGCCGTCACCATGCCCGTAATCAAAAACGGAAAAATCCCCGGCAGAATCACTGTCTTCCACTTCTGCACGGTCGTGAAGTGGAACAGCGTAGCGACCTCCTTCAGGTCGGAGGGAATCGCCATAGCTCCAGCGATCACGTTGAACAGGATGTACCACTGTGTCCCCAGCAGCATCAGCGCAATCGAGCCAACCCCCATCCCCCCACCCACACGCACCAGCGCAAGCAGAAGAACAGGGAACAGCGCGGTAGCCGGAACCGACGCCGCAATCTGCGCAATGGGCTGAGCGATGCGCGCCAGACGCGGATGAAACCCGATCGCAACGCCCACCGGAATCGTCCACGCAGCCGCCAGCAACAGAGAGACATTCACCCGCAAGAAGGTCGCCAGCGCCCCCTTCATAATTTCTGCAAACTGCGATCCATGCACCTCGCGTAAAAGGGTCAGCGCCTGCCACGCAGCATAAAGAACGGCCGCCGCGGCCACCGCAAGAATCATCCCCCTCAGCCAGCCAAAAGCTCTGACCCGCACTGCCGTCACATCCTTACCCGCAATGGAGGGTTGCGATTCTTCTTTGCGCTCCTTCGCCAAACGCCGGTAAACTCCCTCCCCAATCGGCACGATCGTATGCTGCCGAAGCGTGCGCAGTCCACGCGAGTGCTGCAGCAGATGCAGCAACGGCGACTGCACACGCGACCCGCTCTCCACCTGTTCAAACTTGAACTTGTCGCTCCACGCAATCACCGGCCTCCAGATCAACTGATCGGTCGCCACAATAATCGCAATCATCGTCAACAAGCCCCAGGTAATCGCAACGTAATTTCCCGTGCCTGCCGCCGTCTGCAGATAAGAACCCAACCCTGGCAACCGAAAGTCCCGCGTCCCCAGAACAAACATCTCGCACGCCATCAGAAAAAACCATCCACCCGCAACCGACACCATCGAGTTCCACACCAACCCAATCGCCGAATAGGGCAGCTCCAATTGCACCAGCCGCTGCAAGCGCGAAAACTGATAGATGCTCGCAGCTTCGGAGAGCTCTCGCGGAATGCTCTTAATAGAGGAATAAAAACTGAATGCCATATTCCACACCTGGCCGGTGAAGATCAGCACAATCGCACCCATCTCCACGCCAATCTGTCGCGTAGGGAATAGCGCCACCATCGCCAGCATTACCCCAGGTAAAAAACTCAGCACCGGAATCGACTGCAGAATATCCAGCCCGGCAATCATTAGCGCTTCAATCCGCTTGTTGTACGCCGCCACATATCCATAGCCGATGGCAAAGACCAGGCTCAACAGATAAGCCAGCCCAATCCGCACCATCGAATAAAACGCATACAACGGAAGCGCACGCGGACTCTGCGAGATGACGATCTCCGGCTCAGCGTGTCCGAACCAGTACTTCGCAACCACGACGACGCCATAAAAGCAGGCGAGCCCAATCCCCGCGACGCACATATCCAGCACAAACGGCCAGGTGCGCTGCAATACCTGTGAACGCGCCAGCGTCTCCCGCCCGGGAATATTACTGAAGCTCTCGGGAAACCGCATCACGCGTCGATCTCCGCGGTTGGAGCGGCCTCCGCCCCATTGTGCAGCTTCTCCGATTGAATAAACCGCCGCCGCGATGCATCGAAGTCGAACAGCTCCGCATACCGCCCCCAGTTGATTGCTGTCTCCAACTGCCGCAGCGTCTCCTCCTCGCTGAACTGTTCATCCAGTACGTCGTGGAAAAACTCCTCCGGCACACTGCGGTCGCTCTTGGACTCAATCGCGCGCACGATCTGACGCAGCAGCAGCACATTCTCCATCGCCGCGCTTCGAAACAGCTCCTTCTGCCGCAGAATCTCCGAGTTCGCATATTCAGCGCCGGTCGGCGTTATCTCCGCGTCGCCTTCCGTCACCTTCAGAAAACCCAACAACTGCGCTGCATCAACAATGGGCAACAGATCGTCAATCTCGAATGCCAGATCGTCCGCCAGCCGATAGATGTCGTCCTTGCCGTTATGATCCAGCACCAACTCCAGAAGCCCGGCAATACCGCCCGGCCGTGCATGAGGCAGCATCTGGTAGTGCATCTGCCGCTGATCGCGAACCTTCTTCCCAGTCGCGGTCTGCGGCAGTGCCGGCGGTTGCGCATCCGGCTGCGTCAGCACCTTGTAGATGTAGTCCACAAGCTGCGTAAACGCCGTCGCCTTCCGGTCCCTCGGATGCTGAATCGCCACGCGAAAATCGGTCCGCACATGCCCCGGATTGCGTCCCAGCACGATAATGCGATCCGCCAGCAGCACGGCCTCTTCGATGTTGTGCGTAACCAGAAAGATCGCCTGGGTCGGAATCGTCTTGTTCTGCCACAGCTCCAACAGTTCGCTGCGAAGGTTCTCCGCCGTCAACACATCGAGCGCAGAGAACGGCTCATCCATAAACAGCACCTCGGGCTCAACCACCAGCGCGCGAGCAAAGCCCACACGCTGCCGCATGCCACCGGACAGCTCCTTCGGATAAGCGGCCTGAAAGCCGTCCAGACCGACGGTATCAAGAATCTTCAGACTCCGTCTGCGCCTCTCGGCCGGTTCCATGCCCCGCGCCTTCAGCGGTGCTTCAACGTTCTCCAGCACAGTAAGCCAGGGAAACAGTGCAAAACTCTGGAACACAATTGAAACGTTGACATTCGCTGTCGCAATCGGCTGTTCATGCCAGTACACCTCGCCGGCCGAAGGCACAGACAAGCCAGTCAACATGCGAAGCAGCGTAGACTTTCCCGAGCCCGAAGGACCAAGCAAAGCCACAATCTCCCCCGCAGCAATGGAGAGATCAGTCGGCGAGATCACCTGAATGCGGTTCTCGCTCGGCTGCGCGTAATATTTCTCGACACGTTCGGCGCGTATGATGGCTGGCTGCATAAGAAGTTTTGTAGTACAGTGTGCGTTCTCTGTGAATTGGAGGTTATCTGTCAACCTGCTCTGCGGTCAGCGTATCATTACTGTGCAGGGCAAAACAGAAACCGATGCCTGTAAACGTTACATTTTGTACTGAACTTTAGTACTGAACCTTGACCTTAAATTTGGGGAATTCAGAATGGCAGATTCAACCTTTACCGCCTCACCAAAACCCAAGGTACTCGTCGCCGATGACGAGCAGGTTATTGCCAACACCCTGGCAATTATTCTGAATCAAGCGGGCTTTGAGGCACGCGCCGTGTTCAGCGGAGAAAAGGCCGTCGATTCGCTCGAGAGCTTCCAGCCCGATATGCTCATCAGCGACGTCATCATGACTGGCATGACCGGTATTGAAGCTGCAATCATCACTCGCAGCAAACTGCCGAAGTGCAAGATCCTTCTCTTTTCAGGCCAGGCCGCGACCGCGGATCTGCTTGAAAAGGCCCGGACCCAGGGCCACGAGTTCGAAATCCTCGCCAAGCCGGTTCATCCAACCGATCTTCTGGCAAAGCTACGCGGCTAAGCCTCTCCTGCTATCCGGTAAGTTGCAGCAAGCCACTTTATGTTGCAATGAGGCGCATCCTCATGGAGCTACTTCACGACCACGTAGCGCAGCCGAACAACGCCGTCCGGGTATTTCCTGGCTGAACGCAAGCGAAGTGGGATGTCCCGGTGGCGCGGCGCCATCAGTGGAATACCCTCACCGATGAGCGTGGGAATGACGTGGATGTCGAACTCGTCGATCTCGCCGGCGTCCAGGAATGAGGCGATCAGCCCGCCGCCACCCATCATCCAAATGTGTTTTCCCGGAGTGGCGCGCAGACGCTGCGCAAACGCCTTCACCGGCTCGGAGACGAATTCCACCCCTGGCGCCGCCCGTTTCGGCGGTTTCCGGGAGAACACAAAATTGGCGAGCTTCGTATCGAACATCCCGCCTTTCCTCCCCCTTTTTCTGTAATAGGCGAGAACCCAATCGTAGGTCTTGCGTCCCCACAGGATAGTGTCGATCGTCGCGTAAAACGTGGTCATGCCGTAATCGACCGTGTCCGGCCGGCGATTGAGCCATTCGACATCGCCGTCTGGCCGGGAAATATAGCCGTCCGCGCTCGTCGCAATGTAAACGATGATCTTTCTCCGCGCTTTCATGACGCAATCTCCGACCTGGTCCGGTGAAACTGGTAGAAATCAATCTGTGACCGAACGATCCACATCAAACCGGCGCCTCTCCTTCACCTTGACGGCAGGCACTCCGGCGTACACTGTCCAGGCATCCAGGCTTCGCGTCGCCACCGACCCCAGCCCAAGCACCGCACCCTCGCCCACATTCACTCCAGGCGCCACCGACGCGCGAGCGCACACCCACGCATACGCTCCAATGTTCATCGCATACGCGATCAAAGGAAATGCGGGATCATCATAGTCATGCGTGGCCGCGCACACATAGGCGTCCTGCGACAAAATGGCATGCGATCCCAGCGTAACCGGCGCAGGATTGTAGATCTCAGCGCCATCTCCTGCCGTCACCTGATCCGCGCAGATCAAATTCCACGGCGCCCACACCCTCGATCGCGGATAGAAGTGGCAATTCGCCCCCATCGTCGCCCCAAACCGGCGCAGAAGAAACGATCTCCAGGAATGTAACGGTCGCGGTGACGTTCTATACAACACGCTCCAGCAGATGTTCCAGTTCAGCCGCCGCAGCCGGTCGCGAAAGGAAAACGCCGGCCGCAGGTACGGATCGGCCGCAGTATCCGCCGGGATGTGCTCCGCCGCGTTGTAATGAATCTGCTTTGGCATGGGATGCAACACTTATTCCGAATTCACTGCGGTAGGAGTAAGGATCGTAGCCGTTCCAAACAGCCGGATGATCGCCTTTGCATTCTCTCGCATATCGTACCGGCGGTGGAAGCATTGATACGCAAGCTGCGCCATATGCTCCCGCTCTTCAATCGTCATGCCGATCCACCGCTGCAGCAGCCGCAGCGTGCCCTCAGCAGTATCAAGCTCCATCAACCCCGCGCCGTCCTCCGCGATGTCCTCTGCGATATTCACCTTGTCTGCAAGCAGAACAGGCTTTCCGCACGCCAGCGCCTCGGCCACTGCAATGCCGAAGTTCTCCTGATGTGACGGCAGGATGAACGCCTCGGATCCGAAGAAGGCTCCCCACTTGGCGTCGCCGATGACCATGCCCGGCCAGAAGACGCGATCCGCAATTCCTGCATCCGCGGCCGCTGCCTTCAACTTTGCGCTCCACAACTGTTGATCCGGCCCCGCCATCACCAGATAAAGATCGGGATCGGTCGCAGCGACCTTCGCGAACGCATCGATCAGAAGGTCGCAGCCTTTCTTGC
>Ga0210410_10001582_pt1 | contig 21193 bp, 39 predicted proteins | sample IncBWC4MmetaG_FD_161058 | JGI IMG/M metagenome (GOLD analysis project Ga0210410, IMG submission 161058) | Forest soil microbial communities from Barre Woods Harvard Forest LTER site, Petersham, Massachusetts, United States - Inc-BW-C-4-M | ecosystem: Environmental > Terrestrial > Soil >... | reverse complement strand
GAAATGCGTCTGCTATTGTTTTCAAGCGATTAAATGCGCCGTTCTATCTGCTATTGGTTTTTCTCACTGCCTGATGAAATTTATTGTTCTGTTCGCCTTTATTTTTTTCACTGCCTGCGGTTCTCCCTCTTCCGAGCAAGCCGCAACCGTTCGACAAAAACAGTCCTTGGTGACCCAGTACCGCGTGCAGTACAGCGTGTCGGGCAGCTACTACGTTCCGGCCAGCATCTATGGTCAGAAGTGCGTACCAAACGGCTACGAAGGGTCGTTTGAGGATGTTCCGGGGGGCCAGTGGAGGATCCCTACGGATGAGGAAGCGTTTCTGACTTGGGACGAGTTCGGTAACTACTTCGTGCAGGCGAAGGTGCAGGGGTTTCCTGGTTTCAATCGGTCGTTCTGGGTAGGGTGTGCAGATACCGATCAACTTCCATCTGGGTACTGGAATTCGGGGATGTACGACTCGGGACCGGTAGACTCGACGCAGATCGACAACCTCAACGCGAGCTCCGCGTCCGCCTGGTGTTACCTGATGGGATTTGCGGGACCGACTGTATCGACGTCAGACGCAAGCGTCGTGTTCCGAAACGGAACTGTATGGAGCGTTTACACGCATGAGTTGTCTCGTCTCGAGCAGCCGCGGGAGACCTGGGCAAACTGCACATCGTGGCCCTTTGCGGTGCCTTTGGCAGGTCAGTACACGGCCGACGCGGCTTCACCCGTAGTAATCCTTCCGCCTGGCGCATTGTGCGCTCCAGCGAGGGTTGCTGGCGGCATGGGAGCCTGGGAATCGGGAGAAACTGGCGGAGGCTACCGGATCGATTCAGTGGCGAACACACTGACCGTGTATCCAGGTGGGGATGTATGGCCTACGGTTTCTGTGTACTGCCTGGGATTGCAATAATTTATAAAGATTACGGTTTCGGCGTACTGCCTGGGATTGCAGTGATCTCAACGATCCAGCGAGAAACGGTTTGCTCCGGCGTTTCGCCCTGACCTTCGGTCAGGCATAGCCACGGCACATGGTGAGCAAAACACCAGTCACGCCAATGTGCCTGTGGCGATTCCGGCTTGATTCGACCATCTACTGATTTGCACTCGAGCTCGATGTGTCGCCCGCCGTCGACAATTGCGTAGAGATCGCATTGACCTTTGATGCCAAAACGGACTTTTCGACCGTCGAAGATGCCCATACCAACGTTGCGACGGAAGAGGCGAAGCGTTGGAAGATTTTCAGGCGCACGTAGTAGCAAAAGTTTTTGAGCGTTGGATTCGGACATTTTTCGCCTGGATTTTCGCAATATTCGGCGCTCTGCGATGCGGTTATTTAAGAGGCGGCGTCCCTGTCGCAGTATTCGATGCTCTGCGGTGCATTTTGTTTTGGTGGTCGCCGCTTTGCGTTGCAGTATCCGATGCTCTGCACTGCATTTGTTAGTGTTGCTGTTGCAGTATCCGACCTCCACTGTCGCAGTATTCGATGCTCTGCGGTGCAATCGTGAGTGTCCTACGAACAGTTGCAGTATACGGCTCTGTCAGTCTGCCAGTTGCAGTATTCAACGCTCTGCACTGCGTCAAAATGGAATATCATCTGATTCGTCGGGAGCGAGCGATATGAATTCTGTGGTCAGTAGCGGAAACCGTTGATCGACGGGGAGATCCCACGGGTCGACGGATCGATCCGACGCGTCATTGTAGGTCACCGTAGTCGTACTGTTCGGAGCCGTACGCTGCTCTGACGTTTGCATGGGCGAGGTGGAAGTCGCACGATCCGAAGCCGTACGCTGCTCTGGTGTGGTTGTGGTCGTACCATTGGGAGCTGTACGCTGCTCTGTCTGCGTCGTGGTTGTCGTGCAATTTGCAGCTGCACGTTGCTCCGGCGTGGTCCCCAACGTCGTGCGATCGGAAGCTGCACGATACTCCAACTCTGAGGACGTCGTACCGTTGTAAGCCGTACGCTGCTCTTGGTGGTGATTCTTCGTTGCTGATGGTTCCGAAGTACCATCCGACTCTCGATAACAAAAATGACATGAATCTGTTAGCAACCTATCGTGTTCGCAATGTGTAACTGGTTCCGAAGTACCATCTGAGCATTGTGATAGTTTCGAAGTACCATCCGACTCTTGACCTGTGGCGATTTCAGAAGTATCGCCCGACTCCAGCTTGTTCCACTCACGTTCTTCCTCTGCCTCGAGTTTCTTTCGCTCTTCCCTCCTTGCGTTGAGAGCCTGCCATTTTTCGTCCGAAGCAAACAGCGCCTTTAGACCCTCGCTCCAGTCCCGTGGTGGCCATGTACCGTAGTGCTCCAGGAATCGGGCCGATGCAAACCCGGGCTTGTATCCTCGCGATCGAGCCAGCAGAGCCATTTTCGTGAATAGCGAGCGGCGGGTGTCCATCGGATCGGCGGAACGACGCACAAGTTCTTCTTCTGTTTGCTGCGGAGTTTTCGGTTCTTGCTTTGGAAACTCCGAACCGCAATAGGGACAGAGTATTTTGTGAGGTTGCACGTATGCGTAACAGTTGCGACACAGTTTGAGAGTTATTGCTCCCGGCTTGCGTATCGGCTTGTGAACGAGCGACCACTGCCTGTCCTCGTGCGGTGCGTAGTGTCGATCGAAGTTTCCAGCGTGATCGAGAATCAATGGCGTGATGTCGCCGTAGGGACGAAAGGCCCGCGCGGTAGATTGCATCCACAGAACCAGGCTCTGCGTGGGTCGACAGTGCACCACGCACTTGAGCGATGGCAAATCAACGCCCTCAAGAAGGATGTTGCAGTTGCAGATCACCTCCAGCTTGCCGGACCGCATGTCCGCCAGCATCGCTTTGCGCTGATCGGACGGTGTTTTGCCGTCGAGATGCGCTACCCGAGCTCCAGCGCGTTCAAACGCTTCTGCGACCACCATTGAGTGATGGATGTTGGAACAGAACGCAAACGTGCGGCGACGTTCGCCATCGGTAGACTGGTTCGGCAACCGTTCGAGTGTGGTCACCATTCGGCCGCGAGCATTCACGTGCCGTACGGGACCCAGTACCGGATGCTTGTGCGCCAGCTTCAACCAGTGGCCAACTGCATCTCCCACCAGAGGCTGTGCGGACATGACGATTCCGAGCTGATCTTCCTGGAAATCACCACCGAGAGTTTCCACTTCAGAGAGGTCGGGCTTTAGTGGCGAACTGAATATGTCCGGTGCAACAAGCCAATCCGGTCGCTTCAGGAGTTCAAAGTACGTTGCCACCACTTCCAAATGCTGGAAAAGATCTCCACCAAGAGGTTTTCCGTCGAGACGCGATGGACTGGCGGAAAAGCCGATGAAGATCGCGTCTGGGTACTGACGAAAGAGTCGAATGTAGGAATCACTGGCGCAGTGATGCGCCTCATCTAGCAAAATGATACCTGGCGCCACTGAAATTGGTTGTCGTCTGGCCAGCGTTTGAATGCTGGCTACTTGAATAGAAGCATGCGGGTTGTATCGGTCGTCGTCTCCACGAATTACCCCAACGTTGTGGACACCCTGTGCAGCAAGCTCGTTGACACATTGCTCTACAAGCTCTCTCAGGTGACAGACGAACAAGACCGGAACCGTTGCAGTGCGGATGATGTACGAAACGAGAACCATTTTTCCGCTGGCGCACGGGGCCACTAGGAGGATACGTTTGGTACCTCCAGATACCAGGACCATTAGTTTTCGGATTGCGAGATCCTGGTACGGCCGCAGCTCTTTCTTTGGAGGCGCGTCCGCGGAGAGTGGGCCGGAGAGTGGGCCGGTGGGGAAGAGGGGGAGAGAAGTCATCGCGAGCGACGTCTGCGTTTTGCCTGGCGTCTTGGTTCCGGATCGATTCCTCCGTCAGATCGTAGACGTCCTTGTTCTTGCAAGCATTCCATGCCGCAAGAATTTTGCTCGCGTAATTGGCTGCGTAGTTTCATGCCAGCAGCCGTAAGTTTGGCTAGCCATCCGTTGGTCCTCGGAATTTGTCTAATGGTGCTGGCAACTTTTATAGATTGTAGAGCTCGGATGACCCGAGGGTCGGCTCTGAAATATCCGTTATTATCGGCCGATATGACAGCACCATGTTGTGGTCGTGTGAGTTTCATGATGGTTTTTCTTCACTCCACAGCCAGGAGTCCGTTTCACGGAAGAATGTTGCTGTAGCTCCGCATTGCTGACAAAGGACTTCGCAGGGTCGACAGTCTGGTATTTCGAAGCAGGCAGAATGTATGACCGGTGTGTCGCAATGCATTTTCGGTGTGCGAGCCATATGGTCCTTCCATTTTTGCTGGTTCATGCTCGGCGCCACTCCCACAGCTAGCAATATTTGCAGATGATGGTGATGTAGTCGATGACGAACGGCTGGTTATTGTCGCTCACGGTCCGCCACGTATCGGTATGGCCCCGGATAGTCGTGCGGCCTCCAGGAACCGATCTGGATCAAGCTCTTCGAAACGTTTGCAGTATGGAAGCGTATGAAGGATAACTCCGCCTCCGTCTGTATCAAATCCGGCTGTGTACTCGCCACCGCAGAACGGACAGCGAGCTGTTACATGCATCCGTTTTTCATCCAGATCAAAAGCGATCGGATCTTTGTTGACAAAATTTTGTTTGCTTACAATTTTTCCTGTTTGTTTGCTCATGCTCGGCGCCACTCTCCCCATCCACCAACCTTTGCCTCTCGGATTTCCATGTGCCTGTCCGGTTTCCATCCGTAGTCGCTACCCACGAACCGAATCTCAACTTCCGCAGGCTGCTCGCATGGTACGCACTGCGGATTATCGACCTGAAACATCCGTCTAGCCCAGTCCCATGCCTCGAACCATCGTTCGGCGGCGACGAATAGTTTGTGTTTGCTTTCGGTGGAGGTGCAAAAATAAGTTATCATCACGGACCTGCGTCGCTTAGGAAATTGTAAGTAGCTGTTACCTTGACCGAGTCTTGCGACGTTCCGGTTCGATCCGTGCACTCAGCGATGACACTAGGTGTGGCCTTGGTCACGAGGTAGCCAACGGACGGAGGCACGGACGGTTGCCCCGCGAGATACGCTCCTTGGACGATCATCCCTGCGCCAACTAAGTTGCATCGGATGATAATATCAGCTGAGCTTCCCGGGAAGCTGAACCCATTTGGCGGGTCGAATGTTGGCGGTTCTAACTGCGTTGAACCAGAATCGGAAGTAGACAGCGGACCGAGCAAAACAACGCTCGATCCGCTACAAGCCGAGAGCGATACGACAATCGCCACTCGACCGAGTTTGCCTATGTAAGCTGAGAGAGACATAGTGGAAGCTACTCGACAGATTGCGTCCAACATCGCATCTCCGTCACCGGGAAGAACGGCGCAGACCCGGCGTTCCAGAGTTGCCACGACGTGTTGGCGCCCCAGCCTCCGCCTTGACCCTGACCCATCTGAATTCGCGACGGCCAGCAGAGCACGTCCGTCTGGCCGTACGGATTCTGAGACTGAAGGCTCACGAAGTGCGTGCTTCCGTCCACGCGGTACGGGCCTACCCCTGGCGCGAACGGTCCGCCGTAGCAGCCGTAATACGTCACACGCTGAGCCTGGTTCGCAGAGCTGGCAACGGTCTGCACGAGCCACGTGCCGTTCGATTGCGGCGTGACGGCGCTGATGTCCGAGGTGTTCCAGGTGATGCCTTTGATGCCTCGGATGCCGCACGTGCCTTGATTGTAGACGGTTACAGACTGCGCCGTGCCGGGGTTGGCAGCAAGGCCTTGTGCCGCACCGGACGAGTATCCTTGGCTGTTGTAGTTGCAGGCGAATTGAACCGTTCGCGTGCACGTGACGGACGGATCGGAATCGACCCACAGATACCATTCGTTATCAGACGCCTCGATGTCTAGGATCCATTCGTCGTTCGGAGCAGCTCCGGCACATGACGAATGCCCCACGGGCCAGCAGGCGCTGGTTGGCAGGAACACGTCGCCCGTGTTGCCGTTCGAATCCGGGATGGCCTGCCGGCCGGAGGAGTTGTAGTAGAGCGTTCCGTACCAGGTATTGGGCGGTGTGAACGCTTGCTTCTGTTTCGCCGTGGTCTCTGGCGGAGATCCGCATGCGGTGAGAGAAATGGCCAGCGCTACGATCGATAATTTCATTCGAGTTCTCCTGTTATTTCGAAACTCTTGCATCCGCTGCACCCGCACAACGGTGACTTGTGCGGCTTGCGGGCCTCTTCGAACGCGGTTCGGACGTAGACGACTCCCGGATGCCCGGCTAGCGAGTAGTACGTCGCGTTCTGGCCGGTGACCTCGTAAACTCGCCCGTACTCCAGCGGAGGTGCGTGGGTGATGTAGCGGACGCGCATTCTCAGAATCCTGCTCTATCAAGAGCTCGTTCGCACTCCGTCGCCAATTCCTTCAGCCACGCGTTCGTGGGTCTATGAGCCGTCTCCGCGAGCCTCTTGGCAGTGCGTTCGGCTTGCTCGAGTGCGGCTCTCAAAATCACGATCTTCTCGTCTTGCGTCATGTCTTCCTCGGCTTGTTCTTGACTAGCTTGTAAGTCAATCGGTCGTATGTGTGTGGCTGGCCATTTCTGCATGTCTCGCTGGCCCAGCCCCACTGCCAGAAATGTTGGCACTTCTGGCACCACGCGACATCAATCAGATCCGGTGGCTGCGGATTCATCTGTTGTCTCCGAAATGCGCTTCGTCAGGTGCGACACGAACGGTTCTCCGGTCATGCCGTTCGGCGCACGCGTCCGTATTGGCGCAAAGCCACCCGACTCCGATTGACCAAATGAATTTACGCGTCCCTTTCCTGCCACAGTGAACGCATCTTCTCGACCACGTTCCTATCTTGTCAGGCGACTTCGGTTTCACGGCTTCGGCTCCGTGGCGGCGAGGGCGATACGGGCAGCCTCGCCCTCATCGCGTTCGGCTGGCCCAGAGTCGCATGCGTCATATTGCCAGTTTTCTTCGTCCGCATACCATTCGAGCGCCTCCCGCAGCACCCGGATCTGCTCGTCGCGGTTCATGAGTGCGGCCATTATGTTGCTATGCGCGCGCTCGAACCCCACAGAGTATAGGGTCCCCTTGCTGCCGTCGTACGGATACGTAGGGTGAGCGTCGTCCAGGATTGCGCGAGCTTGCTGGTCAAGACTTTTCACTTCGTCTCCTTCCCCGCAATCGCGGCGTCCGCATCGCGTTTCTGGAATCGCTGAATGTCGTAGTGCATACCGAGTGCTGACCGCTCTCCTGGAAATTCTGCATTCGCCTCGGTTCGCCGCTGAAACTGGAAGTCCACTGGGAGCCCGCTTGCCTTACGGAGCCACTCCGAAAACGCGGCATTCATCACCATAAGTCGAGCATCTCGAAACTGCGAATGCACCCCAACAGTAGAGAGCGGAAATAGTCGGTCGTACTCCTCATCCGGGAGGATGCAGCGCACGTCCACATCACGCCAGTCACGTCGTTTTAGGCTCGAACCTACATGATAGCAGTGCGCTCCAAAAGCCTCATTGAGTGAAGCAACAGCCAGGTCCAGATTGTACATCTCGGGAGCGCCGACCCAATTGGCGCGGTGCATCGGCGCAGCATCGATAAACTGCCAGTGCGAATCATCGTTACAAAACATGCCCCCGTCGTAGGGGGAGCCATGGCAAACGCCAGCGTGCTCCGCAGGCTTCCACGTCGTGTTGCTTGCCGTCTTCTGTCTTACCCCACCGTTCACTTCCCACCTCCAATCGCGGCGTCCAGGCGGTCAAGCATCGGGCCCATCCGTTCTGTAGGCGTGACCGCACGCCTCGCACTCGATATCGTAGTAGGTGCCGCATCCGTTTGGCTCGTCCTCGAGAGACACGGTCACCTTCTTCTGACCGCACTTGTCGCACGGGTGTGGCGAGTACTTCTTGCTGGAGTCATTCACTTCCCACCTCCAATCGCGGCGTCCAGGCGGTCGGCCCAGCTCTGTACGTCGGCAACAACGTTCCACTCGCGCATCTCCGCCACGACCTTGCGCACCTCGGCGAGAGTCGCATCTGCGCACTCTCCGGCGTTCAGCAGGCGCACCATCATCGCCGTGTCCTCCTGCCAGTTCACCGTGGCAGTCGCGCAAGCGACCTGGGATCCAGCATCTTGCTTGAATATGCCTCGGCCGGACGAGTACCACTTCTCCCTTGCGGGGCCTCCCTCTCCGGGCCCACGGGGAGGCGCGTGACGGTCGGTGGCCGCAGGAACGTAATGCTCCTGGCCCGAAGTCTCTTTGCTTGCGACGGCGGCGAGGGCATCTTGTGCGATCTTCGTAGCGGTCTCCAGTGCCTCACTGTCTGATGCATCGGACGCGCCTAGCGGCTTCCACGATATGTTCGTCAGCGCCTCCTGCATCATGTCGAGTTCTCGCTCTTGGCGTTTCATTCGGCCGATGCAAAACTGACAAGGATGCTCAGGTACGCGAAACCCGCCGCATGTGTCGCATGGGAGGCAGCCTGCGGCTTCATTTGGCGTCACGATGATCTGGCACCATCGGTCTGCGCACGACAGTGACGCCATCTTTCTTGATTCCGCAAATGCGCGTTCCGCCTCCTCCGCTCGCTTCGTCTGGACGTCTAGTTCTCGCTCCAGGCTCATAGTTGCCTCGGAACAAAGCTCTTTGACCACTGCTGCTGCACTGGCCTTCACATCCGATCGCAACAGCATCTCCGCCTCCTTTGCGCGTTTGGTCTGTCGAGTGCATTCTAATGTGGCTTCGTACACGCGCCCTTTCTCTGCTGCGAGCTCCAGCACCAGACAAGTGCACTGATGCTTGGCTTCGGCGAGTTCCGCGCGAACGGCGTCGAGAGTAACCCAGATGCGATTTAGAGAATCAATGCGCAGGATTCGAATATCGTGCTCCTCCTCCGCGCTCAGTGGCTTCGCGTCAGTCATCCCATTATCTCCGTAAGTTTTCGAAACACACGACGTGCCGTGCGGTACTGACAGCGGACCTCGTAAACGTTCTCGAGTACGCGAGGATCTTCGTCGAGCAAGTGTCCTAGCGAAGCAAGCGTGAAGTGTCCGACGCCTTTGCAAATGCGGCACGGGTCGGGCCACTCGCCAGTTACCGGATCGATCCATCCGAGACCTCGGCATGCTTCGCAGGGGAAGATCATGGAGGAAACTCGACGTTTCGAACAAGCTCTTCATCCGCGATTGCTTTCTGTACCCGCTCGAGCAGTCTCGACTTCGTGTGGTCGTGTGGGCATCGTTTCACCTCTCTCTCGAGTAGCGGAATGAGCGCTTTCATTTCGTCGAGTGTGAGGGTGTTCATGTCCGTGATTCCTTGATTATGTAACGCACGCCATGTTTCGCCTCCCACTCGTCACCCATGCTGTTGACGAGATTCTCCAGCTCCGCGATGTAGGCGAGGAGTGCCTGGATGTCGTTGAAAACAAGTACTCGGTAGTTTGGATCGATCGGAGCGAAGAAAGCGTACCGAGCTCGAATTATGTCCAAATCCGGTCGGGTCATTTTTTTCCCCTTCTCTTTCCGTTCGCGTTGGCAGCGATGCCGAGCTTGAGAAGCGAGCGAACCGCGTCGCTGGCGGTGACGTTCATCCCCGGGTTGAGACCTCGCAACTGTTCCCGGTGAAATTCGATCTCTCCCAAGAGTTTCGTGTCGACCCGCAGTGAGATAGCTGTCGTGTCCTGCATTTTTTTTATCATAACACTTCCGACAGGGTTGACAAGTGGTCGCGTTCGTCTAATAGTGCCGGAGTCGAGAGGAGATCGGGGAAAATGTTGGAGCCGTCAGACTGGGAAAACGGCGTGCTTGCTGCAGCAAGATGGTTGCGTAGTAAAGGTCACGCCGATCTTGCCGGTCAACTGATCCGGCAAATACCTACCGATCAGGAGGGGACCGAGGATCGGGTGGTGGGACAGATCGCGAAGTGGGTTACGGAGTATCCGCAGATTCCGGTAGGTCTTTCTGTTCGGATGGCCGCAGAGATTAGCGATCGGCGATGGAGGATGGCGTGAGAAAATACATCATGAAGCCACCATCGGTGATGTACCGACCTCCGATCCATCGCTTCCCGGCAACCGTTTTTCGCGTTCGTCAGACGCGACCGAAGTTTCCGAACTGGGAGCTTCGCCGATTGATCATGCTCAACGCGGAGGACGAAAGGATTGCCGATCGTACGGCCGCAAAAATTCAGGAATCGGTCGAACGGATGTTCGGCGGATCGATGCCTAAGACGAGGTTGCAGTCGTGAGCATCGTTGCTGTCGGCGATGTTTATGTAAATCCGCGCGGACGTCGGTACCGCGTTCTCCGGTTTGTCCCGAGTAGCAATCTACTGCGGGACGTTATCTTGTTGGATGAATCTTCTCAAAAAGAGGAATTGGCCAGCGCGACAATGGTTGCGGCCTACTGGCGGAGGGTGGGGTCGTGAATCTTAACGGCGCACCAGTCTGGATTTGCGAGACAAAAACGTCATCGGAAGACATCACTCCGGGGAGTGATTTCTGGCGTCGAACAGTGATGGACACGCAGATTTCTGCGTACTTAATTGGAGCCCGTAGTCTCGGATGGAATGCGGTCGGATGTTTGTATGACGTTTTAGGTGTCGTTCAGTTGCAGCCGAAGATGGCGACACCCATAGAGGCTCGCAAATACGTCAAGAAAACGGGTGCGTTGTATGCGAACCAGCGCGATCATGATGAGACTCCGGAGGAATTCGGTCGGCGCTGTCTTGCGGAAATTGTAAGCAATCCTGCTCGATATTTTCAACGAGGGGAAGTGGTTCGGTTGGAGGCTGAACACGCCGAAGCTGCAGCAGATATGTGGGCTACAGCGATTACTCTTCGGGGCGCTCGCCAGCTCAACATGTACCCTCGCAACCCTGGCGCGTGTATTCAATGGAGCCGTAGCTGCGAGTATCTTCCGATCTGTTGCAAGGAATCGTCGGTGGACGATTCTCTGCTCTACGTGAAGGTAGAGACAGAGCACGAAGAATTGCAGCTTTCTGAAAGCGGTCGTACGCGTCTCACGCAGTCATCGCTACGGGTGGCTCGTTCCTGTATGCGAAAGTACCAGCTCCGATACGTTTTCGGAATCCGATCGCGAGTGAAGGCCGAACCGTTGCGACGTGGAACGAGTGTGCATGGTGGGGTTGAGATTTTGCGCAAGACCGGGAATTTGGAGACAGCGATTTCGGCGCTCGATCAGAAGTATCCGTACAAATTCGAGCGCGAGAAGGCAATGTTGATTGGGTATCTGGCACAATGGGGCGTCCCGAAAGGAATCGTGGCGGTTGAGCAGCAGTTCGAGATCGATCTGATCAACCCGGAGACAGGTCGACCCAGCAAAACATTCACGCTTGCTGGTAAGTTCGACGCTGCATGCCATGCAGACAAATCGCTGTTGCAACCGGTGATGCTGGAACAGTTGCTCGAGCAGTCGATTGCGCAGGTCGGTCCCGGTCCGGATGACAACGACGCGGCGGAGGTGGAGTGATGGGCACCCGTAATAATCCAGGTAAATTTGACTGTTACGCAGCAGCCGATCCGGACGAACCGATGTTTGTGCTGCTCGGGCGCGATCGAATGGGATGTGTGCTTGTTCGCGTCTGGGCGGACATGCGGGAAGCCGCGGGCGAGGCACCAGAGAAGGTAGCCGAAGCTAGAGTGTGTGCCGACGCGATGGAAGCGTGGCTCCAGAAATTGGGGAAGCACCCGTATGGAAGCTCCGATTTATTGGGGAAGCATCCGTATGTAGATTCCGATTTTTTCAACCAAAAGGAGTAACGAAAATGGCGAAGACAGCGAAAGAGGGGACCAGGGCAAACATCTACTACCTACCCCCGGAAAAACTGAAACTGGTGACAGACAAGGCGAGCGATCTCTTCGATCCGCGAGTGAACGAGCCGCCGAGCGAAGAGTTCGTTGCGAACATCAAGCACTTTGGTGTGCTCGAACCGGTAGGTTGCCGTAAAAATCCGGAGACTGCAGAGCTTGAGGTTGTGTTCGGGCGCAAGCGAGTGATGGCTTGTTTGCAAGCAAACAAGGAATTGAAGAAGGAGGGAGCTCCGCTTCTTCAGGTGCCAATCGTTTTCAAGCGTGGCGACGGCGCGACGATGGTGGAGATGATGGTTAGTGAGAACGAAGCTCGCGAGGCCGATTCTCCCACCCATCGGGCAGCGAAGATGGCGAAGCTGCTCGACAAGGGTCGCAGCGAAGCCGAGGTGGCTCGATCGTTTTGCGTCAGCATCGGCACGGTCAAGAATATGATCGCTCTGATGGAGGCGCCGAAAGCGATCCGTGACGAAGCGGACCGCGGTGGAATCACCGTTTCGGAGGCTTACAAGCTTTCGAAACTCGAGCCGGCGGACGCGAAGGAACGGCTTGCTGAGCTCAAGAAAGTTGCTCCGAAGAAGGAGAAGGGAAAGCGCAAGAAGGGAACCGCGAAGAAAGCTCGGGCGATCGTTAGCGGCGGAGCAGCGGAAGTTCGTAGTCGCAAAGAAATCGAAACGATGCGGGAAGCTATTTCGGACAACGTAATGGCTCCTGGCGAAATAAAGAGAGTCCTAGATTGCGTTTTCGCTTGGGTGCTTGGCGACGACGAAGTGTTGACTGAGTTTTTGGAGAGCGATGAGCCGAAGGCGGCGGAGGGATGATCGTTTGGGGGCCCGATCATGATGCAGCGATGTGAGACGTGTAAATGGTGGGGTAAACAGATTTATAGTCCACCGTGGTGCAAACCTCCGTATGAACATCGGATTTGTGACGCGATAAGGACGCATGAGTCATCAGATCGAAAACTGCTAGCGATCGTTGTTGATCCATACGAAAGTAATTCGGCAGTATATACGCTCTCTGATTTCGGTTGCGTACTGCATGAGCCAAAGGAGCAGACGTGAGCGGCGATAAACCGGAAGACATGGAGGCGGCAAAGGCGGCAGCTGCAGCGAAGAATTGTAAGGTTGTTCTTCCGAAACCGATGGAACTGTTTGTAGATATCGACAGTGCCCAGCAAAAAGTGACATTTGAAAGGCAGTGGCCTGTGTTCTTGCAACAGTTTCCAAAGGCGAAGTACGATATTTTCCAGAGTCCGAGCGGAGAAATCGATCACTTTCACATCTATGTGACGATAGATAGAGCCGTTGGAGAGCAAGAAAGAATTTTGCTTCAGGCTCTTCTTGGGTCTGATCCGATGCGTGAGATTCTCAGCTGGCGTAGGCTGAACATGGGATATCCATCGCCAACCAGATTTTTCGAACTTTTACCGTAAATGACCAAACAGGAACTCGCTGAGGCGCATTGTTTGTACTTGCTGCTCATCGAAAAAACCGGCTGCTGTTGGCACATCGTGTTGGACGACAACAATGTTGATGATGACTGCGTTCGTTGGTGTATCAACCTGGCTGCTACACAGGGACATCCGGTGTGTATCGAGATCGGTCCACTTCTGCAGCGGATGAGTAAGACGCAACGATTGAAGCTTGCGAGTGGTGGGTACAAATCTCTAGCGAAAGAAATGGAGCGAACCGAATGATCGACAAAAAGAAATTTTCGAAAGGTCGCCTGGCGCGTCGCGACCGAATCTTTGCTTACGGTATGGACGGCGTAGGCAAGACGAAGTTCGCATGCGGGGCGCCCGATCCGCTAGTGATCGACGCCAACAAGGGCAGCTTGAAGTTCGACGTGAGTCGCGTTGAGGTAGAGACCTGGGAGGAAACTCTCGAGGCGCTTACCATGGTGGAGAACGGAGAACTGAAGTGCGGCACGCTGGTCCTTGACTCGATCTCTGACCTGGAACTCATGAGTCACAAGGTACTGTTCCCAAACAGTACCGCATCCGAGCATGGGGGTGGGTACAACAAGGGAGACGATCTGATTACTCCCGAGTGGCGTCGCGTGCTTGCCCAGCTCGAACGGATCTGGGTGCAGGGTAAGGGCATCATTTTGGTGGCACACACGCTCGTGAAAACGTTCAATGATCCGAACGGACCGGCGTACGATCGATTCGAGATTGCAAGCCGTCCAGCATTGGCTCGGCAGCTCAAGATCTGGTCGGACTACGTGTTCTTCTGCCGCGAGGAAGTGATCACGGCGAAGGCGAAGGACGAGCGACGGGCGAAGTCGACAACCACGGGTATCCGTTACGCCTACGCAACACGGACTCCGGCGTACGACGCAAAAGCTCGTGGCGAATTTTTCCCGGACAAGATCCTCTTGTCCTGGAAAGCGTTCGAGGATGCTGTCAAGATCGGGTCTTCGGATGTTCTTGCAGAGATTGACGGTATGCTAGCCGAGATCGGAAGCGATCAGCTAACTGCGACCGTCAAGGACTACATGGCGAAGTATCCGCAGCAGATCGTTGAGTCTCGCAACGGTGTCGTTGCGGAACTCGAAAAACACAGGGCGAGACAGGTGCAGACGACAGTGGTCGAGTCGCCTGCCACGGCAACAAACAACTGAAGCGTAAATGGCAAAACAAGGAGTGAATGATGGCAAACGAATCAAAGGTGTATCACGAGTGCTACGTTCGAAACGTTCCTGGCATTCAGGCTGATTTTCCGGACGACGGAGCTCCGCGGCTTCTGATTCCGGTGTACGTACCGGAACTAGACAAGGAGGTGCAGACAATTCTGTACTGCAGCGCCGGAGCGCTTCCCTACTCGCTCGAGAAGCTTCGGGCAGCCGGCAAGGTGAACGACGATCTGTCAGATATGAGTGGGATCGGATCGAAAAAATTCGATTTCGAGATTCGGTACGAAAACTACACAGATCCACAAACCAATGAGACTCGACCGGTTCTGAAAACGAACATCATGTCGGGTGGCGGTCGCATTGAAGCGTCCAAGCCGGTGGACCTGCGAACGTTTGCGGCAAAGGTGGCGATGTTGACCGGAAAAACGCCAGCGCCGTCGGGTGGCGCTCCCCCGCCTCCGTTCGGGATGCGGTAGCAAAGGACTCGGGTGGGGTAGGGTCCCTTGGATCGGTGTGCGTTCCCAGGGAAACGATTCTTCGTCCCCCACTCCGTTCGGTTTGGGCACTGGACCGATCCCGAGGGAAAACAGTTGCAAGTGGTCCCGGGTCATGGTGGCCCGGGACTGCGCCTAAACGCTCCGTTCCCGGTAGAGCGACGCTCTTCGGGCGATGGGAAAAGGTCGCAAGAGTCGACCGACGCTGTTCGAGTCAGCAACGGGGCACGGGGTGAGGACGATGAAGCGAACCGTAGCAAGAATGTCGAAGATTGATCGCAGTCAACAGTGGCGAATTTTTAGCTGGCAGATTGGAGATGTTCACGCCAATCGATTGTGCCGATGGCTTGATTTTTACTGTTGGCTGTTCCGTTTGGATCCGAGACGATTGTGGGCATCGGAGTTCCATCGTGGATGAATCTCCGGAAATCACGGTAGTTGCCGAAGGTTTCGACGCTGAGCCTGCAACATCACGAATCAAGCGATTTTCGCTCGAGTGTCTTTCGCCAGATGAGAAAAAAGACGACTCGTTGTGGCATCAGGTGTACCGCGGTGGCATCGATGCCATTGTTGCATGTCGAGAGCTTGTGGCGCGAGCACGATCAACGCCCGATATTCGAACCGAACACGTGTATGTGGACCTGTCGGACGGCAAAAAGAAGTTAAAGTACGTTGTTTGCGATCAGTTGCGAGAGCATTGGTTGACACCATCTGGCGTTGGGTACATGGCGGCCGACGAGGCGATTGCGTTTGACTCGGAACTAGAGGCCACGAAGGCGTTGTCGCAGTATCGTCGCAGCTGCGCAGCCAGCAACGTAAAACTTCTGGTGAAGGAGATCGGGGTGTGATGGTGGATTTCGGCAAGTACCGCATGTCGACGGATCGCACGCTCGTGACATACAAATGTGAATCGTGCGGTGAGATCGACGAGTACGTGACAGAAATGCCTGCTGGCTGGAAACATGCCGTAAAGCACAACATGAATTACTGTGGCGGTTTGTTGGTAGAAGTTAGTCGGCGAACGGAACCACGGTCGGTGTCGCGATGAAAATCTACCTCGCTGGATCGTCGTTCGAGATGCCGCTGGTCAACGACTACATGAGGCAGCTTCGTGCAGGCGGAGTAGAGATTACTCGCGATTGGCCGAAAATTATTCGCGAGTACGGTAATCGTGCAAACCGAGGGCTGACCGAGGAGGATCGTGTTCGCGTATCGCTGGCGAATCTGAAAGCGATCGACGAGGCGGACATGTTCTGGCTGATCGTTCCGACTGCGCCGTCGGCAGGTTGCTGGATCGAGTTCGGGTACGCGATTCGCGTGAACAAGCTTACCATCGCGAGCGGTGATGTTCAGCAAACCGTGTTCACGTCACACGCGTTTGCATGTTTTGCGTCGCATGATGATGCGTTGCAACGAGTTTTTGAGTACCACAGAGACCAGCAGCGATTGGAAGCGCAAAGGAGTGCAGCGACATGATGACCGTGGGAGAGCTTCGGGCAGAGATCGAGAAAATATCAGACGATTTGCCGGTGGTGCTGGAGATTGTTGGCGATCAGGATACGGGTGACGAGTATACGAGCTGCTATCTCATCGATGTGGAAGTTGAGACGGAAGAGGGCACGGAGAAGAAGTGCCTGTTTCTTAGTGGAGAAACGATAGACAACGATGAGGAGGAAGAGGAGCCGGAGGCGTCGTGACCGATGTATTATCGACCGCCGCTCGTCATTCGTCGGAGTCTAGCGAGCACTGGACGCCGCAGAACATCGTGGAGCTGGCACGAGAGACGATGGGCGCAATCGATCTTGATCCAGCGTCCACCATCGAAGCAAACCATAGGATCCGAGCCAATATTTTTCACACCCGCGAGTACGATGGATTCACTAAAGACTGGTACGGGCGCGTGTTTTTGAATCCACCGGGAGGCATGTCCGACAATCAGCAGCGACCGGTGAAGAGTAAGTGTCGTGAAACAGGATCGTGCGGTCTTCCGGTGGGTCACACACACGAAGGTGTCGAGGCGAGCCAGAAGAAATGGTGGTTCAAGCTGGTGCAAGAGTACAGGGAAGGTCGCGTACCATCCGCTGTATTTGTCTGCTTTAGTGTTGAGCTTTTGCAAAATACACAGTTAAAGACTCCGTCTGGTTTACGGATTCCTCTCGATTTTCCAATTTGCTACCCGAGCAAGCGTGTTGCGTATCTGCGCTCGGACGGAACGGTTGGTGCGCAGCCTCCACACGCTAGCTGCATCGTGTTCTTGCCGGACAGATCGATAGAAACCGTTGCTACGCAGCAGTGTGGGTACCTGAATCGATCGATCGCGAAATTCGTTCGAAATTTTTCCGCGCTAGGACGCGTGGTGGTTCCGCAATCAATGGAGGCGTTGTGAACAAGTCAGCAGAAGGTTGGAAGGCAACAGAAGTCCAGATTTGGACATGCATTGCTCACGATTTTATCATAACGCGTTCGGATGCTGATCATCGGTTGCCTGCACCCGAGTGTCCTACGTGCGGCAAACCGACAGTTCACTCTGGACCCGCTACGGCGCAGGAGATTTTGCATCGGGTGCGGCTTCGGGAGATCAAGGCGTGAGTGGTATCGGAACAGCCGCTAAGCCGCGTGTGAGGTTCTGCTGGGTGTGTTCCAGGCAGTTGCAAGGAAACTTCCATCGTGTAGCTATGGTCGATGGACACGCTGTTGTTGTTCATGCGGACTGCGCCAGCAGAGAGAAACTTGAGATCGTCCCAGGTGCGCATTTGGTGAAGAAACGCAAGGTTCGGAAAAAATAGCCTACACTTCTCAGTATGCCTCGACCTCATGCCGACAACTACAGAGACTACGTCCGCAAGCGCACGACGCAGCTGATCCATGAGGGGTACGAAGCGGATCAGGCGTACGCTATAGCCAACTCGGAGGCGCGGAAAATGTTCCCTGGTAGCCATGAGGAAGAAGCGGCGGCAGCAGAAGAATCCCCTACCCGAGATCCGTGGGTCGTTGCGGTCAAGACAACAGAACCTGAAAAGGTCCAGCGCCTAGCTGGGATACGCGGGGAAGTTCGTCATCTCGAAAAAGGCGGGTCGCGAGTTCTGTTCACGTTCTACGACGACGAGCTATCGCGGTCGCTGGCGAGTCGACTGACGCGAGCTGGGTATGTCGTCACATGGGGTCCGGAGAAATCGATCGCGGCAGAGGAAGGCGCTCCAACCGTTGTCGGGTTGGAGTCGAGCCTGTCGAAAGCGGAGCGGGCCAAGCTAGAGCGAGAGGTGTGGAAGAAGACGCCGATACCGAATCGAACTCGATCGGGTCATCAGAGGGCCATCTTGACCGGGAAGCTGGATCTTCATGCAACTCCTCCGGAGTACTTCGTCGTTAGGCCGCTAGCCAGTTTCAGCGACGCCGAGCTGCGCAGGCTAGCAGGACATGGCCAGCAATCGCACGCGGCCGAAGCGCCGTTCACCGCACCCGAACGCAACCCAAAAGACGTGGATGCTGGCAAAAAATACGGTACGGCGAAGGACGCTCGAGCTGTGTACGACATGCTGCACGAGCAGCTGAACAAAGAGAGCCAGGAAGTGTTTCTGGTTCTCCCGCTCGATTTGCACGGGGATTTGCTTTGTCCACCGGTAGAGGTAGCTCGCGGTCAGCGGGATCGAGTGAGTGTGGACCCAAGCGATGTTCTTCGCAGTGTGATCGAAACCAATGCGAGTGGATTCATCGTGATCCACAACCACCCCTCAGGGCACTCGAAACCAAGCGATGCAGATCGCGACCTTACCAAGCGAATCAAGCAAGCATCGAAACCGTTTGAACCGGTGGTTCTCGTGGATCACGTAATCGTTGGTCGACGGGAGTACTACTCGATATCGGAAGACAAGCATTACAAGGTGAAGTGAGGATGCAAACAGCAATCGATATCTCTGTTCTCGTCGGATGTGGTGTAGTGATTCGGCTGGTGATGCTCGCTATCGGCGCGAGAATCGAAGCGAACGAACTCTTGGAGAAGTGCAAGCGCGTGGCGCGGTAAGCTTGCCAAACGCTAGAGTTCGTCTTACCATCACGGACCATGACGACACAGGCGCCGCAGGCAGAGGAAACGGTTGCAATTACGGGGAAAGAAATCGGAGAACGGATTGCGCAGAGAGCGGGTCCCGTCACAGAGATCACGCTCAAGATCAGTTGGTTTCCGAACATTGATGCGGTATCGGGAATGGCGATACTGAGTAGCTGTCCGGAGAACGAAAAAGCTGGTGTTTTGTCTTCGATGAAGCCGACGCTAATTCAGGCTGGCAGTCCTTGTCCGTTTGCCAAGGAGCAGACTGTTACTGGGATCTTCGAAGACGAAGACGAGTATCGCGTGTACGCGATGGGTGGCGACTCTTTGAGTCGGTTTTGCCTGTCGAAATACGCTCGTATTTATTCGTCAACAAAGCTCGAGATCAATGCGTTCGTTGATGCTGTGGTCGACGAACTGGTGGAGTTGCGAGACGGAGTCTCGAGTGCCGAGCGTGAACGCTCTGCGGTTCTCGAGTACGGGGAAGCGATGGTGGAGCCGGGAGACCATGCTCCGTATACGCTTCAGGAGTTCCTGGAGGACATCAAGGAGGGTGTCCACTTGGAAGAGGACGAAGGGGACGACGAGCCGGATACAGAGACGGAAGAGCCGCCAAAGTTGACCGTGGTTCCAGATTTGACGGCAAAAACCGTCTCTGTTGCGGACATCACCGGCGCGACGTGAACCGTTTTTGCTAGACTCGTGCCATGGTCCTTCCTACAGCAGCTGGGTTTGAGTACGACGCTACGATGGCCGGTGGTTCGGTGAGCGGTGTTTCGGCGCTTCTCGGTGTGCCGCCAGTTCCCGAGGATGTGCTGGGAATGATCGGATGCCAACTGTCGTCCGATACACTGAGCCCTGGCTCGTCCAGTTGCGCTCGGATTTTGTTGATCGGGATCGCCGCGGGACCACAAGCGAGCGTAGGTCCAGCTGTTCTCGCGGACGGAAAAATCGTGTCCATACCGGTTGTATCTGCAGGGCAGGGATATGGTGCGCCTCCGCTTGTGACCGCGTTTGGTTCTTCGACGACACCAGATCGTCTTGCTCAGCTGCGCTCAACACTACTTGTCGTAGGTACGGATATCGTCAAGGGTGGATCGAGTTATGTGGCTCCCACTCTGTTCTTCCAGGGTGGTCTGGCTCCGCCGCAGATCGATCCGGCAACCGGTTTTTTCCCGCCATGCTGTGTCACCGCGATCTCGGTAGTCGACTCTGGCATCGGTTACTCGGTCAATGCGCAGGTGCAGTTTCGTGCGGCAATGGTGGCCGGAGGAAGGCTCCCGACTGCGACGCTGGTTCGGGACAGCGCCGGAGGTATCTTCTCGGTGTTCGTAACGGACCCTGGCGAGGGAATCGTTGGAGAATTTTCAGCGTACGTATGGGATCCAGGACCGACGGGAAGTGGATCTGGTGGCGGCAAGGAAGCCGTTTTGGCTGCAAACCTTGGGGTTGGTGTCCAGGCAACAGCAACGGCAACCGTTGCAGCAGGGGTCATCAATTCGGTTACGGTTGCGACTCCTGGTGGACCCTATGTCACACTTCCGAACATTGCGGTGGTAGATGCCGTCGGATTGGGAGCTTTGATTTTGCCAACCATGGGTGTCGGCTCGATCGAGGTAGTCGATCCAGGATTCGGCTACAACGGCACGGTTGACGTGAGCGTACAGGATTTGTTTTTCGCGCTTTTCCCGAATTCAAACGCATGGCCAAATGCGTTCAAAAATCTGATGACACCGGCTTTGTCTGCATCGGTTATGAGTCCGGTTGTTCAAACGACACCGGTAATCACGTAGACATCCCGGAGGGAGTTTTTATGTCTCAACCGAACGAAGATCCGGATGAAGGTGAGTATGAGGATGACGAGGAAGAGGAAGAGGAACTCGTCAGCCGCATCACTAGGGATGAGAAGCCGGAGCCAGTAGTTGCCCGTGCAACTCCGGCACGACGTGGTGCGCGTCGGAAGCGAATCGATGCGGGGGTTGCTCGTCCAAAGTCGCACGAGTCGATCTGGAACAATCTCGAGGCAGATTTGCGTTGGGGAGAAATTCTCGAGGCTCTTCGCAACGGCGGAAAGACCGGGTTTGCTGGCGGTCAGGATGCCTACGAAGTTCAGATTACTCTTCGCGATCTTGCGTCTCCAGAAGCTTCAAAGGTGGTGACGTTCGAAGGTGCTTCGGTGATGGGGGATCCAAACATGTCGCCTGCAGAGATGTTTTCCAAAAAGGTGGAAGACATTCATATGAATCG
>Ga0210410_10001581_pt1 | contig 21198 bp, 14 predicted proteins | sample IncBWC4MmetaG_FD_161058 | JGI IMG/M metagenome (GOLD analysis project Ga0210410, IMG submission 161058) | Forest soil microbial communities from Barre Woods Harvard Forest LTER site, Petersham, Massachusetts, United States - Inc-BW-C-4-M | ecosystem: Environmental > Terrestrial > Soil >... | reverse complement strand
GCGATCAGGTAGCGGAAGATGTAGTCCTGAAACACCAGATAGTCTTGTGCCGGAGCAGAACCACCAGCGTGATAATTGTTGTAGATCGCCTCGGCCTGCTCGCGAGGCGGATCGGTGATGTTGACGAGCGATCGAAAATACGGTGCTTCGAACTTTATCGCTACGCCGTTCTGCTGCTTATCTAGCTCAAGAACCCGGCGGATGGAAGCTTCATAACCGGCTAGGTCGGCAGGCAGTTCCCGGAGGCCGGCCTGCGTCAAATAGCGGTGCAGGGCCTTTTCCTGAATGGGAAAATACACTGCGCGGTCCGGATTGATCGTAAGGCCGTTATTGTTGAACGGGAACATGAACGGGTCGACGAAGAAAACAAACCGGAATCGCGGGTTGTTCTCGAGGTAGGTCATGGCCACGCGGTTGGCCACGGAAACTTGGATACCCACCTTATCGAGCATCTTCGAGAGGTATTCCTTGCCCCATTGCTTGCGCAACTCATCGTCTTTCTCGTCCAGCCAACGAAGATGCTCCGGCGAAAAATCAGAGTAAGGATAACCGTATAGGGCTTTGAAGGCGGCGAGCCACTCCGGGTTCGTCGTACGCGTTCGCAATGGGTCAAGGTCTGTCGTCGTGACGGCCATGGCGTCCACGTCGGTGTCGTCCCAGTAGCCAGGGTGCGCGTGCATGTCTACGATCGGAATTTTCTCGATCTGAGGCAGAAGCCGCTCGTAGATCGCGGCCGCGTCTTTCTCAGGCACGGCCCGGGCCTGAGGACGAGTCGTGGGGCAACAAACACAGAGAATCATCACCCACATTGCAGATAGCCATTTTGTTCGCACTAGCATTGAACAATTCCTCCTCACAACGTGTCGCAAACGGGGAGACCAAATCGTTGTTGTGCCAGCTGACACCCGCCGGTACTGACTTACGCGGGGCTCACTCGCTCTGGAATCTTACAGCTTTCGCATATTTCTCAGAATGACCATTTCAGCGAAAACTGAATGATTCGCGGGTTATTTGCCGTCGAGATAATTTGACCAAACGCGGCCGGGTTATGCACATCGGTAAACGCAGGAGAACTGAAAACAGGGTGATTGGCGGACTAGCCAGGCATGTTGCCAGCCAGGTCGGTATTACCCACGCACTGATTTGCGAGGTTGCAGAAGGCTTCAGTTCGTTGACTCTCGGACGATGTTGTTAAACGACCAAGGTTCATTCATAGCGAAGCGCAACCATGGGAGCAACTCGCATAGCGCGCCGGGCCGGAACATAGCATGCCAGAAGCGCGACAGCTACGAGAGTCAAAGCGGCAATGGCGTAGGTACTGGGATCAGAGTTAGTGACGCCAAGTAGGAGCTTGGTCATGGCGCGAGTGAAGCCCCATGCGATGACGAAGCCAGCGAGGACACCGCAAACCACCAAAGCTAGGCCTTGACCGAGCGCCAGTTTCAGGATGTCCGCGCGCGCCGCGCCGAGCGCAATTCGAATGCCCATCTCCTGTGTACGCTGTGCTAAGCCGAAAGAAATGATGCCGTAGACGCCGATGACCGATAACGAAAGGCCCATCAAGCCGAGTGCAGCCGCGAGCGAAGCGGCGAGTCGGAAGACGAAGAAGCCTCCGAAGCCTTGGATGATTTGAGGCATGGTGCGTGCATCAATCACAGGCAAATTGGGAGCGATACTTCGAATTTGCTGCTGAAGGGTCGGGAGGAGCGATTCAGGTGGGAGAGACGTTCGGACCTGGAGCGAGAGAAACGAGGTGAAGTTTTGCGCAAGTGGAACGTAAAAATACGGTTGAGGATCAGGAGAAATGAAGAAATACTGGCCGTCGCGCGCCATGCCCACGATTTCGATGAACGAGCCGGAGGGTCCGTCTTTGCGGAAGGCCTTGCCGATGGGACTCTCGTTTGGCCAGAACTTCTCGGCCATAGTTTGGTTTACGATGGCGACTTGCGGAGAAAACTCGCTATCTGAATGGGCGAAGGCACGCCCTTGCAGCACAGGGATGCGCATGGTAGCGAAATAGTTTGGATCAACACTGTTGAAAGAAATTTGAGGAGGCTGCTCCCTCGATGTCAGTGGCCGGCCTTCGATATATACAGGGGTCGCGTGAGCGGGAAGGGCGAGTGGCACCGTAAAGGCGAGGCTTGCTGATCGCACTCCTGGGAGCGAGCCGACACCATCCTCCAGTTGACGATAGAAAGCCTTCGCCCGGTTGTCGTCGTATCCCATTTGGTGCGGGTCTAGAATCACGTTCAGGACGTGGTCCGGTTCGAATCCGAGACTCATTTGTTCCGCATGCTGGAGGCTGCGCACGAAGAGCCCTGCGACAATAAGGAGAACCAGCGAACCGGCGACTTGAACAACAACGAGAGCGCTGCGAAGTTTTTGGCGGCCAGCGGCGGCGCCGCTGCGTGCGCTGGTATTAAGGACCGCGTCGGCGCCAGCACGGCCAACGCGAAGGGCAGGCCATAGGCCGGCCAACACGCCGGTGAGAATCGTTGCGGAGAGAGCATAGAAAAACACCCTCCAGTCCAGACTGCAATCGAGTCTGTACGCAAAGTTCGAAGTTGTAGTCACGGAATGAAGTGCTGAACCGCTTGCGCTGATGGCCCACTCGCCAAAGAACACGCCAGCCACTCCGCCGATCAAGGCGAGAAAGAGGCTCTCTGTCAGCAATTGACGGATGAGGTGAGCACGGCCAGCGCCGAGCGCCGAGCGGATGGCCAATTCACGGCGTCGGGCAGTTGCGCGTGCGAACAGTAAATTTGCGACGTTTAAGCATGCCAGAAGCAAAACTAGAGCGGCGAGCGCGAGAAACAGGCCAGCAATGGCGGGAACAAAGCTGGAGACCAAGACGGCGGGGCGGGCATAACTCTCGGGGATGACGCGGACCGTAACCCCGCTATTGGTCGAAGGATACTGAGCTGCGAGGCGCTGGGCGATGGTGTTTGCTGAACTTTCTGCTTGGCGCACGGTGACGCCAGGCTGGAGCCTACCGAGGACCACCAGGCGGCGATCGTGACGATCGGTCCAGAATCGGGTGGGCGTGCTGTCTTCAGCCATCGCGTTTAGCGTCAAGAATCCGTCCATATCGAAGGCGAAAAGTGTGCCGTGAAACTCAGGCGGCGCCACGCCAACAATAGTGGCAGTCTTGCCGTTAACGAGAACTTGCTTTCCCACCGTGCTTGGATCGGCATTGAAATTCTTCCGCCAGTAGGAATTTCCTAGAACAACGAGCGATGCTTCCCCTGGTGTCTCGCCTTCGCCTGAATAGAAAAAGCGACCAATTGTGGGCCTGAGGCCGAGCGCTGAAAAATAGTTGCCAGTGACGCTGCTGTAGGCGAATTCTGTGGCATGACCGTTGGCGCTGAGGCCCGCCACGGACAAGCCGTAGGCAAAGAGGTCCGAAAAACCGATGCTGGACTGGTGACGGAAATCGAGAAGGTCGGGATAAGAGAAGTTGGAGCCGTCATGCTGCTGCGAGAAAGCGAGGACCGTGAGTTGTTCGGGTGCGCGCACGGGAAGAGGACGGAGGAGCCAGCCGTTTAGGACGCTAAAGATGGCGGTGTTGACGCCGATACCGAGAGCGATCGTAATGACAACGATGGCGGTGAAGGCGGGGAACTGGCGCGGTGTTCGCAGCGCTAAACGCACGTCCTGCGATAGCACCTCCAGCCATACGGCCGTTCTCATCTCGCGCGTTCCTTCCATGGTCTACATCACATTGCCGAATTGTGCCCACGGCGCATATTACGTCGTCCAGAGTGGACCGCTCGGACGACGTTGAGCAATTCCTCTTTCGGCATGCTCTTAAGTATGCAAGCCGAACCTCCCGCTCGCATTGCCCGCTGGATCTCGCCATCGCTGTCTGAGGTTGTCAGCATGATGATACAAGCCTGTGGAAACTTCCCTCGAATTGCGATCAGGGCGTCGGTGCCATTCGTACCAGGCAGATGAACGTCCATCAGGGCGACGAAGGACCGATGATGACGAAATTCAGCTACCGCATCCACGGCATTCGACGGCTGAGCAACGATAAGCATGTCTTGGCGAGATCCAAGGATCGTAGCCAGTCCCTCGCGGAAGACCGGATGATCCGCTACGCTCGGGATACGAATGGACTTGGCCTGAACCATTACAAGGGCCCCGCTTAGGCAATTGTAATTGTGTTTGAGTTCCCGTCAAAGCCTCGATCTGATATACAAGAATCCGACGACTCGGTGATGCGAGTCTTTCCGTCGGGGTTAGGCCTCTGAAAGATCGACTTCATGATGAGAAAAAACGGATCCCGTATTCCGCGTTGAAGTCAACTGCGATTAGCATTCAAAGAGTTGTTTGCCCGATCTAAATTTTCTATAGCGAAAGATCTGAAGTTGTCTACCACCGCCGCTCGCACTCGTCTACTGACAGCCATGTCTTCCGAGCCAAAGAGCACCTGTGTCGTAATTTGCGACGCGAGCAGTGTGCCAAGAACTAGCCAACTCGGCTGCCGGTATTTTCCACCGGCCGAGATTGCACTCCAGCTTGCCGTGATCGGGACATAATCCGCTTCTGGTATACTTCAGGGTGCAAGTCAGGTTGCATCCCGTCCGCGGAAAGGGAAGATCCCACCTGAACGAGTTTCTAAGCACCGAGCATTGACTTCTCTTCTTGCCCAACGTAGCGGACACCGGGCCATAGAAGGAGGAGTACATGTCTCGTCAGCTGCCTCAAAAACCCAATCTCGGATATCTCAAGAAGCAAGCCAAAGAACTGCTCCGCGGTATGCGGCAGGGCAAACTGGCGGAGGCCCAACATACACTGGCAAAGGAATACGGTTTCGCCAGTTGGGCGAAGCTGAAGTCACACGTCGAAGCGCTGGGTCTCACTCCGGCGGAGGCGTTGAAGGCTGCAGTGTGCGACAACGATGCACTCCGAGTCCGCGAGATCCTCGATCGTTACCCGGAGCTGCGGGCGAGGATCGACGATCCGCTGCCCAATTACGGCTCCGGCCAACAAGCCTTGTTCGCGGCAGTACAGCGGAGCGATCGTGCGACAATCGATGTCCTCCTGCGTGCGGGCGCCGACATCCGGAAGCGTACCGAGTGGTGGGCGGGCGGATTCGGCGTGCTGGATGATTGCGATCCAAGCTTGGTGGACTTCCTGATCGAACGCGGCGCGGTGATAGACGCCCATTCAGCGTCGCGGTTAGGAATGATGCCGAAGCTTCGAGAGTTGGTGACAGCCGATGCGGCCTTGATCCACGCACGCGGTGGGAACGGGCAAACGCCGTTGCACTTCGCCTCCACTGTCGAGGTTGCAAAGTTCTTGCTAGAGAACGGCGCCGACATCGACGCGCACGACGTGGATCACGAATCGACGCCGGCTCAGTATATGCTGCGCGTGCAGCAGAAGCGGCACTATCCGCGGGACCGCCAAGAGGTAGCTCGCTACTTGGTGTCACGCGGATGCCGTACGGACATCTTGATGGCCACGGCGCTCGGCGACATGGATCTGGTGCGGCGCCACTTGGACAGGGATCCCGGCTGCATCCGAATGAGCGTATCGGAGGATTGGTTTCCAAAGCAGGATCCCCGCGCAGGCGGCACGATTTACATCTGGACCGTGGGCGCGCACCGCACCGCACACTTGGTGGCGCGCGATTTTGGCCACGAGCGGGTTTTCCAGTTGCTCATGGAATGGACCCCGGACGATCTGAAGCTAGCGTTGGCGTGCGAACTGGGCGACGAAGCGACGTTTCAGGAATTTCTGACAAAGCATTCGGATGCGGCCAGGCCGCTATCAGAAGCGGACGCGCGAAAGCTGCCCGGTGCCGCGCAAAACAACAACACAAATGCAGTTCGCCTAATGCTCGAGGCGGCTTGGCCGGTCGATACTCCGGGTGAGATGGGAGCGACGGCGCTGCACTGGGCTGGGTTCAACGGCAACGCGGAGATGACTCGCGAAATACTGCGATTCCATCCGGCGCTAGAGTTGAAATCACGGGAACATGAAGGGACCGCACTCGGCTGGGCCATTTACGGGTCCGGCAACGGCTGGCATCGCGGTACCGGGGATTTCGTCGGGACAATTCAGGCGCTCCTGCGGGCTGGGCGATTCTCCCGCCGCATGCGGAGGAACTGGAGCCCAGCGAAGGGGTTCTGGAGATGTTGCCGTGAACCCGAACAAACGTCCCCTCTCTGTAACGATTCTCGGATGCGTTTATATCGGGGTCGGCTCAGTCGGCTTTGTTTATCACCTCCGCGAAATCCTTGCCAGGCACGCCTTTCACTATGACGATCTCTTAGTCGAGCTCATCGAATTTGTTGCGATTGTTTGTGGAGCATTTATCCTTCGGGGCCACAACTGGGCGCGTTGGGTTGCGCTCGTCTGGATCGCATGCCACGTAGCTCTGAGTGCGTTTCGCGCTTTCCCTGAATTTGCCATTCACGGGTTGTTCTGTGCCGCGATTTCCTGGATTCTTCTTCGGTCTGAGGCTGCGCGGTATTTTCGCCGCGCTCGAATCGAACCCCCGCGGGACGGTGGATGACAGTGACAGGATGTGCTACGCCATAAGGGGAAGACACTCTCAGAATCAGTGTCGGCTCGCCGCTCATAGACACGACCGCCTGTTGACATCCTCCTCTCCTTGACGGGCCCCTGACGGGAGAGGATTCCTTCGGCCTCCTCCCGCTGGTTTGCGGGATGGCTTCGGTGGGTTCGTCCCGCAGCGCCCTTACACCAGGCGAGGACAACGAAGAGGCTTCACTCTTGGGCTGCCCGGCTAGGTCTCCTGGACGAACTGATTCTAGGATGAGGGATTCAGAAAAGTAAGGAGGCCTTATGTCCTTGGCCTGAAACGCCGAGGCTCGAAGGATAAATCGGCCGGCTGCGGCGGCACCGCGAACTTCGCCGACGAGTGGTTGGGCAAATAGCCGCGAATGCCTTGGTAATAGGCAGATCATCTTGGAGTCATCTTGTTGTGCTCGCTCCCCGAGAATAGACAATATTCTGGGATCAGAAAGTGGACGAGCCGCAGTGAGCATGGGCCTGAAACGCCAGAGACTTGCCACGCGGTTTGGCTATCGAGTAGCATTCGACGGCTGCGATCCACATGACGGCAGAAACCACTCGTCGGCAATCGAGTTATGTCTGTGGTGCTTCGACCGCCACATTGCTCGGGCGCTGCATTGGGCAAATCCTGGACGAAGCCGCTGATCATTATCCCGAGCGAGATGCTCTCGTCGTAAAACATGAGAACCGTCGCTTCACCTATCGGCAGCTGCAGCGAGAAGTAGAACTTGCCGCGCGGGGTTTTCTCAGCCTGGGCATTAAGACGGGCGATCGGATCGGCATCTGGTCGACCAATTCGTCAGAATGGGTCATAACGCAATTTGCCACCGCGAAAATTGGCGCCATCCTCGTCAATATAAATCCTTTGAACCGCGCATTTGAGTTAAAGCATGTCCTTCGGCAGTCCGAATGTCAGACGTTGGTGCTCATCGACGGTTTTCGCGATGCTAACTATGTTTCCATTCTTCGAGAAATCTGCCCGGAAATAGAATCGTCCGCTCCGGGCGACCTCCAATCAGAAAATCTGCCGGACTTGCGGAGAATTATCTTCGTTGGAGAAGCCGTTGCAACCGGGATGTTCTCTTGGGAAGAGCTGCTTCGCCGAGCGCCGACAACCTCGATTGGTGAGTTACACCAGCGCGAATCTGAGTTGGAGTTCGACGACCCCATCAATATCCAGTACACCTCCGGAACCACGGGGTTGCCGAAAGGTGCGATGCTTTCGCACCATAACATCGTCAACAACGCGCAATTCATTGCGGCGGCTCTTCGCTTGTCGCCACAAGACCGTCTTTGTATTCCAGTGCCTTTTTATCATTGCTTTGGCATGGTGCTCGCGAATATGGCGTGTGTAGTCAGTGGGGCCACGATGGTCGTTCCCGCGGCCTACTTCGATCCCGAGGCCACCTTGCGAGCGGTTCACGAGGAGAAATGCACGGCTCTGCATGGCGTGCCTACCATGTTCATCGCTGAGCTCAGCTGTCCGAACTTCAAGGATTTCGATCTCAGCTCGCTGCGAACCGGGATCATGTCGGGGTCGCCGTGTCCAATAGAGGTTATGCGGCGCGTTGTCAAAGAGATGAACTGCCGGGAGTTGACGATCGCGTATGGACAGACCGAGGCGTCACCTGTTATCACTCAAACTACGACGGAGGATCCCATCGAGGTTCGCGTTACAACTGTCGGCAAGGCGATGCCTCACACGGAAGTCAAGATCATCGATCCGCTGACGGGCAAAATCGTTCTGCGCGGCGCGGCTGGCGAACTGTGTACGCGCGGGTACCTTGTGATGAAGGGTTTTTACGGAAATCCAGAGGCCAGTTGCAAGGCGATTGACGCTGACGGTTGGCTGCACACCGGTGATTTGGCGGTGCTCGATGATCGCGGCTATTTCAAGATTGTCGGGCGTTCCAAGGACATGATCATTCGCGGGGGTGAGAATATCTATCCGCGAGAAATCGAGGAGTTTCTCTTCTCCTGCCCAAGCATACTCGATGTTCAGATCGTCGGCGTTCCAGATCTCAAGTACGGCGAAACGGTTGCTGCCTGGGCAAAACTCAAGCCAGGTGCGGCTCTCACGCTCGAAGATCTAAAACAGTTCTGCAAAGGCAAGATCGCGGAGTACAAGATTCCCCAGTATCTCAAAGTGACCGACGACTTTCCCATGACGGTGTCTGGAAAAATCCAGAAATTCAAGATGCGCGAAATGTCGATTCAGGAGTTTGGACTGCAGCAAGCTGCCAAGACAGAAACGGCGTAATCGCCGTCCTTTTCCGCCAATAAGGAGAAATATGCCTGTACGCCTGCCCTCCCCGGACCAACTCCTGGAAATCGCCGCCTCTTTTGGCATGACACTCGACGCGAAAGATGCAGAGTCTTTTCGCGGCCTCATGGCTGGCTCGATCGCTTCGTACAATCGTCTCGACCAGCTGCCGGAGCCGAAGCTCCCCGTGAAATATCCGCGAACACCGGGCTACCGGCCGAGTCCCGAGGAGAATCGCTTCAACGCATGGTATTGGAAGACCGATATTGACGGCGCTTCGAATGGGATTCTTGCCGGTCGAAAGGTGGCAGTGAAGGACAACCTCTGCGTCGCGGGCGTTCCGATGATGAACGGCTCTCGCTGGCTTGAAGGCTATGTGCCGGACGTGGATGCGACTGTAGTGACACGCGTCCTGGACAATGGTGGCGAATTGGCCGGAAAAGCAGCCTGCGAGGATTTGTGCTTTTCCGCTGGGAGTCATACTTGTGCTACCGGTCCTATTCGCAATCCTCACAATCCCGAGTACAGCACGGGCGGTTCCTCAGGCGGCAGCGCCGCTCTGGTGGCCGCTGGCGAAGTGGAGATGGCGCTTGGTGGAGATCAAGGCGGTTCCATTCGTACGCCTTCTGCGTGGTGTGGCGTGTACGGATTAAAACCGACTTGGGGCCTCGTGCCTATGACGGGCGGCATGCCCATCTCGTACTCTGTTGATCATTGCGGCCCAATCTGTAACAGCGTCGAAAATGTGGCACGGCTCCTTACGGCCGTTGCTGGCCCCGACAGTCACGATCCCCGCACAATCAATGCACGTTGTGGCGATTACATGGCACACCTTGAGCAAGGCGCGAAGGGGCTGAAGGTTGCCATTCTCCGCGAGGGTTTCGGCCATCCCACGGGAGATTCCCGCTCACCGGCGACCGACGCCAAGGTTCGCGAAGCTATCGGGGAGTTCAAGGCGCTCGGCGCTTCGGTCGATGAAGTGTCTGTGCCCATGCACTACGACGGGCCGCATATCTGGACCGGGGTAATTTTGGAAGGCGCCACCGAAATGATGATTAAGGGTTTCGCGATGGGGAACAATTGGATGGGTTATTATACGACTTCCTTACAGGAGGCCTTCGCCCGGGGTTGGAAGGCTCAGCCGGATGACGTCTCGGAGACCGTAAAGCTCGTCCTTCTGCTCGGTGAATACATGCACCGTAGCTATCACAATCGCTACCATGCCAAAGCACAAAACCTTCGTGTGTTACTGCGCAAAGCATACGACACCGTGCTGAGTGACTACGACTTGATGGTGATGCCGACGATTCCTTTCCCAGCTACCCGTATCCCGCCGCCAGATGCGCCTCGCGAGGTGTACGTCGATGCCGCCCTCAACATGCAGCAAAACACTTGTCCCTTCGATGTTTCGGGCCACCCCGCGTTCACGATTCCTTGCGCCAAAATTGACGACTTGCCAGTCGGCATGATGTTGGTCGGCAAACATTTCGACGAGCCAACGCTTGTCCGTGCCGCCAGAGCCTTTGAGCAAGCCACGGAATGGCAGAAACGCTAGTGCGCCATTGCAGCGAGGGCTGCTCACGGCGATGGCTCTGAGAGACCTCGTCGGGAATAACGGACGGCCATTTAGTGTCTAAGGGATACGGCTGAACTCCAGACCGGATCGAGGAATCGGGAGGCAATCATGAAGTGGAGAATGTCCATCGGTGTTTGCACGCTTTTTCTTTTGATGGCTTGTGTTTCAGCTCGTGGCGAGGAAACCCATGCGAGAATCATCTACGATGATCACGCAACCGAGGTCAGCAGTGCCAACGTAGACGCAGGCCAGCTATGGATCACGACTGTCGACCTTAAACGTGCCACGGGCTTCGCGTTGAAGCCGCAAGGCGTCTGCCGGGATGAACTATGCTTTCCGCTGCCCAAGTCCCGAGAGCAGGAGTTCGTGCGCAATAGCTCGGGGAAGACTTGGTTCGATCTCATGGCCTTCGCGCGGCTCGTGCATCAGCCGGTTGCCCATGATGAAGCGCTCGCTACCTGGTACTTCGGGTTGCGTTCCGACCAGAGACAGGGTTTGTCCTCCCGTGAGGCTCCGGATTTCACACTTCCGGACATGAACGGCAAGATTCACTCGCTGTCGGACTTTCGGGGAAAGAAGGTTTTGCTGCTCACCTGGGCCTCCTGGTGAGGGTGCCGTCTAGACTTGCCAGGCTGGCAAGCAATTTATCAGCAGCTCAAAGATAAGAATCTCGAGATTGTCGCTGTCGCCCAAGATACAAACGGTGTCCAGGACGCTGGTCCGTGGATTACCGCCGCCAACCCGACCTACACGGCTTTGATTGATGAGAGACATGTGGTTTCGAAGCTGTACAACATGGTCAATGTGCCCACCGGAGTGTGGATTGACGAACAAGGAATAATTGTTCGGCCAAACGAAACGGCTTTTGTTGACGACCGGTTCAAAAACTTCAGTGGTCTGGATTCCGCTCCTTACCTCAACGCTTTGCGGGATTGGATCGAAAAGGGTGACAAGAGCATTTACAGGATGAGCGAAGAGCGGCTTCGCGAAAAACTAACTGTCAACGACCCCGATGTCATTCTAGCTGCGGCCGAGTTTGCGCTCGGTGAGCATGTCTATAAGTCCGGACATTTGCATGAGGCGATACCTCATTTCAAAGAGGCGCAACGTTTGAATCCCAAGAGTTGGAATTACAAGCGCCAGGCGTATGCGCTGTCCGATGCCAAGCGCGACTATGGAACAACCTTTGTGGACGAAGTCGAGAAGGCCGGTGGGAGCAAAGTCTACTATCCCCCTCCCGACCTAACACCCGGCGCCGCCGGAAAAGACAAAAGGCCTCAAGAATAATTGCCATCGGGGTTGCGTGAGACCAAATGTGGTGGCCCATGGTGTGTCGAGGATCAAGGCGCATGCTGCCTAGAGCGCTCTTTGGTTGGGCAACATCCCACAGTTATGTTAGATGGGATTTGCCGAAGAGGCTTGATTGAGCTAAATTTGGCAACGCAATTTATCGAATACGTTGTATCTAGAAAATTTGTAGTTGTTGCAGGCTGCCATGCGATGGCCAATTCTGACCGGGAGAAATGTGACGTCGAAACTCAAATCGACAAACCTACGCGGGAGCACAATGAAGGTGCATGCCAAACGGAACGCCCCAAGGAATAAGAAACCCGTAAAATCGTTGATCAAGGCTTTGCGCATCCTCGATACGCTCAGTGACGGCGTGGATGGCCTGGGCATTACGGATTTGAGCGCTGTGCTGAAGACCCCCAAGAGCACAGTGCATAGGCTGATCGCGACTCTGGAAACTGCGGGGTATGTGGCGTTTGATCCACCGACGGCGAAGTACAGTCTCGGCAGCCGGGCCGCCAGACTAGGGGAGCAGCTGAATCATCACTCTCCCTTGCTTACGGTTGGGGCGCCGATGCTCGAACGACTCACGGAAGAGTGCCACGAGGCCAGCCATCTGGCGATCCTGCAGGGAACCGAAGTAGTTTATGTCTCTCATGAGGAAAGCAAGGAGCCAGTGAGGATCAGTTTCGGAATGGGGCACAGAGCGCCGGCCCACTGCACAGCTCTCGGCAAAGTTTTTTTGGCGGGGCTGTCCGATAGCGAAATTCTGATGCTCTACAGGAACAAGAAGAGACTCGAGAAACTCACGCCGCAAACAGTTTCGACGCTGGACCAGCTGCTGTCAGAGATTGCGGTCGTGCGCAGGGAAGGCATTGGTCACGACAACGAGGAATATACGAGGGGACTGCGCTGCATCGCTGCTCCGATCCGCGACTTTTCTTCGAGAATCGTGGCAGCCATGAGCCTGTCGATGTTCAAGCACAAGATGACGGCGGAACGAAGGGAGTTTTTCAAAGATGCTTTGGTTCGAGCCACCTCCGAGGTGTCGGAAAAGCTGGGATTCATGCCCGTACCGAAGATCTAGAGTGCGCGAGATTCGACGAAACCCTGCCTGCGCTAAGCTGTTTTTCCAGTAAAGACTCCTTGCCTGAGCAGGTTCGTTCTCCTATAGGCGAGCGCGTCTGCGACGCCTGATTATCCAACGAATAGAGATGACCGGAGCGATGGCAAGCAGAATCCGCCGAGGGAGAGCGTTCCACCAAGCGGAACGACGTTCCAACATATTTCTTGACAGCGCTAATTAGAAGGTGTTACGAGACATCTCTACGTTCCGAAGTGGAACGACGTTCCACTTCGGAGTAGGGGAGTCCCAGCGAGTGGCCTACATTGGAGGTGTGTGGTGAATTCTCGAAGCAAAGTCGGTTTGTCGTTGGTGTTGCTTGTGGCGCTCATCCAATTCGTGGGTGTTTCAGGAGCGTGGGGGCAAACGGCCGCCACTGGGCAGGTCATGGGGACAGTTACGGACCCATCAAAAGCGGCAGTCGGTCAGGCCACCATTACGGTGACGAACGAAGCTACCGGCATCACTCGTACCGTCAAGAGCAATGCTGACGGAGATTTTGCGGTTCCTTTGCTAACGCCGGGATCGTATTCGGTCACCGTGGAAGCCGCGGGATTCAAGACGCAAACCAGTGAAAATATTGTTGTGCAAGTGGCCAGCACAGCCACGGTGAACATCCGGCTGCAGCTTGGCGGATCGGCTGAGAAAGTGATCGTGGAGGCGTCCGAAGAGATTCTACAAACCGAGAGCTCCGCGAACGGCGGCACGGTAAACGACAAAACGGTTCCGGCTCTGCCGCTCAGCAGCCGGAACTACACGCAGATCCTGGATCTATCGCCCGGAGTCTCGGGCTCGGTGCCCAACGCAGCAAGCTTGGGAAAGAATTCCGTGGACGTGTTCGTCAACGGCGGCCGAATCATGGACAACAGTTACCAGATGGATGGGCAAGACGCCGGGAACATGGAGACGCAAGGCACTGGCAGCATATTGTCAATCGGTGGAATCTCGATTCCCAACCCGGATGCGATCCAAGAGTTCAAAGTGCAAACCAGTTTGTACGACGCATCGTACGGGCGCGGCGCGGGCGGGAACGTCAATGTGGTGACCAAGTCAGGTAGCGATCAACTGCATGGTGCGTTGTTTGAATTTCTTCGCAACGATATCTTCAACGCGAATGATTTTTTCCTGAATCGAAACGGAGTTCCGCGGCCTCCCCTGAAGCAGAATCAGTTCGGCGGAACGATCGGCGGGCACATCATCAAGAGCAAGCTGTTTTATTTTGGCTCCTATCAGGGAACGAGACAGATAAATGGGGTGAGCTCGAACTCGGTGGCCACCGCAATATTGCCTGGTTTGACGGACGACCGCACGGCTGCCGGCATCGCCAAACTGTTTGGGGGGCTCCAGGGCAGCAATGGCGGAACGATTGCAGCGGATGGATCGAACATAAATCCCGTAGCATTAAAGCTACTCAACCTCAAGGCAGCAGGCGGGAGCTTCCTCATCCCCACGCCGCAAAAGGTTACGGGAACGGACTCGCAAGGAGGTCCGCAGGGGCAATCGTCGTTCAGTATTCCATCTAAGTTTAACGAGGATCAGTACATCGCGAACGTGGACTACGCTCCGAGCAACAAGCATACGATCTCGGAGAAGTTTTTCTACGCGAAGTCACCGGAATTTTTGGCGTTCACCTCTTCGAACGTTCCCGGTTCAGGCACGAATGACCTGTTCAAAAACTGGAACGGCAACATCAAAGATACCTATGTGATCACACCAACGCTGATCAACGAGGCCAGCATTGCGTACCATCGCTACTACGGCAGAGTGGCCAGCCAGAATCAGGTCACAAATCAATCCATTGGGCTGACGCCCGGGTGCAACAGCGCGTTCATGCCGATCATGGTCATCGGTTCGACGGAGTTGAGTGGCAACTTCAATGATGGTCAATTTACTGCGCCGACGGCGTGGGCAGCGCAGGATCAGATCTCCTGGACTCACGGAAGGCACAACCTTCGCGCGGGCTTTGGATGGGAAAGAGACATCGCCGATTCCGCAGATCAAGAAGTGACGCGCGGTGATATTTCGTTCTTGAGCTTCGAAGATTTCCTGCTTGGAATGAGCGCGGCGCAGAACGGCGGGAAATTGAGCAACATCAACGTGTCGGATGATCTTTGCGGGGATACGACAAGAGAGTTTCACGTCGGCAGCCTGTACAGTTTCGCCCAGGACGACATCAAGGTGAACTCGCACTTAACCGTAAACGTGGGATTGCGCTGGGAGGGCCTTGGACAAACTTCGGACGGAAAAGGGAAACTTGTCGACTTCTGGCCTTCGTTGGCTTCGAACGACCTGGCTAACAAGCCGTTCTCAGGCTTCATCGCGGCTTCAAACTTCCCGGGGACTCTGCCGGCCGGAATTGTGCGAAACTCCAATCCGACGTTCGCAGCGAATGGTTGGGCGCTGAACAATTTTGGGCCGCGGCTGGGGTTTGCGTGGACGCCACCTCTCTTCAATGACAAGCTCGTCGTGCGCGGCGGGTATGGACTCTACTACACGCATCCGCCAGTGAATGACGCGTTCCAATTAATTGTCAACCCGCCGTTTTTCTCGCGGCAGACAAACGTTGGCGCATTGAACTCCTTGGCAACTTTGCAGGTCCCGTTCAATCCTCCCTCGAACGAAGTATTCCCGAACTTCGTTCAGCGATCTCCAAATACGGCGCTTACGATTAATTCCATCAGCCCCGACTGGAAGCCCCCGATAACGCAGCAGTATAACTTCGGAATTCAATACGCATTGAACAGCACAACTTTGCTCCAGGTCGGATACGTGGGGACGAAGACCAATCGCATTGAAACGACGAACCAAATCAATCAGGCGGAACTCGCCAGCGCTGCGAACCCGGTCAACGGGCTGACGACAAGCACATTTGAAAATGCGGCCCAACGCGTCCCCGTTCTGGGCATAGCGCCTAGCGGATTGAACCAAGCGCAATGGACCGGGATTTCTAACTACAACAGTTTGCAAGCGAACATCCAAAAGAGATTGAGCCACGGGATTCAGTTCGGGCTGGCCTACACCTATGGGAAGACGCTGACGGACGTAACGGGTGTTGGCACGTTCCCGCTAGGGGGAGGCGCCTACAACGACCAATTGAATCCGATGAACGGCTACGGCCCGGCCGACTTCGACACTCGGAACCGCTTTGTCGCGAACTACCTTTGGGATTTGCCTAACTTCCATAACAACGAAGGGATTGACGGAAGGCTGCTCAGTGGATGGGGAGTGTCGGGAGTAATCGTTGCGCAGTCCGGACCTGCGCTAACGTTCACGGACCCCGCTGCGGGCAGTATCTATGGACTTGCCGGTGCATTCGGGACTTTTGGAGCAACTTTGTGTCCCGGCATGGCCGCCCGAAACATTCTAACTCCAGGTCCGGTGCAGACGAATCTGGATAATTTCTTCAACGCCAATGCTTTCTGCGCACCTCCGCAAATTGGTGATGGAACTGGGTTTGGCACGCTAGGCCGCGGCGTAGTATATGGTCCGGGCCAACACAATATGGACATGTCGATATTTAAGGACACGAAAGTTGGAGGTTTGAGCGAAGCTGGAACGGTTCAGTTCCGAGCGGAGTTCTTCAACACCTTCAATACCCCGCAGTTCGCTAGCCAGACCACAACGCAATTTTCGACGGCGATTACTCAGTTGCACGCTCCGAGCTTTGGGCAGATCACGGCAACCACGGTGTCCCCGCGCATCATTCAATTTGGGCTGAAGTATACGTTTTAACTCCTGGGCCGGAAACACCACAGACTGGAGAGGGGAGCGAGAGGGTTTCGCTCCCCTTCTTGATGAAAGCGGGGAGAAAATGCACAAGCTCTTGCTAGGGATAGTGCTGCTTGCGACTTTGATTGCGAGTTTAGAGGCGCAGCAAAAACCAACGCTCTCGCCGCTCACCAAGAGCTTCGTTACCGTGGATTCGACGATGGTGGCATTGGAGCACGTGCGGGTCATCGATGGAACAGGAGCCGCTCCGCAGGCCGATCAGACAATTCTCATCGAGAACGGAGTGATACGAGGAATTGGACCGTCCTCTGCGGTGTCTGTTCCCCCCGGCGCGCACGTCCTCGAGTTGACGGGGCGCTCGGTGATTCCGGGCCTTGTTGGAATGCACGATCACATGTTTTACCCAACAGCTTCGGGGGAAGGACCGGTGGAGGGCGCCCCTGCGCTTTATGGCGAAATGGGATTCAGCTTTCCGCGGCTCTATCTGGCCGAGGGCGTGACCTCCATTCGAACGACAGGGAGCCTGGAAACCTACACGGATCTGGCTTTGAAGAAAATGATCGACACCGGCAAGATGCCTGGGCCCAAGATACACATTACTGGGCCGTATCTTGAGGGCGCGGGCTCCTTTACGCCGCAGTTACACGAGCTCAGCGGGCCCGAGGATGCCGTGCGTCTCGTGAATTACTGGATCGATGAGGGGGCAACCTCTTTCAAAGCGTACATGCACATCACGCGTGCGGAACTGAGCGCGGCGATCAAAGCCGCCCATGCACGAGGAATCAAGGTCACCGGCCATTTGTGTTCAGTGGGATTCAGCGAAGCAGCGGAATTGGGAATCGACGACCTGGAACACGGCTTGGTGGTGGACCAGGAGTTCAACCCCGATAAGCTGCCGGATGTCTGTCCGCCCGATGCCGACCGGCACCCAAGCATGGAAAAGATCGATATAGAAAGCGGAACGGTCCAAGCGGTGATTCGTAAGCTAGTGCAGCATCATGTCGCGGTGACTTCCACGCTCGTCATTTTCGAAACGTTTGCCGCGAATCGCCCGCCGCTCGAGGACCGTGTGTTGCGGGCGATGTCCCTGCCATCGCGTGCGGATTATCTGGCAGCACGTGCCAAGATTGCGGAGGGCAACGACAACGGCACAATTCTCCTTAAGAAGGAAATGCAGTTTGAGCACGACTTCGTGAAAGCGGGAGGATTGCTGCTCTCCGGCGAAGACCCCACAGGATACGGGGGAGCGCTGGCAGGATTCGGCGATCAGAGACAAACGGAGCTGCTGGTTGAGGCGGGGTTCACGCCGCTCGAAGCGATTCACATCGCTACGCAAAATGGGGCTGAATTCCTGGGACAGGCGGATCGAATCGGCACGTTGCGCTCCGGCAAGCAAGCCGACATCGTTGTGGTCAAGGGCGATCCCAGCCAGAAGATTGCAGACATCGAAAACGTGGAACTCGTCTTCAAAGACGGAATCGGATACGACTCGCAGAGACTTGTCCGCTCCGTCCAGGGTGCGGTGGGATTGCACTAGAAGTGAGCCTTTGCAAACGTCGCACCAAGCTCCGCGGCTGCTGCGATGCGGGTTGCGATCAGCTAAGAGAATGAGGTCGATGACTGATTCGCGGTTGATTCTCTTACGGTTTTGAACTCTTCTTCCACCGATTCCATCGCGCTACCTTGCGATTCACTCAAACTCCTGACGTACACATTCATCGTGAGACCCACAGTGCTATGGCGTAGAATCGCTTGGATGGTTTGTGACAAGAGGATCTGTTTATCAGCTTTGTAGGGGCACGTCAGCGAGCTATTCCTGAGCCTGATTTCCGGATTTATCGATACCTACAAACTGACGTTCGAGCGTGCACACGCGAGTATTCACCGTGGTTTATTGGACACCGGCCTGTGGGCCCTAGTTGGAGCCAGCATCCAGCCGGTATAAACTGTAGCTCCCTTCTTGGACAACCAGCACATGCATCCGAGCGACCCCTTCGGCCGTTCGACACTGTGTCTGTCCCCAAGCCTTCGCTCCTAATCTGGAGCTAGATGAACACGAAGTCTCTAAGAATCGTAAGGTGCAACTCGCCTTCAGCCTCCATTCTTACCGTACTCGGGGCTGGCGAGGTCTCCCGTCGCAACTTGCTCGCAGGGGGTGAAAGCGACCCTGGGGGCACACCCCAGGAGGCTCTCGTGGCTCCGGACGGAACGGGCGCGGAAACTATCGAAGTTCTCTGGTTGAAGGCAGTCCCGGCGATGTCCGGCCCACGCAGGAAGCGTTTGAAGACGCCAAGGTGCATCGCAACTTCACGCGGCATAGGATGGGGCAGAAGCAATGACCTTTTCTGGGGCGCGAACGGGAGCACACCAATGCTCCTCGTCCGGATCTGATCTTGCTCGATCTGAACCTGCCCAAAAAGGACCGCCGGGAGGTTTTGGCGGAATTCAAGGGGAGCCCGAAGAGCATTCCCGTGGTTATCTTGAGGACTCCCGCATCCGAGACGGATATCCAGGGGAGTTATCAGCACCATGAGAACTGCTACATCACCAAGCCTGTGGACCTCGAGGGCTTCCTGAAAGTGGTGAGGCGCATCGATAGTTTCTGGTCGTCGGTGGTTTCGTTGCCAAGAAAGGCACGCTTATGAAGGAAAAGGTACTGCGAGTTCTTCTGGTTGAGGATAACGCGGGAGATGCCCGTTTGCTCCGTGAGATGTTCCGCAAAGAAAACCCAAATAGCTTCGAAATGACGCACGTCTCAAACATGCGTGACGCCGTTATTCACCTGGCGAAAGGCGGGGTGGACATCGTCCTGTTGGACTTGGGACTGCCGGATACGTATGGTCTCGAGTCCGTGCAACAGGCGCACGCAGCGGCCCCGGGCATCCCCCTCATCGTGCTAACAGGCTTGGACGACGAGGTGCTGGCAGCCGAAGCTATGAAGGCAGGTGCGCAAGATTACCTGATTAAAGGGCAGGTCGAGAATCGCGCGCTTCCAAGGGCTCTTCGGCACGCCATCGACCGCCATCGCATACAAATAGAAACTGTATACCTCGCGCAGCACGATGCGGTGACAAACCTACCCAATCGGCTTGTGCTGAAGGACCGGGTCTCGCAGGCGATTTCCTTGGCTCGCCGTCGGAAGACAGCGACAGCGGTAGTCTTTCTCGATTTGGATCGATTCAAGTACATCAACGATTCACTGGGACATGCCATTGGGGACCGACTGCTGCAATCCGTTGCACTCCGATTGGTGGGCAGCGTGCGCGATTCGGACACGGTCACCCGTCAGGGCGGAGATGAATTCGTGATCCTGCTTTCGGAGATCGCCCATTCGCAAGACGCTGCCAAGAGCGCGAAAAGGATACTTCATTCTCTGACTGCGCCGCATCTCATCGGGGCGCACGAACTGCATATCGATGGCAGTATCGGCATCAGTGTCTATCCGATGGACGGAGAAGATGCGGAAACGTTAATCAAGAATGCGGACACCGCGATGTATCACGCCAAGGAAAACGGCCGCAACAACTTCCAGTACTTCACGGCTGAAATGAATGTGAAGGTCGTAGCGCGGCAATCTCTCGAAGCCAGCCTGCGTCGCGCTCTCGAGCGAGAAGAGTTCTTGTTGCATTACCAGCCCAAGGTAAATCTCAACACAGGTGAGATCACAAGCGTCGAAGCGTTGATACGCTGGCAGCACCCGGATCGAGGACTCGTCTCTCCTGCGGAGTTCGTGCCCATCGCCGAAGATAGTGGGCTAATTCTGCCCATCGGCCGCTGGGTGCTGCGCGAGGCGTGCCGGCAAGCGCGTGCCTGGCAGGACGCGGGACTTCCGCCAATCCCCACCGCCGTTAACGTCTCTTACGCAGAGTTCCGCAAACCTAGTTTTGTTGAAGGTGTCCAGACGACCCTCAAGGAGACCGGCCTGGAGGCGCGATACCTCGAACTCGAACTCACCGAAGGAGTTCTTATGGACGATGCCAAATTCACGGCTTCCGTACTTCAAGAGCTCAAGGGCATGGGAATACGTCTCGCCGCGGACGACTTCGGTACTGGTTATTCCAGCCTTAGCTATCTCCGCGAGTTTCCCATCGATATTTTGAAAATCGATCGCTCGTTTATCAACCAGATCACCGCCGATTGCGATGGCTCAACCATCGTGGACGCGATCATTAGCATGGGAAAGAGCCTCAAGCACGTTGTGGTCGCCGAGGGCATCGAAACGCAAGAACAAAGGGCGTACCTTCAAGCCCACCATTGTCAGGAAGGACAGGGGTACCTCTTCAGCAGGCCGCTGCCTGCTGCACAATTTGCTGTTCTGCTTCAGACTGGCATAACAGAAGCTCTCGTCCACTGAAGATTCCAGCCAGTTGCTCCGGGCGGTGATCATGAAGCCGGGACGCTCCGCTTAAGCCACGCCATGTATTCGTCGCCCGCAAGGAATGGATCTTTGCTTTCTGCACGCTGCCCCGTCCAGTCCGCCGCCCAATCCGGAGCGTGGTATTGCGCCGTCTTCAGTTCTTCTTCGTCGTTTGTGAGCGATAGCGGAAGCACACGTCCTACGAATCTGTTATGGCCGGGTCTTGCAGGGTAGCGAGGCGGGCGTGGCTATCATCCAGACGCCGTTGCCAACAAGACGACTGCATCGGGAGTGTCTTTAAACCCATCGCG
>Ga0210410_10001580_pt1 | contig 21200 bp, 12 predicted proteins | sample IncBWC4MmetaG_FD_161058 | JGI IMG/M metagenome (GOLD analysis project Ga0210410, IMG submission 161058) | Forest soil microbial communities from Barre Woods Harvard Forest LTER site, Petersham, Massachusetts, United States - Inc-BW-C-4-M | ecosystem: Environmental > Terrestrial > Soil >... | reverse complement strand
CAAAGATGTCGAACGTGACTGAGGCCTATCCGGACATTCGCTTCATCACCGAACTGCGCTTTGAAGGCAAGCCGCACCTGACGATGATTTCCGCTCTGCCGGCGTCGGCAAAATCCAATGACGCATTCGACGGAATGCAGGGAGTATACTTTTCTTCCGACACCGCCGCCGAAGTGATTCTGCAAAAGTCTTTCGCCGAGGAATTATTGGGCAAAGCCCCCAGCCGGGGAGTCGACGAAACCAAAGTCGCTGACTTGGCCAAGCCCCTGTTAGGCAAAGAATTAATCATGCGCTATGCGCAGCGTGCGGCCGGCTCATCGCAACCCACACTGCCCGGCGCGAATGCCGACACTTCCTCCGACACCAGCCTGATGGGCGCCTCATACTCGGTGATTTCGCGCGAACAGAAATTGAAGATCGTGGGAGTTTCCGATCTCGATCCTGAAACGATGCGCGGCCCCACCCGCGCCAAAGCTTTTTTGCCTCTGCAACTGGCGGAGAGCCTGCACGTAATGCAACCGACCGACCTGCGCGAGATTTCGCGCGCCGCGAGCGATCAGCCGGTGTATTCATCGATCAGCGTGCGCGTGAAGAATCCAGCGCAGGTCCAGGTTGTCGAAGACGCGATCAAGAAGATGGGATTCAATACTTTCTCGATACTTGATGCCAACCGTGGCCTGCAGCAATTTTTCAAAATTCTCGATCTTTTTCTCGGCATCTTCGGCAGCCTCGCGCTGGCGGTGTCGTCCATCGGCATCGTTAACACGCTGGTCATGGCGATTCTCGAGCGGCGCCGCGAAATCGGCATCATGAAAGCGATCGGGGCCAGCGACGGCGATGTAAGAAAGCTCTTCTTCGCGGAGGCCGGCGCGATGGGGATTTTGGGCGGCCTCCTGGGAGTCGCACTCGGGTGGGCGATTGGCCAGGTTATCAATCTCGGAACGAATATTTACTTGAAGCGTGAAGGATTGACTCCCGAACATTTCTGGTCGGTTTCATGGTGGCTGGTGCTGTTCTCCGTGCTGTTTTCATTCCTGGTCAGCCTGGTCTCCGGGTTGTATCCAGCGGGACGCGCAGCCCGGCTCGATCCGGTGCAGGCACTGCGCTACGAATAAACTTACTCGCATGTTTCGCTGCTTTCGACTGCTCCTTCCCGCGCTTGCCTTGCTCGCCTGCAGTTCCCCATTACTTGCGCAAAGCCGAATCGACTGCAGCGCGTTAAACAGCCGCATCCTAAAGCAAGTCGTTCGATATTGCGTGTACTTACCTTCGGGTTACGATGGATCGGGCCAGCAAAATTCGAGGCGCTATCCCATTCTTTATTTTCTGCACGGCTTGGGCGACAACGAGCAAACGCTTTTTAACAGCGGTGGATGGACGATGCTCGACGACCTGCGAAAGCAAGGCAAGATGGGAAACTTTCTCATCGTCGCTCCCGAAGGCAGAAGAAGCTTTTATATCAACTCCGCCGACGGCTCCGTGCTCTACAACGACTTTTTTCTTCGGGAATTCATGCCGCACGTTGAAGGCAAGTACCGGGTTCGCCTCGGACGCTCAGGCCGCGCCATCAGCGGCATCTCGATGGGAGGCTACGGAGCGCTACGTTTCGCTTTCGCACAACCTGAGCTGTTTTCGGCAGCAAGCGCGCAGAGCGCGGCTCTTATTACCGAAACTCCTCAGCAACTCGATGCCGCTTCCAGCACTGGTGCTCCGCTCGCCGGAGTGTTGGGCGCAGTCTTTGGGAAGCCGATCGACGTGCCGCACTGGAATGCGAACAGCGTGTTTCTGCTGGCAAGCCGGAATGCCGAAGCACTGCGGCGGCAATCGATCTACTTCAACTGCGGTCAAGATGATAACTACGGCTTCGAGAAAGGCGCTGCCGCTCTTCACGATGAATTGCAAAAGAAGAGCGTCAAGCATGAATATCACGCCTATGCCGGCGACCACAGCCTGCCTTATTTCCTATCCCACTTTGAAGAGGTAATGACTTTTCACTCGCGCGCCTTCGCCTTGCTGGATCCGCCGAAAACCCTCGGCCCCCGCAACCACAAGTAATCGGGTTGCTTTCAGATGTTTCCGCGTAAATGGCTCACCCACGAGAATGGATGAGGATGACGGCAGCAACCGAAACTGTGGTAACTCAGGTATCCGTTGGATCTAAGCGACTCGGACGCGTGTTGTAAACTATCCCAAGCGATTCCCCACCATGCGGAGGGATGTGTGAGTGGTTGAAACAGGCGGTCTTGAAAACCGCTGTACCGGAAACGGTACCGGGGGTTCGAATCCCTCTCCCTCCGCCACGCAGTCTGGAACGCAGAGAAACCTGCCTGTATTCCTCGGGCAATTGCAGGAAATCGGCCCAATTTTGCAAATTGTGACAAGGGGAATCGCACAGCACAAAATGATTGACGCAGCCAAGGCTAACCGTCGAAGCGCAAAGATCAAAATCAAAGATCAGCGGGGACTTATGTTTGGTGATTGCACCCTCGGGCTTCTAGCGCGAGTGGTATTCACGACGGGCGTACTGGCTGCTGCTTTGCCGGCGATCGCGGCGAAGAGTGCGAAGCCGGAGTTTGGACCCAATGTACTGATTTTCGATCCGTCGATGTCGTCGCAGGCGATCCAGAAACAAATCGATGCCGTGTATGCGACGCAGGAGCACAACGAGTTTGGGCCGCAGCGGCATGCGTTCATGTTTCTGCCCGGAAGTTATTCGGTGGACGTGCCGGTGGGATTCTATACGGAGGTGATGGGGCTGGGCGCGTCGCCCGATGCGACGCGGATCACGGGCAACGTGCATGCGGACGCGAGTCATGAGCACAACAATGCGACGACGACCTTCTGGAGGGCAGCCGAAGGGTTCTCGGTAGCGCCCGCTGGCGGCACGATGCAGTGGGCGGTTTCGCAAGCGGTGTCGCTGCGGCGTATGCATGTGCGCGGCGACCTGGTTCTGCACCAGAAGCACGGGTGGGCGAGCGGCGGCTGGATGGCGGATTCGCTGGTGGATGGGAATGTCGACTCCGGGAGCCAGCAGCAGTGGATCTCGCGCAACTGCGATTGGAAGAGTTGGACGGGCTCGAACTGGAACATGGTGTTTGTCGGCGTAACGCATCCCCCGGAAGGAGCGTGGCCTTCGCCGCCGTACACCACAGTGGCGCATACGCCCGTGGTGCGCGAGAAGCCGTTCCTGCGAGTGAATGCGGCGGGGGAATTTAGCGTGCGGGTTCCGGCACTGTACAGCGACAGCGCCGGGATTACGTGGCGCGCCGGCGACACTATAAGCGAGACGCCGGGAGAGACCATTCCAATTGCGCAGTTTTATATCGCCCACCCGGATGTGGATACGGCGGAGACCATCAACGCGCAGCTTGACCGCGGCAAGAACCTGATTCTGACGCCGGGGATCTATGATCTCGCCGCTCCGATTCGTGTCACAAGACCGCACACCGTGGTGCTGGGGCTGGGGTTTGCGACACTACGTCCGGTGAAGGGCACGGCGGCGATGACGACCGCCGATGCGGATGGGATCGAGATTGCGGGGCTGCTCTTCGATGCGGGGCCAAGCCAGTCCCCGGTGCTGCTGGAGGTGGGGCCAGAGGGAAGTCAGGCGCGCCATTCCCGTCATTCTAGGGACCCGATCGTGCTCCACGATGTTTTCTTTCGCGTGGGCGGCGCGGCAGTGGGCCGGGCCAAGGTGAACCTAAAGATCAACAGCAACGACACATTGATCGACCATACCTGGATCTGGAGAGCGGACCACGGCGACGGCGTGGGCTGGGATCTGAACACCAGCGAGAACGGGCTGGTGGTGAATGGAAACGACGTCACCATCTATGGCCTGTTTGTCGAGCATCACCAGAAATATCAGGTGCTATGGAAGGGCAATGGAGGGCGGACGTATTTTTATCAATCCGAGATTCCTTACGATCCTCCGAACCAGGCGAGCTATACGAGTGCGCCGGGAGTGAACGGGTGGGCCTCGTACAAGGTGGCGGATAATGTGACCAGTCACGAGGCGTGGGGACTGGGGGTGTATAGCGTCTTCATCTATCCGGATGTGGTGCTGACCCGGTCCATCGAGACGCCGGGTCTAGGCAATAAGCGTCCGGAGATACGGTTCCACGACATGATCACCGTAGCGTTGGGCGAACACGGGTCGATCCAACATGTGATCAACGACACGGGCGAGGCGACATCGATCCATCCACGCGTAACGCCGAAGGTGACGAACTTTCCGTGAGCAGCGGCACCGAATCCTTAAGGAGTGGACCGGCCCTGGGTTGTGTCTGGCACAGACCTGCGGGGTTCCCTCCTTTGACTTCGCGGCGTTTCCTTAAGACGTCATCAGGAATGAACACCGCCACACTTTGAAGTCCAGGACGCGAGTGGACTCTACTGGGTCTATCTGAGATGTCGTTCTGCGCTCTGTCGCATTGGTCCCCATGATACATTGCATGGAAACCAAGAGGCCCTCCGAGAGGTTCACGTCGTCGAAGTTGCGCGGCTTTCTCGGGACCTCGTCGATAGAGGCTTGAGGCATGAGACTAAATCGTACAGCTTCGCTTTCAGCATTAGCGTTCGGATTAGGCATTGGGATAATTTTCCTCCCCTGGCCGCAGCCTCTGGGCGCGCAAGTCGCGCCAGCCTCGCCGCCCATCGACATCATTACTCAGCACGATGTTTCGATGAAGACGCGCGACGGGATTGCGCTCTACGCTGACATTTATCGCCCAAGATCCGCGGGCAAGTTTCCGGTCATCCTTATGCGCACGCCGTACGACAAGAGCGTCAGCTGGGCGGTCTCACCGGCTTACAGGATAGTCCCTCGCGGCTATGTGGTCATTATTCAGGACGTACGCGGCCGCTACACTTCGGAAGGGGAATGGTATCCCTTCAGGCACGAGCAGGCTGACGGCTTCGATACGGTCGAGTGGGCCGCCGCGCTGCCGTATTGCGACGGTAAGGTTGGCATGATTGGCGCCTCGTATGTAGGAGCGACGCAAATGCTTGCTGCCATTGCTCAGCCTCCGCATCTGGCGGCCATCGCACCTAATATGACGGCGAGCAACTACCACGATGGTTGGACGTACCAGGGCGGTGCTTTCGAGCAATGGTTCGATCAGAACTGGACGTCTCAGCTCGCGCAGAACACACTCCAGCGCCGGACTGAGGAAAACACTAACGCGGTCGTCGGCTCGTCCACACTTCCGCTAGCCGACTATCCCGTGTTTAATTTCGGCCAGTTGCCCGCCGACGCCAAACTCACCACCGCTCTCGCCCCTTATTATGCGGACTGGCTCGCGCACCCCGACTACGACGACTACTGGAAGCAGTGGTCCATTGAAGAACATTTTTCCAGCATTGCGGTTCCCATGCTCCAAGTCGGGGGATGGTATGACATTTTCAACGGCGGAACTCTGCGCAATTACATGGGGGCCAAAGCGCACGGATCCACCGGCGCAGCGCGGACTCAGCAGCATCTGCTGATCGAAATCGGCGGCCACGCCGGCTTCGGTCGCCGCATCGGCGATGTCGACTTCGGCACCCATGCCACCGAAAACGGCTACACCGACGTCATTCTCGATTGGTACGATTTTCTCTTCAAGGGCATCCAGAACGAATTCGCTACCGACAAGCCCGTCAAGCTTTTCGTGATGGGCGCGAATGAATACCGGCAGGAAGATGACTGGCCGCCGGCGCAAGCCCGGCCTACAAAATATTTTCTGCACTCCACCGGCAAAGCGAACTCGCTCCGAGGTGACGGCTCTCTCTCCACGACCGCGCCCAAGTCCGAAACGCCTGACGCCTACGTATACAATCCCGCCAATCCCGTGCCCACCTTCGGCGGCCCACTCTGCTGTGACGAAAGACACATGGAGCCGGGACCGCGCGACCAGCGTTCGGTGGAAAATCGTGACGACGTGCTGATTTACTCGACAGGTCCGCTGCCAAGCGGCTTGGAGGTCACTGGCCCAGTCACTGCCGATCTCTTCGTCAAATCCTCGGCGGTGGATACGGACTTCACCGCGAAGCTCGTCGATGTCGCTCCTGACGGCTTCGCGCAGGATCTGACAGAGGGCATCCTTCGCATGCGCTACCATGTTTCCCCCGAGCATGCCACTCTGATCAACCCTGGGCAGATCTACGAAATCTCAGTTGATCTCTGGGCCACGAGCAACGTCTTTTTGCACGGTCACTCGTTGCGGCTGGAGATTTCCAGCAGCAATTTTCCGCGCTTTGATCGCAATCTCAATACGGGCGAAGAAATCAAGTTTGCGCGTACCTTGGTCGCCGCCACGAACACCATTCTCCACGACGCGCAGCATCCTTCCGCGCTCGTGCTTCCAGTAATGCCGTCGAAATAGCGGAGGAGCTAGTTCGGGAGCGATGGCGGAGTGCTACGATCTTGCCGACCGAGTGCGGACTTTCTTATCTGCTAGGAAACGAAAATCGGCGGACAAACAGAATGACCCCGAATCCGTTTAGGCGGGAGCACCATCGGACCTTGCTAGCGAGCCAACGTTTCGGCCGAACGGTCCTGCTTGTCTTGGTTCTCAACACCGCAAGCTTCATTCCGGAGGTCCATGCACAAGACTCGCGGCCGAGTCCGATCCAGTTCACAAACGTAACTTCCTCAGCGGGCATAAAGTTTGTTCACTTTAAAGGGAATAAAGGCATCTCGATCAATCGCGAGGAGTTTGGTCCCGGAGTCTGCGTCGCCGACTTCGACGGAGACGGCTGGCAAGACATTTATTTCGTCAATGGCCGTGATCTTTACAATCGAGGCATTTCCGTCAGCAACGCGCTCTATCGCAACAACCATGACGGCACATTCACCGACGTCACTGAAAAAGCCGGGGTGCCTGGAACCGGATACGGGCTCGGTTGCGTCTGGGGGGATTTCAACAACGACGGCTTTCCCGATCTCTTTGTCACTCAGTATGGCCGCAATGTTCTGTATCGCAATAATGGAAATGGAACATTTACCGACGTTACGGACAAGGCTGGCGTCGCCGGCACGGAATCTGGTGCATTTCATTCCGGAGCCACGTTTTTTGATTACGACCGCGATGGCTGGCTCGATCTCTATGTCGGAAGCTACGTTGCTCTGGGAGACAAGCGTTACTGCCAGTTAGGCGACATCCTCAGCAGTTGCGCTCCCAGCGAGTATCGCGGCAGTGCGGATGCGCTCTATCACAATAATCACGACGGCAGCTTCACCAACGTGACGATCGCAGCGAAAATCTACCAGCCCGAAGGTAAAAATCTTTCGGTAGCGGCTGCTGACTACGACGATGACGGCTGGCCCGATTTATTCGTCGCCAACGACGGGCTGAATGCTTATCTCTACCACAACGAACGGGATGGCACGTTCAAGGAAACTGGACTTGCCAGCGGGATGGCTGTGACCGCCCAAGGGAGAGTCATGGCAGCGATGTGCATCTCCCTGGGAGACTATGACAATGATGGGCGGCTCGACCTTTACATTTCAGATTTTCAGCGATCCTCGGATCACCTTTGGCATAACGAAGGAAAGGGATGGTTTGACGAGGTCAGCGATCAAGCCGATATCACGCGACTGACGCGCGACGTGCTCAGCTTCGGTGGCGGTTTCTTCGATTATGACAACGATGGCTGGCTCGATATTTTTATCGCCAATGGTCACGTCTATCCCGAGGTGGAGCAGTCGGCTCCGGGCACTCATTACAAGCAGATCAATTCCTTGTTCCACAACGAAGGAAACGGCAGGTTCACTGATGTCGGGAAGTTGGCGGGTGACGGGTTTGCAACGCCTTACGTAGGTCGCGGAGTCGCCTTTGCGGATTTCGATAACGACGGGTTTGTGGACGTGATCGTGGCCAACAACGGAGATCCGCCACTGCTGCTGCACAACGGCGGGAACGGCAATCAATTCCTCAATTTCAGACCAATTGGAACAAAAACGAATCGCGACGGGATGGGAGTACGCATCCGAGTGGTAGCGGGTGGCACATCGCAAATTCGTGAGATCGCGGGCGGAGGAAGCTATCTTTCACAAAGCGACCTGCGTGCAAATTTCGGCCTGGGCAAGGCAAAGCGTGCAGAAACCGTGGAAATAAACTGGCCCAGCGGCCAAAAGCAAGTCTTCCGCGATGTCGAGGCCGACAAGTTTTATTTGATCGAAGAAGGAAAAGATCAACTGCAATTGCAACAATTCGTGCGCAAAGGTGGGGTGGATCTGAAATGATCCACATAGGAACGACTCACGCGGTCGATGGTATGGCTGTTAAGCCCGATTCGCACAACTGACTTCTGATTTTCAGACGAGACACGAGTTCATCTGCCGCCTGGCATTCCCCATGTTGCATCTTCCGAAAATGTTGCGCCTAGCGAAATCTACGAATCAACAGGGTATGGCGATCCGAACGGTAGAGACCCAACACATAGAGGGCAGTCTTACCCTTGGTGGAGTAGATCACCTGGCGAATTCGGAGGACGGGCGCGCCGTGAAGAATGCCCAGAAGCTTAGCAGTGTGAGGGTCGGCGGTTGTGGCATCGATTTCTTCATCCGCGTGTGCTATTTCGAGACCGTAATCGTGTTCCAGGATAGAAAAAAGAGAGACCCGGTCCAAGGGCGCTTTAGAAAGATCCAAGAAGTCCTCGGCTGACAAGTAACAGGTCTCGATCGCAAACGGTTCATTCGCACCCAAACGGAGTCGTTCGATCTTAATGAGCGGACTGGTAGCCGGCAGAGCAAGGCGCGCCGCAATTTCCTGCTCGGTATCAATCATGCCGAGAAATAGCAATTTCGAGGAAACCGACAGGCTCCGCCCCGACATCTGCTCGGTGTAGCTCATCAGTTTGTTGAAGTGGATTTTTGGTGGAGCTACGAAGGTGCCTGCCCCCCGGCGACGCACGACCATGCCTTCGCTTTCGAGCCCTGCCAGCGCATGACGCGCGGTCATGAGACTGACGCGATGAATCTTCGCCAGTTCCCGTTCAGAGTGGACCGCATCTCCAGGCTTCAATTGCCCAGATTCGAGCCTTTTCAGGATCGCACCCTGAATTCTCTTGTACGCTGGCAGCCCATTTCCGCGGGATTCTGGCATGAACGCTCCACTCGGCATGTGCACCATACTACAGGAGTGCTACATAGCTCAATATGAAATTGTGAAGAGTCTGTTTGCAAACTCAAGTCCGCAGCAACGAGACCACCTCCTAGCAAAGCCTAAATGAAAGTTCCCTGCGGAAACAGCCAGGCAGCGGGCGATGAACCTTCGAATCGAGCAGTGAATTCTTCAATATTGGGCAGCAAATTCTTGAATACTGCAGGTCAAGCAAAGCCTTGGTTTGTTCCGTTTTTCACAGAACACCGGAGCCCAGAGGAGGGCGCGTCGGGGTAGACAATTCAAACCTAAAATAAAAGTACTACCTTCTGCATTTTTTTCTTGACCTAGGCGAGCGACGTGCTATATAGCATGACCCGACGTAATTTTCCGGGGAAAAGTGTTCAGAGGAGGGTCTGTGATGACGGGACGACGGTCTGTTGCATTTTGCTACCTGCTGTTTCTCTTGATGGCGCTTACGGGCGCCGCTCAATCTGCCTGGTGCCAGGAAGTAACCGCAGCCATCGTGGGAACGGTTACCGATCCGAGCAGTGCACCGATCAAGGGCGCCAAGGTCACTGCCACCGATACGGAAAGAGGCACTTCGTATGTAGGTGAGACCAACGATTCCGGCGCGTACAACATCAACCGCATTCCCGTCGGTAGTTACGAGCTGAAAGTGGCAGCTCCCGGATTTCAGACGGCGGTCCATCAAGTGTTCACGCTGGTGCTGAACCAGACCGCGCGCGTTGAGATTCAGATGAAGGTGGGCAAGGTCAGCGAGACGGTGGAAGTCACCGGCGCCGCTCCGATTTTAAAGACGGAAAGCACCTCGGTCGATACCATTATCGACGCCAACACCAGCGACCGGCTACCGCTTGCCACGCGCAACTATGTTCAGCTGACTCTGCTCGCGCCCGGGTCGGTTACTCCGAACCCCGACAGTTTTAACAATGGCGACAACACGGCTAACGGCGGACGACCCTACATCAACGGAAACCGCGAGCAGGCCAATAATTTCGTGCTCGACGGTGTGGATAATAATCAGGTCTCCGATAACCTTCTCGGCTACACTCCGGCTCCGGATGCGATCGAGGAATTCAACCTCATCACCCAGAATGCCCCCGCGGAATTCGGCAACTACCAGGGAGGCATTGTCAACGCAACGATCAAGTCGGGGACGAATGCGTTTCACGGCGACTTGTGGGAGTACTTCCGCAACGACAAGCTGAATGCGAATAAGTGGGAGAACGGATTCGCGGGCCCCGGCGCAGCTCTCCCCAAAGACAAACTCCGCTGGAACATGTTCGGCGGCACGATTGGCGGGCCGATCATCAAGAACAAGCTGTTTTTCTTCTTCGATTGGCAGTCCCAGCGTTTCGACCACCCGTCCAGCACCACGAAAGTAGGTGTGTTCACGGCCGCCGAGCGGATGGGGAACTTTGGAGACATTTGTAACTCCGGATTCACCGCAGGAATTTGTAATGACAGAGATAGCAAGGGGAATGTCACCAACCAGCTCTATGATCCATTCAATAAGAGCGCTGCCTTTGCCAACAATGTGATCACAGAACCCATCGACCCGGTTGCTAAGGCCCTTTTCGCGTCATCGCTGTACCTGTCACCGACTGGCCCGGGGCTTCAGAATAATGCCACCTACACAACGGTTTCGCAGTTCAACACCAACCAATACGATATCAAGATCGACTACAACATCAGTTCGAAGGATCACCTTTTCGGGCGCTACTCGCACGCCAAACAGCACAATCCAAGCGACAACTCGTTTGCCTTGCTGGGGGGCGGCTTTTCGGATGCTCCGATTGAGAATGTCGGGGTAGATTGGAGCCACACTTTCAGTCCAAGTCTGTTAAACGATGCCCGTGTTGGGATCAATCACGTTCGCTTGCACAATGGGCCGACGTTTAGCAGCTCGGCGGCCACCGCCGGAACCGATTTTGGCATTGCCGGTGCGAACGCCAACCGGCCGGGGCTGCTGTTCCTGGATTTCGACACCAACGGTGGACCGCTCACCAACATTGGTAACAGCTGGACCGAGCAGAAATTTCAAGATGCGGTGATTCAGGCTTCAGACGCCGTGGTCTTTACACATGACCGCCATGTCTTTCACACTGGATTCGAGTATTGGCGGGATCGCATTAACACCTTTTATACCGGAAACAATGGGGCCTTGGGTCAAATCCAGTTCAATGGCCAGCTCACTTCCAATGATCCCACCGGGGCTTCGCATAACGGTGGCTACGGTGGAGCTGACTTCTATCTCGGCGTTCCCGACGAGTATCAACGAGGAATACCGGGTGGCGAATGGGGCCAGCGCGCCAGCATATTCGGAGCATACCTCCAGGATGACTGGCGGGCTACCGAGCGTCTGACCGTCAATCTGGGTGTGCGCTATGAGGCGCATACTCCTTGGGTCGAAGAAAAGAACCGCCAGGACAACTTCGACTTGCTCACTGGACAAGTCATTGCGCCGAATTGCTCGCTGGTGAACCTCGGAACAGCTCCCACCACATGCAAAAATGGCAGCGCCGGTCTCTACAACGGCACCTACGGAGGAAAGGATTTCCAGCCTCGCATCGGTTTGGCCTGGACTCCAGGCGCCCTCGGTGGAAAGTCCGTCATTCGATCGGCCTTCAGTATCTCGTCTTATCTGGAAGGCACCGGCACGAACTTGCGTCTTCCCATCAACCCACCGTTTACTCCGGCGGAAACCCGAAACGCTTTTGGCACCTCGAGCTTTCCGCTAAATTACCGGACCGAAGATGGAATCGTTCCCGTCGGAGCAGGCGGCGACCCATTTGCCGGGTCATTGGTTCGCGTTTGGGATCCTCATGTACAGCCTGCGATTACCTATCAGTGGAACTTCACGTGGCAACAACTTCTTTCCAACTCAATGACGCTCCAAGCTGGCTACATTGGACAGCATGGCACGCATGAAATGGTTCCCACTCCGTACCTGCAGGGGCGACTGGCCGGCGAGGCTGGTTGTACCCCTGTCGCGCCGGCGACCACATGCCCGAGCATTTACTTCTCGGGAAATCCGGCATTCCAGTCCGACATCTCTCAGATTTCGGGCACGGCCTCGACGGGAAGCTCCAACTATCACGCACTTCAGGCAGTGCTGCAGAAGCGCTTCTCCAGCGGCTTGCAGTATCAAGTGGCGTACACCTTCTCGCGCTGCAGAACCGACAACAGCGGCTACTACGGCAACTGGGGCGCACAGGCGGCTCCGGCCAATCCGTATTATCAGAACCTCTATGACCCCAAAGCGGATTGGGCGAACTGCTATTTCGATTCCAAGAACGTTCTGTCCGCCTACGCGACTTACGAGATTCCATACGGTCATGGAAAACGCTGGGGCAGCGCGTCGAATGGCGTCGTAAACGCAGTCGCCGGCGGGTGGTCCATCAACCCAATTGTCTCGTTGCACTCTGGATTCCCAGTGGCGCTATATGACTTCAACTTCGCCAACGGCGATTCCGCTAACACAGGTAGCCGCGGATTGCGCCCCGATTGCGGCGCCGGCGCGGGCAGAACCTTCGGAAGGCAAAAGTACTTCGATCCCAGCAGTGGTGCATTTGCCGGTTATCGCTGGTTCGATCCGACTCCGTATACCGATCCCGCCAACGTATTCGGGACGTGTCCGGCGCAGGGACCGGTAGTCGGACCTGGCTATTTTGATGCGGATCTAAGTCTGCAGAAGAACTTCCAACTCTCAGAGCGAACGAGGCTGCAGTTCCGAAGCGACTTCGTAAACGCGTTCAATCACGTAAACCTGAACACGCCCAACTCTTCATGCTGCGGCGGCACGATGGGTGTAGTCAGTACTTCATCGAGTCCGCGAGTGATCCAGTTTGCGCTCAAGCTTTACTATTGAGCTGGCTGACGCTGATATCATGGGGGCAGATATTCTCAACATCTGCCCCCTTTTTTTATGTTGAAACTTCGGCTCTTCATTTTGCCGTTAGCCTTGTTGACTGCGGCTTTCGGCCAAGCGAGCAAACCCGCGCCGATCGGCCCGCAACGAGCCATCAAGCTCGCCCAGAGCGGCCACTGCGAAGAGGCGGTTCCGGCTCTGAAGAGAGCGTCGCAAGTGGGTGCCGATGAGAGCACAAAGCGAACAGCGGCATTTGCCGGCGTGCGGTGCGCCATGTTGATCAATCAAACGGGCACAGCGGTCGACTTCCTTCAGATGCTGAACCGTGAATTCCCCAACGACCCCGAAGTTCTCTCTCTTTCGGTTCACACCTACTCCGACTTGTCGACTCGGGCCGCGCAGCAACTGGCCATGACGGCACCGAACTCCGCCGAGGCGCACAAGCTGAATGCGGAGGCACTCGAAGCACAGGGAAAATGGGACGCGGCGGAGAAGGAGTACAGGTTCGTCCTCCAACAGAATCCGCAGATGCCTGGTATTCATTTCCTTCTCGGCCGGCTGCTGCTCTCAAAGCCTGATCCAGCCCCGACGGTCGCGGAAGGCGCGAAAAAAGAATTTCAGGAGGAGCTTGCAATCGATCCCATGAACGCGGGCGCAGAATATGTGCTGGGAGAGTTGGCGCGGCAGGAGAGCCAGTGGCCTGACGCGATCGAACATTTTACACGTGCTTCCAAACTGGACGCAGGGTTTGGCGACGCCTTTCTGGGGCTGGGCGTGTCTCTGATTTCTGCCAAGCGATTCACGGAAGCAATCCCGCCGCTGGAAACTGCGGTGAAACTGGAACCGAGAAATCCTGGTGCACACTATAATTTGGCACAAGCTTACAATCGGGCCGGGAGAAAGCAAGATGCGGACAAGGAATTTGCGGTGCATCGCCAAATGACGGAAAAGGCCGGCACGAAGGCAGATTCGCCGCCGGGAACTCCACCCGAAAATTCCAACTAGCTGCCCGCTGGATTGTCGTGCCTGCAATCTAGACTGCGGAAGAGTGTCGCCGACTTGAGCTACTTCATCTCACAGAAAAGCGGAAGCAAAGGACCGCCGCATTTTTCCCGGCGCGACGTGCTGAAGGGACTCGCGGGCAGTCTCGCCGTTGGCGCGCTAGGCCGGGTTGCCGTTGCTGTGCCGGATCCTGCTTATCCATTTGAAGCGGTTCTCCCTTCGGTCAGCGGCGTTACCTGGGTCCACACCAACGGCAAGTCTGCGGCGAAGTTTTTGCCGGAGACGACCGGGGCCGGATGCGCCTTCCTGGACTACGACAACGACGGGTGGATGGACATCTACCTAGTCAACAGTGGAAAGTGCGATTTCTACAATCCTGACCCTCCCTTGCGCAACTCGCTGTATCGCAACAATCGTGATGGCACCTTCACCGATGTGACCGAAAAGGCTGGAGTCGCGGCGGGCGGTTATGGCCAGGGCGTTGCCGTTGGCGACTACGACGGCGACGGTTACCCGGATTTGTACGTTACGCAGTACGGCAGAAGCATCCTCTATCACAACAATGGCGATGGCACCTTCACCGATGTGACCGAGAAGGCCGGTGTAGCCGCGCCGGGGTGGGCCTCGAGTGCGGTCTGGTTCGATTATGACAACGATGGGCGGCTGGATTTGTTCGTATGCCAGTTTGTGGAATTCTCCAAGTCCTTGAACAAGAGTTGCGGGCCCGGCGAAGAAGGCAAGCACGGATATTGCATTCCGCGACTCTATGAGCCTATGCCCAGTTGGCTATTCCACAACAATGGCGACGGGACATTCACTGATGTGAGTAAGGAGTCAGGCATTGGAAAGTACATGGGGAAAGCATGGGGAGTGGTGGCCACCGATCTTAACAACGACGGCCTAATGGATATGTTTGTGGCCAATGACACAGTCGCCAACTTTCTGTTCATGAATCGGGGGCGAGGAAAGTTTGAGGAGATTGGTACACAGGCCGGAATCGCATTCAGCGCCGACGGACGGGCCCGCTCGGGGATGGGCGCGGATTCCGCGGACTTCGATCAGGATGGCTGGCAGGATCTCTTCGTGGCCAATATCGATCGCGAAATCTACTCCATCTATCGGAATAATCACGACGAGACTTTCGACGATCAGGCCCAGGAAACCGGTGTGGGCATGGCGACCCGGCTGATGAGCGGTTGGGGGCTGAAATTTTTCGACTACGACAATGACGGGAATCTGGATCTATTTCTGGCGAATGGAAATCCGGACGATCTGATCGAGGGCTTGCACCCGGGGGTGACTTACAAGGAGCCTCCCATTCTCATGCACAATACTGGGAGAGGGTTCCAGAATGTCAGCGCGCAGAGTGGCCCCATTTTTTCAACTCCAATTTCGGCACGCGGCATGGCGATTGGAGACTTCGACAATGATGGCGCGGTGGACGTGCTGATCCAGGTCAATGGCGGACCGCCGGTTCTGTTGCGCAATCGTGCCGGGAAACAGAACCACTGGCTGGGGGTGAATCTGATCGGGAAGAAATCGAACCCGGACGCCATTGGAGCGCGAATCTCTTACCAGTCCGGCGATCTCAAGCGCAGTCACATCAAGGTAGGTGGCGGCAGCTATCTGTCTGCGCACGACCCCCGCATGGTCCTGGGACTTGGGGGGCGTAAGAAGATTGACTGGCTCGAAGTGAAATGGCCGCTGCCGAGCGGACTGGTGGAACGCTTCACTGATCTCCCGATTGATCGGTATATCACTATTGTGGAAGGCCAGGGAAAATGGAAATGAGAGCGATTGTGGCGCAAGGACGTCCAGCAGAAGCTGATGCGGCATTCGGATATTCGCAACGACGCAGGCAATTACCCTGTTCGCAACCCGGACAGCTACTCGCTCAGACTCTCGCCAGCGCCCCGCTTATTCTCTGCAATCCCTCGCGGAACATTTCCGTGTCCACTCCCATGCCGATACGGAAGTGATTGGGCAGACCGAAAAAATGTCCGGGCACGACTGAGGTCTCATGCTCAGTGCGCAGCCGTGTCAAGAAGTTATCGACGTTGCCCTTGGCCAGGCGCAGAATAGCGGTTGTCCCAAATTCAGTGCAGGGAGCAGAAATGCCTTCCTGCCTGACAAGAAACTCTTTCAACAGCGCGCGGTCGGCTTCCACGACCTTGCGTCCGCGTTCGCGGATGTGGTCAAGATTTTCTAGTGCCACGACGCTCAACAACTCGGCCGGATGCGCAGGGATGGACGCGAACAAGTCGTTCAGCCGCCACATGGCGCGAGCCAGGCCGGGCTCCGCCAGTATCCACCCAGAGCGAAGGCCGCTCAAGCCGTAGACCTTGGTCAAACTGTTGGTGACGACGAATTCGGGGCCCAGGTGATATGCGGTCTTCGGAGTGTCGATGTAAACCGCGTCGAGATAAACTTCATCGACCAGAACGCGCGCGCCCACGCTGCGGGCCAGATCCCCAACTTCGCGCAGCGCGGAATCGGAAGCCAGGACGCTGCTGGGATTATGCAGGTTGGTGAGCACAATTAGTTTGGTCTTCGGAGTGATTGCCTGCCTAACTTCAGCAGGATCAAGCGCATACCCCTGCTCTTCATGGCGAACGAAAGTCTTGAGTGCCGCGCCTAAAAATAAGAGCGTGGAAGTAAGCAACTCGTAGGTCGGCTGTTCGATCAGAACTTCGTCACCGGGCTCTATTAACGTGGCCATAGCCAAATGGTTCGCCATGGACGTACCAGCGGCAGCCACCACGCAATCGGGATCGACTCCGCATTTTTTCGCGATGGCACTCTGCAAGGGAGCATAGCCGTAAGTGCTGTCGCCGTTGATCTCCAACTGATCGATGGTTACCGGAAGCTCACTTAAAGGAAACGGGCCCACGCCGCTGGTCGCGAGATTGAACTTCGCGCGGCCCTGTGTCTTAGCCCATAGCATGTAATCGGAATATCGATGTCTCATAGGTTGGGGCCAGATTGGCTCGGCCCAGGTGGGCTTCGCCGCGCACGACGGCTCCAGTACAAATATACCGGGAAGCCAGCCAGCAGAATGATGAGGCCGATGGCGGAATTCGCCGGGAAAGTCGCGATGGTCGAGATCACGATGGCGGCACAGGCCAACACAAAAAGCGCGGTGGTGTAAGGATGGCCAGGAGCCAGATATGGCGTGGGAGACGAAGCAGCATCCTTGCGCCGGAACACAAACAGCGCCGCGGCCGTTAGGCCAAAGGAAATGAAATCAACCGAGATCACATAATTCAGGATCTGTTCGTAGCGCCCCGAAAGCGCAATCACGGTCGCAGTCACGCCTTGCAGGACAATGGCAACAACCGGAACGCCGGTGCGAGGAGAAAGCCAGCCTACGCTCTTGAAGAACAGACCATCCCGAGCCATGGCGTAGTAAACGCGCGGAGCGGTCAGAATGCCCTGGCTCAGAAAGCCTAGCGTGGAAATCGCGATACCCACTGCAATCCACTGAGCTCCTCGCTCACCCAGAGCGGCACGCATTACCGCCGAGGCCGGAATGCGGGTCGCGGCCAATCCATCAGGGCCGAGCACGCGCAGGCAAACAAAATTCACCGCCAGATAAAGCGCGATCACCCCAATCACGCCAATCACCAGTCCGCGGGAGAGATCGCGGCGGGGATCACGCATTTCGCCAGCCACGAAACTTGCTGTCTGCCATCCGCCGTACGCGAATGCAACGGGAATCATAGCGGCACCGATCGCCCTGCCCAGCCCCGACGAAATTGGACGGTCGAGCAACGGCAGGGCATGCACCGTTCCGCCGCCCCACAGAATTCCCACCAAGACCATAGCGGCGATGGCCGCCGCCTTGAGCAGCATGAGCAGGCTCTGCACATTGCTGCCCGCCCGCACTCCGAAGCAATTGATCGCCGTCAGACCCAGCAGGGTTGCCGCCGCGATCGGCCCATCGCCGACGGAGAACCCGGTGATCTCGCGGTAGTACCGGCTAAAGGTGATCGCGACTGCCGCCATCCCGCCAGTCTGCGTCACCAGAAGCAGGACCCATCCGTAAAGGAACGCGACCGACGGGTGATAGGCCTCCCGCAAGTAAAGGTATTGTCCTCCCGCGCCGGGCAAGCGAAACGCAAGCTCCGCCCAAATGAAGGCGCCGAGCAAGGCCAGGCCTCCGCCCAGGAGCCAGACGCCAAGAATCAAGAACGGAGTATGCACACGAAGGGCAACGACGTAAGGGTTGATGAAAATACCGGAGCCGACAATGCCGCCCATGACGATCATGGTGGCGTCGAATACTCCGAGCAACTGCCGAGGTTTGACGGGGTCCAAGAATCAGCCTTAGGTCGCCGCTGTCCGTCGAAAGATATTACGTCGGATTGCGGATGACCGCGATCACCTTACCACAGGCTTGCTGATTCAGCGCTCGCCGAGACCATCCTACATCCTTGCAACCCGCTACTCGCCCGACCAATACTTGTTGAAGCCGATGTAGTCAGAATCCAGGTAGGCAAGGATCTTCCGGCGCAGTTCTAGAATGTCGACCGTTCCCTGCTTCTGATAAAGCACCTTACCGCCCGGAGCCAGCAATACAGTGTAAGGCACGGCGGACTCCCACTTGGGATCGAATGCCGCCTGCAGCGATGCAGTGTCGTCCGAAGCAAAAAGCAGATTGCGGCTGGTGGCGTGCATCTTCTCCAGCAATTTCGTGACGGTATTTTTCTCGTCGGGCATGTTGGTCGATACCGTGACTAAATCCAGATCGCGGACGCTGTACATCCGATAAGTGTCTTCGAGATCGGCGAACTCGGCTACACACGAACCGCACCAGGTCGCCCAAAAACTTACCAGGAGCGTTTGCTTGCTGGGATTGGCACGCAGCGTCTTCAGGTCGGCGGCAGTCGCCATCTCCAGTTGCACGGGCTGCGCCTCAATCTTCCGCAGGCCCTCGATCCGCGAAGACGCTTTCTCCTGCCACTTCGTCGAGCAACCGAAAACTCCGGTGTGCTTCACAGCGACTTCCTGATGCGCCAGTATCGCGTCGATCGCATTGCGCGCATCTTGGGTCTTCACCAACTCTATTCGGTAGCTGTTGTCTACGCGCCCTTCGTAGCGCAGACGACGCTCCTGATCGAAGATAAAGGCGTGCGGCGTTGCCTGCGGACCATACGCCCTGGTCACCGCTTGCGTGTCGCCATCGTAAAGATAGGGATATTGCAGATGCTTGTATTCGGCGCGGATTTTCATCTCGGCCAGGCTGTCGCTGATATCCGAGGAGTCCAGTTCATCGATCCGGATCGCCTTGGGATCGTTGGGCTGAATCGCCACCACTGCCACCCCCTGGTCCTTGTAGTCCGCGGCCAGTCGGGCGATACGCTCTTCATACATCTGCGCGATCGGGCAATGATTACAAGTGAAGACTACAACCAGGATTGGACTCGCCGCATAGTCGCTGAGCTTGTGCGTCTTCCCATCCACGCCGGGTAATTCGAAGTTAGGCGCGGGCGAACCGAGTGCGAGGGTCGGATGCGCGTCTTGTGTCCAGGCGCTTAGAGAAATCAATAAGAATGAAAATAGAAAAACTCTCCACATTTGCTTCTGTCCCCCAGGGCGTTAGGCGAGTTTGCGCGCAAATTCCATGTCTTGCCGCATGTCCTCGTTCACGTCGCCCTCTTTTTCGTATTCCACAGCCACCAGTCCCGCAAAATTCTGCCGGTGCAGTTCCTGCATGACCGCAGGAATCTTGGAGATTCCTGTTCCAAGCAGAACGTTCACTTCGCCATCGACGGCCTGAATATCTTTGAGGTGCACCAGTAGCAGACGAGATCCCAATTTGCGCACGGCGTCGACAGGATCGTGACCGCAAGACGCGAAATGTCCCACATCTGCCGTGGCGCCGACGGTCTTGGAAAGTTCCGCGAGGGCGCTCATCACATCCTCCGGACTCTCGTAGGCGAACTTCTCGCCCTTAAAGTAATGATTGTGGATTCCGAAGGTCAACTGTTCGCGCGTAAAGCGCCGATCGATTCGATTCAGAATGCTGCCCGTAGCATCGCCGGTGACATTGCTGCAGCCCAGCAGCCTGGCAAACCGCACCGCGTTTTCCAGATCCTGATCTTCTTTGATGGTTGCGGTGTAGTAGGACACGCAGCGGATTCCCGCCCGGTCAAGTTTGGTTCGAGCCGAACGAAACAGTTCCTCGGTGGGGTGGTTCATCAGCATGAACTCGCCGCGCGACATCTCGATTTCCCCAACTCGCAGCGCCTTCAGCTGAACAATCATTTCGTCCATCGAAAGATTGTGATAGCTGTAGGTGCCAATGCCAACGTTCAGCTTCGCCGCGGCGCGCAAGGGCAGTGCGGTTGCAGCCAGGCCGCCGGCCACCGTCTTCACAAAACTTCTTCTCGTGATCGCATCTTCCCGAATCAATGAACCCCCGCTGTCTTGCTTTTTCACCAGGCTAGTTCGCGGACAGCGGACGGGATGTCACATCTGCATTTTCCAATCCCATTACCCATTTGATGGCCTCGGTAATCATTTGTTGGAACTCCGGCTTGTCCCAGTTCGCTTCCACGTGCCCCAATGTCGTGTAGTAGACGCGCCCTTTACCGTACATCTTTGCCCAAGTCACAGCAAAATCGCCATCGGTGCGATGGACATTCTTGTTCTTCATGTCGAGCTTGCTGACATCGAGCCGCATCAGCACTCGCACCTTGTCGCGCGAATAATCTTTCATCTGGTAAATTTCGTCGCGCAACGTAAAAGAACGCGGGAATTGTTGCATGCCCGGAAAGCCGGGGTCCTCAACGATAATGGGCGCGTCGAAAGTGAGCCACGGGTGCTCGTCGTAAGTTCCGCCCTCCATCTCCACAAATTCGGGCCAGTCCACGAAAGTGATGGCGGCGCTATGCACGCCAATGAATCCCTTGCCGTCATCGTGGATGAACGACAGGAAGTCGGCCTTTTGTTGGGCATTCATTTCGAGGTTGCCCCCGGTAAAGAAGAGCACGGCGTCGAAGTCGTTTAAGTTCTTGGCGTTATATTCCAGCTTCTGCTTCGTTAGTACCTCGGTGTCGGTACGAAGTGTGGTTTCCCACAGCCCGGTCTCCCGCCCCAGTCGCTCGATGGTCGCCATGGCATGGGACACGGAGTCGTGCCGGTATCCTTTTTCTTCTCCGATGACAAGGAGGTGTTTCTTTGGTGGGGGACCAGACTGAGCCGTGGAAAATGCA
>Ga0210410_10001579_pt1 | contig 21202 bp, 22 predicted proteins | sample IncBWC4MmetaG_FD_161058 | JGI IMG/M metagenome (GOLD analysis project Ga0210410, IMG submission 161058) | Forest soil microbial communities from Barre Woods Harvard Forest LTER site, Petersham, Massachusetts, United States - Inc-BW-C-4-M | ecosystem: Environmental > Terrestrial > Soil >... | reverse complement strand
AGTGCTAGTAGTCGCAGTGGACGCGGTAGCAGCGGGAGCGCTGGCGCTCGCAGTGGGTGTGGTGTCTGCAACGGCGGGAGCACTGGCACTGGCAGCGGGTGTAGTGTCAGCCACGGCAGGAGTACTGACGCTCGCAGTGGGTGTGGTAGCAGCGGCAGTGCTGGCAGTTGCAGTGGGTGTAGTGTCAGCAACGGCGGGAGTACTGGCACTGGCAGCGGGCGTAGTGTCAGCGGGAGCGCTGGCGGCCGCGGTGGACGTTGTAGCAGCGGCAGCGGGAGCGCTAGCGGTCGCAGTTGGCGTGGTGTCGGCCACAGCGGCGGTTGTTCCGGCAGTCGCGGTGGCGCAGTGATCCGAGATCATATTCACTCCGGTGACGACAACGCCGTTGTCAGAGGAACTGGAACTTGCAGCCACAGTCGCTGCTGGTCCCGTGAGTTCCACGTCGTGGCCCAGATGTGACGTCAGGTCCACAGTGCTGCTGGTGATTTTGAAAGTCTTGGTTGTGCCGTCTTCGGCCAGGGTGTAATTGCCATTGGAGCCACCCAGGCACCCTTTGACACTGACCGGGCCGGAGTTGCTGCTGGGTGCGGGAGTCTGTCCAAGCCCCAACGGGACCAGCAGAACCGATACAACGATCAACAGAAACATACTCTTCATGGAATCCTCCTCAGATTCTCGCCGTGCGGCGGTTTTGGAATTTCGATTAGGATTTGATTTTGCTTTCGATCCTTACGCAGAATTCTCGCGCGTTGTGCGCCGGTCGAGTTTCCGGCTATAGGAACCTGGAGCATTTAGAATTGGAACAGCCAACACTTTATTTGGTGCGGACGTAACTGTCTGGTCAAAACCGCTCACCTTCGATTCAACGGCAGCAGTCTTCTCGACCCGAAGCGAACTTATTAAACAACGTTGGGCCGGCCGAAAATGGTTCAAATGTGAGCAGACACCCGTATTCGCTCCTTCTATCCTGTTGCGTAATGAAAAGAATGTCGTAAACGGCGGAGGTAGAGATGTGACAAGTATCGGTTTTACTCTGCTCAGCGTGGCTCTTGCTTCTACTCTTTTTAGCGTGCAAGCAACCGCTCAGGTTATACGAGACCCGCAGTTTGATCTCGCGGCTTCGTTTGCCGGGAAGCCTTTGACGTGTCTCCAGCCTCAAAAACTTCTGATTTCCGAACCCTTTGCCGAACGGGCAAAGCTTAAAGCCAGACTTCTCGATCTCTTGCGCGAAAGTCTCTACGATGATGCAAAAGGAATCGCGAATGTCGCGCGGGACAAAGAGATAAAAAAACTCGCCAGCAAGCTGAAAAATGATAAGGCGCGATAGAACTTAAAAATCGGACGCTGGGAAAGGATGGTTCGGCTCGATTCAGGGGCACTCGGGGACACTCGGTTTGAACCGCGCCATCGGCGGCTGCGTCAGGAGTGCAGTCCAGAGTAGCTTGGCCCAAGCAGCGCTCCCGCATCAGAGCCAGTGGCTATGCTGGATCGATCACCGTCGGCCGGTAACTGGCTTAATTGCTTTCCGTAGCGTCTTGCTTGTTCGCCCCGAACCTTTGCCCCATTCTATGTATGCCGAAGGTTTACCTTTCGTTGTCTCGTTACCAATCTCCTTGCGACCTTCTGGGCTGACTCCGAGTTTACTGGCGGTCTGCGTATCCAACTGCCCTGTGGCCGGCAGATTCTCAGCCTTCTGAAATCCGCGAAGGCTTGCCCGGGTTCGGAGACCGAAGACGCCGTCGACTTCTCCGCGGTAGTGTCCTTTATCCTGCAGAGTTTGTTGCATCTTCTTGACATCGCTCCGATGCTCGATCGCTGGGACTTCTTTGCTGAGGGTGGCTTCCGGAGCAAGGGGCGTCGGGTTCGGTCCGGAGATCCCCGTCGTCAGCAATACGAACACCATCCCAGTCCACGCGGCTTTGGCGGTCAAGAACATTTCTTCTCCTCTGATTTGCACATTGGCAGTCCGCTAAGGCTGAACCCAGGATGCCCCCATCTAAGGACTCAGCACTCGGCCGGTCCTGGCGAACTGCCACCATCCGGACTCCAGTGCGTGGGCACGTGCACGAGGTATGCGCCATAAGTCAGTCCGCCGATCATGACTGCGAACCCAATTGCATAGAGTCCGAACGACATAGCATCTCCTTCTTGAAGCTGCCCTTGGCGGCGTCCGCCCCGGAATCGTTTTGCTCACATCACAGGCGAGCAAGCCGAAACGCGACCGCCTGGTGTGGATCACTCCCACAGATCGCTACTGAGACGAACTAGCTTTCTGGTTCTTAACCTGCAAATCATTCACCACCTGCTTCACGTTGGGGACGCTCGTGGCCACCTTCTCAGCGTTGTCGCGTTTGGACTGCGAGTTCACTTCTCCGGTCAGGGTGACTACGGCGCTTTTTACTTGATATTTGACGTTGTCGTGCATCTGGCTCTGGATCAGTGCAGCGTCAAGATTCTTCTCGATGCCTTTGTCCAGATCGGAGTTCACTGCTTTTGCGTCCTTTTCGACGCCCACCGGGACCACTGCAATCTGATCGGCGAGAACCTGGGCGCCGGCGAGGGACTTAGCCAGCGATTCGGCTTGTGACTTGTCGTTCTCGCTGGCGACTTGTCCGCCGAGGGTCACAACCCCTTTATCGCGATCCTCGCTGACCGAGACGTCTTTGAAGCCTGCTTGATCGAGCGACTTGCGAATGCTGTCAGAAACATCGGGCGACTGGGCAGCCGTCCCTGAGCATCCGGCCAAAATTCCGGCGGCGAGAAGCGCGAGCAGGGGAAACAATAACTTAAGCGTTTTCATGTTTTTTCCTTTGAACGGATTGAGATCGAGTCCGAGAGAATGAACAACTTCTACCTGCGGAGACAGGCTATAGATTCGATCACTTAGTGCGGCAGCGCTGTGCAGAATCGCTCACTATGTGAAAAAGTTGTCTGCAACACTGGCAATGGGAGATCTGCCAGTGACTCCCGGCGGTTCAGAAAAACGATTACCGCAGTAACTCTTGGGTATGGTGGCGAACACTCTCAAGGCGGAAGGCAGACTTTACACTGGAAAGCAGGTGTGTTCCGCCACAACCTGAACCTGTGAGCCAAATGGAAACTCGTTGGGGTAAGCGTTTCGGACGATACGAGATCATCGCTGAGATTGGTCGCGGAGCAATGGGAGTAGTGTACAAGGCTCGCGATCCCAAGATCGACCGGTTCGTAGCCATCAAAACGATCTCGCTCTCCGGTCAGAATCCAGAAGAGGAACGCGAATACCGGGAACGATTTTTTCATGAGGCTCAGGCAGCCGGTCGTTTGTTGCACCCCGGCATTGTGACCATCTTCGATACCGGAGAAGATCCGGAGAGCCACACTGCCTACATCGTCATGGAGTACGTTGCGGGTCAATCTCTAGACCGGCTGCTTTCGAGCAAAACCAAGAAGCTACCGCTCAATGCTGCGCTGCGGTTGACGGAGGAGTTGGCAGAAGCACTGGATCACGCTCACGGCCAAGGTGTCGTCCATCGTGACATGAAACCTGCCAACATCCTGGTAACGCCCAAAGGGCATGCCAAGATCGCGGATTTTGGTATTGCGAAAGTGAGTCTGGGTCACCTGACCCTTCCGGGCAAAGCGCAGGGCACACCGGCTTACATGTCGCCAGAACAATTGGAAGGCGAGCCGGTGGACAAACGCTCCGACCTGTTTTCGTTGGGCGCGATTCTCTACCGCATGGTTGCCGGCTACGGGCCTTTTCAAGGCAGCAGTGCTACCACGGTTTGCTTCAAGGTAGTCAATCGCGATCCTCTTCGGGCAACCGCGCTTGTTCCGGATCTTCCTCCTGAACTGGATGCCGTAATCGCCCGGGCGATGGAAAAAGATCCCGCGCAACGCTACCAGCGAGGACTGGAGTTTGCTCTTGATCTCCGTGAGCTGCGAGAACGAACCCACGTGCTTTCAAAAGGTGTTCACGGTGCATCACGATTCTTAAGAGCGGGAGAAGGCGCGGCTCGGTCGGCCAGAGAGGCTGGGATTGACACGCCTTCAGCGACCTTCGCGCCGGTTGGCTTTTTTGAAACACCAGATCGTGCGGCGAGAAAAATACTCTCATTCATCCCGCTACCAATTTTGTCCTGGTGCCGCAGGCCCGTCGTGCACATCGGGGTGGTAGCCTCGGTTGCGACGATCATTCTGTGCTTGTTTGCTTATCACCAGGGTCATCCAGCGCGAAGTTCGAGCCAGACCGGTACGCCAGCGACTGTCGGTTCGAACGGAGAACCGGCTCCGGCAGTCGACCGCGGAACGGGAAAGTCGCCCGACTCCCAGACGCTTTCTAAAACGATTGCGGATTCCGCGTTGAGCATGCGCATTGAACATCGTTTCCCGTCGGCAGATCTTTCGCTGTGGATCGACGATAAGTTGACATATGAGCATTCATTGCGCGGTCAGACCAAGAAGCATTGGAATCCATTTCGATTGGATGTCCGGGAAACCGAGACCGTTCAGCTAGCCGCTGGCAAACACCGGCTCCGTGTCCGCGTGCGTTCCACGCCTGACAAATACGAACAGTCAGCGACTATCTTGGGGAGTTTCGCCAAGGGCCATACAACAATCTTGCAGATCAACTTTGAAAGGCAGGGGAAAGGGATGCGCTTGACATTGCGCTAGTCGGTAACGCAATCCAAGTCCGAGTTGAGTCGGCGAAAGCTGCAACGGTCAATATTGACCAGTAATCCGAAAGCCGGGAATTCATACTGGAGACCGAGAAACTCTCGACGGTTGAAAAATTGCCGGAATCTCCCGGGCGTAGACCTCTTGTGAACCGACAACATAAAGAGTTCTTGCAGCACACCTACCGCCGTGCGAGCCAGTCGGAGAAAAATACAGGAGAGACTTATGAAACTGTTCAAGATGCTTGCAAGCGCACTGTGCCTCTTTGTGCTCTGTGTCCTGGTTGTGCCGACAGCAACGGCTGACGATTGGAACAGGGAGACTGTTATCACTTTCAGCGGGCCTGTCGAGGTCCCGGGCGTTGGCGCCCAGACCTTGCCGGCGGGTACATATGTCTTCAAGATCTTTGATTCACTATCCGACCGCCACATCGTTCAGATCTTCAGCCAGGACAAAAAGCATCTTTACACCACCGCCCTGGCGATGCCGAATTACCGCTTGAAGGCGACTGACAAGACGGTCATAACGTTTCGCGAACGCCCTGCGGGACAGCCGGAAGCGCTGAGAGCATGGTTTTACCCTGGACGCACATGGGGTGAGGAATTCGTGTATGCAAAGCCGAGGGCCATCGAGTTGGCAAAGGAAACAAATGAGCCCGTACTCGCGACCCCTATCGAACTGGCAGCTGCGCCCGTCGAGGCTTTGAAGACTGCGCCAGTGGAGGCGGTTAGCCCTAAGGGAGAACCTGTTGAAATAGCCCAGGTGGTTGAACCACCGCCTATGACTGCAGCTCCGTTGCCGAAAACAGCCAGCCCACTGCCCCTGATTGGGCTGATTGGACTGCTGACGCTGGGGGCCGGCTTTGCCCTTTCGACTGCTTCAAAGCGAGCGGCCTGAGACAAGCCAACGAGCGGACTCTGCATGCAAGAGTCACCTGGTGATGTCTAACTGCATGGCGACGGGAGGTGGTACACGAATACCGCCTCCCGTCGCCCGTATGAATCTTAGACCGCATAAGGCAACCGCTTCGGATTCCATGAAAGGACCAGACGGATGACCAAGCTGCGCTCATCCGCGCCACCTCGGCAAATCGAACTGAGGCTGCGGGCCGCAGAACGCGTCCGCATAAGAGTGAGCATCCGGGGGAAATGGGCTTCCACACTCCCGCGCGTATTGGTTCTTTTTCTCGTGATCGCTGCATTGAGTTTTGCGGAGCAAGATTCCCCTCCATCGCAGAGCCGCCCCGCCAACGACTACACCATTAATGTAAATGTGAACATGGTGGTCTTGCGCGCAACCGCGCAGGATCACAAAGGCGTTCTTGTTTCCGGACTTGGCAAAGACGATTTCCAGGTTTACGAGGACGGAGTACTTCAACCGATCAAGTATTTTAGCCACGAGGATATCCCGGTCACGGTCGGCTTGGTCATCGACAATAGTGGAAGCATGAGGCCAAAGCGCGCTGACGTGGTTGCAGCGTCCATGGCATTTGCTCGCTCCAGCAACCCGCAGGACCAGATGTTCGTGGTTAATTTCAACGAAAGAGTTTCGTTTGGCCTTCCCGACTACTTGCCGTTTACTGACCAGGTGGCTCAGTTGGAAGCGGCCCTGTCCACAATCAAAGCCAATGGTGAGACCGCACTATACGATGCGGTTGCCGTTGCTCTCGAGCACTTGAAGAAAGGTGATCGTGACAAGAAGGTGTTGATGGTGATTAGCGATGGAGGCGACAACGCCAGCAAGCACAAGCTGACCGACATCATTGCTCTGTTAGGGCAGCCGGACGTCATTGTCTACACGATCGGTATCTTCGACGTTCAAAATGCCGATCGAAACCCCGGCGTGCTCAAGCGGCTTGCCAAGGACACAGGCGGTGAGGCTTTCTTACCGGAATCATTGAAAGACATTGCCCCCATCTGCGAACGGATCGCTCACGATATCCGCAACCAGTACACCATCGCCTACGTCCCCACGAATAGAAATCGGGACGGAAGCTATCGAGTCATACAAGTGAAAGCAAACGCGCCCGGTCGTGGAGGTCTGCTGGTCCGCACTCGAGCTGGGTACTTCGCACCGGCACACTCTCCGTCATCACCGGCCGCCAAGGGCAACCGGCCATGAAGCTCATCATCAGGCCCTTGTTTCCCCCCCTACTAACCCAACGGTTGCGTCGAGGGAGCCAATACTTCTTTTTCATCACTGGTAGCCTGGCGCTGGGTTACGTCGGCCTCTCTCTGCTCGACGCCCGGCTCTACCAGGTATCTGCAAAACGGTCCCTGGAAAGCCAGATGCAGATGGAGAAAGCGCACTCGGTAAGCCAACCTAAGCCGGCGATCAAAGCTGGCGACGTTCTTGGGCGCATGGATATTCCGAGGCTGGGAGTGTCGGTCGCGGTTTTACAAGGAACAACCTCGCGGATCTTGCGGCGGGGAGTTGGACATATAGAAGGCACTCCGCTTCCAGGGGAAAACGGGAACAGTGGAATCGCCGGGCACCGCGACACTTTCTTCCGCGCACTAAAAGACGTTCGCAGCAATGACGAAATTGAGCTTCAGACCTCAACTGGACTATTGCACTATCAGGTGGATTGGGCGAAGGTCGTCGCTCCCGATGACACCAGTGTCTTGACGCCCTCAACCGATCCCGCACTTACACTCGTGACTTGCTACCCATTTTATTTTGTCGGTCCGGCACCGAACCGGTTTGTGGTGCGCGCGCACAGGTACTAGCCAGATAGAGCCAGCCGATTCAACCGCGCTAGTCTTCTCGCTCCGACCGAACTCTTTGATCGGCGCTGGACCGTATTAGAGAGGCGAACCGCGCGCGCGGAAAGAATGGTCCCGTGAGGGGTCCGGTACTTAGTGCCTACCCCGATAGCTAATGTGAGCTTTATAGCTCAGAAGATCAACGTGCGGCCGGGTACCCTAGATTGAGTGTCCCTAATCCGCCATGACCAGCCCCAGTATCGCCTTTCCCTCGGTTTCGAAAATCTGTGCACACATCAAACGCCTTGGCTATGCGGCTGCCAGGCGCATTCGGCTCTATGGCGAGGATTTCGAAGTGGTTTCAGACCCATTTCCTGAGGCCAATGGAGTGGCCGTTCTCGTCACCACAAAAAAAGATCCAAGCATTCGCATGCTGCGGATTCCCGTGACGGTGCTTCAGAGTGCAAGAAGGGCGAAGCCTCCACTGTCGCCCATCCGGGTTGAGAGTGCCATCGTCGAACGAGGGGAGCAAACTTCCGTGGACAAAACGAAGGATCAAGATCGGGGTAAGGGCGCGACCGAGCAGGACCCTCAGAACCATGGGGGCAATACCAGCATGAACGGCCAGTTGGGGCACCGCGATGAGGATACACAACTGAAGAACGCTGACTCCGGTTTGCCCGGCTGAAGTCTGCGCTTTAGGTTGTCACTTTATGTTGGGCAAAGGAGAAGAATCCAATGAATCAAGAACAGGTTTCTGGCAAGATTGATCAGGCGGTCGGAAAAGTAAAACAAAGTGTCGGAGAAGCGGTCGGCAATGACAAACTAGCTAACAAAGGAGTGATCGAGCAAGCCAAAGGTGCGGCAAAGGAGGTCTGGGGGGATGCAAAAGACGCGGTGCGGCACGTACGCGACGGGCATAGAGAAATTGCTGCCGAAAAGGCCGACCAGTCCCGAGACAAGATCGGTCAGTCCGTGGAGCACCTCAAGAACAAGCTGAAAGACAAGATCGAAGGAGTTAAAGAGCGTCACTCCGGCTAGTTTGGACTCGGGGATTCTCCCATTGCGCTATACCAGCGCAGCGGTTTGCGTAAGCGCGGTGACACCGATCAACAACAACGTGACGAGAATCACGAAGCCGCTGACCAACAACAGGATTTCACTCAGCATATCAGCGCTCATTAGATCTTCCCGGTGCATCAGCATCTTCCTCTCAGTGGGTCCGCACGATTGTGGACTCACCTCAAGAGGGCAGGCCGTCTGGTTTGGCGGGCGGCCCTCCCGAGACATCCCTAGGATCGCTCATTTGCTTTGGCATTACTGAGCACAATGGCTCATTTCACACAATACAGTGGCCGCCCTATGCCTACACCCCGCCGTGACGGTCGCCGTTTGTGCGTGCTTTCCGCCAAAGGTACACGACCGAAGCCAGGCTGCGATGGTGGACAATCAGCGCCGTTACGTATCAAAACAACAAGTTGCGCGCTTTGATGCGGAGGGCCACCTAAATGCAACCACCAGGTCGAGTGAGCATTCCTTCTCCTCTTTCAGGTTCCCTGAGCTAAGTCAGTCCATCTGAAGTCGTCTTTCTTAGCAACCACCAACCCTAAGGAGGTTGCCTATGTTTGCACGCAACGTCTCAATTCATCTGAAATCCAATATGCTTTCCGACTACACACGAACGTTTGACAAGGACATTCTTCCTTTGCTTCGCAAACAGAATGGCTTTAAGGATGAAATCACATTCGCCGGTCCCGGCGGAATTGACGTGACGGCAATCAGTCTGTGGGAGAACAAGACCGATGCCGAAGCTTACAACACCAATACCTATCCGCAAGTGTTGAAGACGATGGCAAGATTCTTCGAGGGAACGCCCAAGGTTCAGACCTCTGACGTTGTCACCTCGACCCTGCACAATCTCGCCGTTCACGCAGCAGCGTAGGACTGTGAGTTCCACCGGAGAAGGCGGGTAACTCCGCCTTCCTTAATTTCTGTAATCGGACAAATCGACGCTCTGTATGTAGATCTTTAACTTCTACACTTCTACTTCTTTCCGAGCAGGCCGCCGATTACATTCGCGGGGTTTCCCTTCAAGGCGCCCTTCCCACCCATCACTCCTCCCAATGCGCCTTGTGCGATGCCGTCCGCCACTCCCTGTATGTCGGGGATAAAGTGGGGATTCGACGTCGTTCCCTCGATCGCGAAGGGAATGCCACCTTTGCCGCTGCTCAACGCCGCCACCTGCGTTAGTCCGCCCACGACACCGCCTTTGATGTTGGCCAGCATCTTGAAGTTCAGCGCCCCCGCCGGGCTCACCGTCCCCGCTCCGGTGATGACACCGACCGCCGGAACCGTCAGGTTAATGTGGTCCGCCTTCGTCCCTTCGGGTGCCACACGCGCGTTGAGGCTGGCATTCTGGATCGAAGTGTCCGGGTTGGAAGCGGCCTTCCCGGCAAAGGCCGACAGCGCCCCCAGTTTTGATCCAAGGTCGAACCCGGTCAATTTGGTGTTGGCTAGCCCTATCGGTCCGGTGATCACCAGCTTGTCCAGAGGCCCCACGATGCCCAGCTCCGCCGACAGCGTCCCGCCCTTCAGCTGCGACCCCGAGGGAAGCACCACACCCAGCGATGGCAGCATCGCCTCCAGTTCATCCCCCGGCAGGTCGCGCGCATCCAGCTTCATGTTCAATACTTCTGTGTCGCCCTGCGTCTGGAACGTTCCCGTCAGGTGCGCCACGGCCCTCCCGATCGCAATGTCCCCCTGGGTCAGCGTTCCCGATTGCTTATCGAGATCAACATCCACCGCGTGCTTGACGACCACCGTCTTCGGAGCAGGCGTTCCCTTCAGCGAAAACTTCAGTTTGGTGCCGGTAAGTGTCCCGATTGCTTTCGCGTGGCTGCCATTCGAGTTTAGTCTCCCATCAAAATTCGCCAGCCCTCCAATGCCGCTCCCAGGATCGATAAATCCTGAGGCTCCAATATCCATGTTGTTCACTTTCACCGTGGTTTCAAACGGCGTCTTCGCGGCGTTTTCGGCGCTAATCGGGCCGGCTTTCCCTGAGATCTTCGCGTCCCCTCCTCCCGGCAACTGAGCCGTGAGTTTGAATGGGAACTGTGAAGTGAAGGAAAGATTCTCTACGTCAATGTTCACGTTCTCATAGACCTGGGGTTTGGCTGAAGAATTCGTTTTTCCGACAATTAACTTTCCATTGTTCACATTTAGCTTCGCCGCCGAGAGATTGGCCGCAGATGTTCCTCGGGAGGTCGGCTCTTCCGGCGTCTTCTTGGCGGAAACCCCGCCGATGCTCGAGAAATTCCATTTCCTGTCGGCGGCTTTCAGCAGCGTGATCTCGGGCTGCTCCAGCTTGATTTCGGTCACGTTCAGTTGTTTCGAGAAGATAAGCGGGATCAGTTCTACGCCAACCTTCAGCGATTTCGCTGTAATGAAGGGGGACTTGCCGAAGGCGGGGTCGTCTGCGATGGCTATGTTGTCGGCCACGACGCTGCCGGAAAGAATCGACAGGCTCAGATTGCCCATCGTCACCCGTCGTCCCAGCACGCTCGTCAGCTCCGACTCGATCTTCGGACGGAAACTGTTCACATTGATCATCAAGGGTAGTGCAACCAGGATTACGAAGAGAATCGCAAATGCGATTGCGCCGATTTTCAGGATGGGTTTCATGTCTTTAGTTCCTGCCTTTCGTACAACTGGAAACGGATGGGTTCGAAAGAGAAAGCCTGGTTCCGCGGAAGATTAGGTGCAGCGAACCTGAGTGGGACCCACTAACTGGTCGTTTTTCACCAGTAGCATCGAGACTCCAACAAAACATCGACGCCGTTCTCATACGGAGATGGTATGCCTTGTACATCGTGGAAGGACTGCTCAAAACTGCACATTTTTGCAAATAATCTGGGAACGGAGTGCTGATGATAGTGACCACGTGCTGCAGATCTCTCCGACCCAACAACATGTCGCGTTACCAACCCGCGGAACATGATCGCTCTGCCCAAGAAGTAGCTTCGGCGAACGCTCGATTTCAGAGATTGGGGTTGATCCCGATGGGTACTAGGCGGGCGAGCCTGTCCTCTGGCCGTCGGCCGCAACCAGCGGTGCTGCACCGTTCTAGTCCGGCATCGTCCGCCTACCAAACTCCCTTATCGCTTCCAGTGATCTTCTGGCCCACAGCGGCCGCCGTCGCCAGGCATGGCAACAAACTGAGCCGAACGCTGTTCTTAAGTTCCCGCTTGAGCAGCAAAGTTGTCAGTTGGGAGGCGTAGAGCCTGGCAGATTCCGGCAGAATCGGGACACGCAAGAAACCCTGGTTGAAGTGAACCTTATGGCCACCGAATCGTGCTGAATCTCTCACGAACGAGGGGAGATCGCAACCATTGCCCCGGTAATATTGCAGGTAGTCGGACACAATCGTGAGATAAGTAGCCACGCCTCTCCAGATGCCGGCAGCTTTAGCAGAAAAGCGCAAGCCCTCATAGTCGATGGCACCCGACTCCACCAGTCTGGCAGTGTCGACGATGTCGCACAGGCGGAAATAGAAATGGCGGTACATTCGTTGCAGAGTAGAGATCATCAGGCGGTCCGCGGCGGCAGGCACGCGAAACATGTGTTCGCCAATCGGAGCGAGCTGAGCGCGCCTGGTCAAAGACGAAGCGATTGCGACCTGTTCTCCGGTTTGACCCAGGCGGCCCATGTGAATCTCAACCGCCTCGGGCAATCCGGGGATTACGAAGTTCCATTTGTGCGCCAGGCGATCTCCCCAACTACGCGGCGCAACTTCTGCTTCAAAATGCTTTTTCATAAGGCCGAGTACGTGAGCCGAGTCCGCATCGGTGTACAGATCCAAATCGCTGCCAAGGTCGGGCCAGTGATCGAGTGATTTGATGACCACAGCGTCGCATCCCTCCGCCGTGAACGCGGCGCAGATCGCATGCAAGAACGACATTGCGTTGTCGATACGCGCTCGCTCGGACGCGATCGCGGTCGCCGCCCACGCTGCCCGGGTGTAATCCTTGGCGCGGCACATGACCTGTTCAAAGACCTCCAACCCGCGCATCACGACGTGATGAGAGTTAGCGAGGGTCAGCAAATCGTCGAATTCTTTCCGGCTGATTTCTGCGATGCCCAGATCCAGCTCCGCTTCCGTAACCGGAAGTGGTGGGTCACCTCGGTCCGGCGGAATTAGAAGCTGGGAAAGAATGATCAAGGACCTGCTCGAACAAAGCGGAGAGAATTTAGTGGCCATATCAGCAAGCATTTGGTTCCTATGGTTGCGGCTGCCAACCCGGTGGTTGGGTACCGGGTGGCGGGGCCCCTGAGGATTGCGGCTCTGGCGACGGTGTAGGTTCCACCACCGGCGTTTGGTCGCGGTGTCTTAGCTCGATCGGACCCGATTGCCGGCGTCGAGCCTGGTTTTCCTGTGAAATCTTGCTGTCAACCTTGTGGTCGCTATCGGCTGCAACGGCGAACAGGTTCATTCCTTCGGCGGAACGTCGGGTCGCGAGACCGACGCGCAGGTGAGAGCTTCCTGCTTCCCGAGCCCGTTCGTAGAAGAGCTGCGCGGTCTCGAGGTCGCCATCCATTTCCGCCAGATAACCGATATTGTTGAGTGAAAATGGGCTGTTCGGATCAAGCGAGTACGCCTGAAGGAAGTCTTGCCGCGCGACTGGCCAATCATTGCGATTCGTCGCTGACACCCCGCGCACCGCGAGCAAGGCAGCCCGTGCCTGCGCGGTGGCCACGTTTTGCATGCGCCCTCGTAGTTTTTTCGCGCTGTCGGCAGCCATCTCGCTGACGGGTTTCCCCCTCCATGCCCGGTTCAGCGTAACGATGACCGCTTCCGAGGAGTGCGAGTTCGCCACCGCCATGTAGTATTTCAGGGCTTCGTCGTAATCTCCACGCGACTCCTTGGCCACGCCCATATTGTTCAAGGCGAATGCATTCCGCGGATCGATGGCCAGAGCGCGTTGCAGGAGAACTTCCGCCTCTGGAGCCCGGCTTTCCGATAGAAGTTGAATCGCCTCGACATTCATGCGATTGACTTGCATAGGCACGTCCTTCAGGCTGCCGAATGCATCTCTCATTGGTTTGCCTTGCAGTTGGCCAGCGCTGGTGCGGTCGATCACTGCATCCGTGGCTTGCTCCGACGACAGCTCATAGAATTTCTGCGCACGCTCCACTTTTCCCTGTAGTTCAGAAACGTAACCCAGGTTGTAAAGCGTAAAAGGGTCAGCGGGATCGAAGAGGTAAGCCTTGTAGAAAAGAGTTTCGGCTTTTTCGTATTGTTGCTTCCGAATGGCGTCCACGCCTTCCCGGTTGAGACGCTGAACGGGGGTAAGTTCGCTGCGCTTTGGAAGAGTGAGTCTGAGGTCTCCCGCCCAGGCATTCTGCGGCCCCATTCCGACCATGACTGCAATCATTGCCAGCAAGCTTAGGCGTTTACCAAACATTCCTGGGTCTCTCACCTTCTCCTCCAAGGGCAGGAGCAGTTCTTCGGAGCTTGAACTTGGATGCAGCGGGCTGGAATGCGTTGCCATACGCGACATTTTCGTAGGCTTGGACGAACTCCAGACCACTGTTTTTCACCTCCTGCCATCCAATAGACCGCGAAGAATCCAGGCAGCAGGTAAGGGTGTCCTAATGGGTCGTTTTCTAGCTGTAGCCATTCTCAGCAGTGTCGCGCTAGCCCAAGGATCATCGTCGTCCGCAGGCTCGAAGTCAGCACAATATCCGACTGATCCCTCTATACTCATGCGGGAAAGCGCGTCAACTGGTCTGCCTGACCTGCCCCCCATGCCCCGGGGTAAAAGCACCGTCATAGGTGGGGCGATTCGTGAGGTGGACACCGTACGTGACCGGTTCACGCTCAATGTGTTCGGTGGGCGGACACTGAAGATTCTGTTTGACGAGCGTACTCAGGTCTATCGCGACGGAGAAAAGGCCCAACTGCGGTTGCTGCGCGCCGGTGACCATGTTTCGGTCGAGACCGTGCTGGACGGTACCACGGTGTTTGCACGCAGCGTCCACATGTTGTCCCAATTGCCGGAGGGCGAGTGCCAGGGTCAGGTGCTGAACTACAATCCCGGCGATGGTGAATTGACCGTGCGCGATGCTTTATCGCGTGAGCCGGTCAAAATGCGCGTTCCTGCTGGGACCGCCATTGTTGGCCAAGGTCAGGCGGCGCCTGGCTCTGCGGATCTGATCCCGGGAACTCTAGTCTCAGTCAGATTCCAATCTGATACCAAGGGTCATGCTGTTGTCAGCCAGATCTCTATCCTGGCGACACCGGGAAGGGCGTTCATATTCGTGGGCAAGGTCGTTTTCCTCGACTTGCACTCCGGACTTCTGGCGCTGGTCGATCCACGCGACGACAAACGCTATGAGATTTTCTTTGATTCTGCCCGCTTTCCGATGAGCCGCGATCTTCACGAGGACGCGGACGTAGCCGTAACAGCGAACTTCGATGGTGCTCGCTATGTAGCTACCGCGCTGACCGTTAATTCCGCTTCTGACCACTAGACCAAGACTGCCAGCAGGCCGGAAAGACGCCAGTGGGCCCGTTCTCACGCGCCTCACTGGCGCCGGTTGGTCCGCCTGAGTATCGGTCTATAAGACCCCGCCGCCGTACCTCCTATAAGTGTTGCGCATACCACGATGTACTTCCGAGTAGGTTTCCAGTCCTTTCTGTATTGACGCTACAGTGAACCCTGTATTACCTTTTGGGTAACGTCGCTGAATCTCCAGGTCAGGTAGATCGTTTCAGCGGACTGCAGGGGCGGTGTCCCGTTCGCGTCGTGCCTAGCCCATTTATCAGCCAATTCAGAGCTTGCGATTCCGCAAGTACGCGCTCCAAGTCCAGTACCGGAGGATCTGTTGATGAAAACCTACTACTACGTTCTCGCTATTTTTTTAATGTGGGCGACGTCTGGGTTTGCCAATGTAAGCGTCAGCAGCCCAGGCAATGGCGGTACTGTCAGCTCGCCGGCGCATTACGTCGCGACAGCGACCACGAAAACTTGTTCGAGGGGCGTAGCCTCCATGGGCATTTATGTAAACGATCAACTGGTCTACGTGGTGAATGGAGCAAGCCTCAACCACAAGTTGACCCTCGATCCAGGCAAGTACAACACCGTAGTGGAAGAGTGGGACAACTGTGGCAGCGCAACCTACACACCCGTGGCTATCACGATCAACAACCAGACCGGCGTTTGGGTGACATCGCCTACGAACAACAGCCAAGTGAGTTCACCAGTGCACTATGCGGCGACAGCGAGCACGCAGACTTGTTCGAAGGGCGTAGCTTCCATGGGGATCTACGTGAACAATAAACTGGTTTACGTCGTAGGCGGAGCTAGACTGGATACCAAGTTGAACCTGAGCGCGGGAAAATATCACACCGTGGTGGAAGAGTGGGATTACTGTGGCGGGGCCGCTTACACTCCGGTGGACATCACCGTGCGAGGCGGAGGCGGAGGTGGAAAAGTGCTTTCGCACTTACAGGCCAGCCGGGGCTGGAACAGTTGGGGCGAGTTGCCTCCAAATTACAACATCTGTTCGGCGCCGTGTCCGGGAGTGACCTGGTCGATGACGCAAGGGATCAAATCACCCTCGTTGAGTGGTGATTCGACCCGGTTCAATATCGGCGGTACCAAACCTTATTCGGACGTCCTGTGGAGCAATCCTCTAATTGGCCAGGGGTCAACGCAGGGCCTGCCGGATTCCCATCACACACTCTTACCAACCCTGCACAACTTCACCTATGACGCCTATTTTTACCCGACTAATCTCGGAGTGACGCAGGTGCTGGAGTTCGACATCAGCATGTACTTCGATGGGCTCGGATTGATTTGGGGCAACCAGTGCCGCATCACCGGAGGAAACGAATGGGATATCTGGGACAATGTTCACCAGCATTGGGTTCCCACCGGCGTTGCTTGCCATCCTGTAAGCAACTCCTGGAACCATGTGACCATTCAAGTGCAGCGAGAAGCTGACAATTCGCTGCTGTTCCAGTCGATAACGCTGAATGGAAAGAACAGTCCCATTAACCGGCACTATGCGCCGGGCTCCGCTCCTGGTAATTGGTGGGGCATCACCGTCAACTACCAGATGGACGGAGACCATAAGCAATCGGCGTACACTACATTCTTGGATAACTTCAGCTTCACATACCAGTGAGAAAGCGCGCGGCACAGCCATATGTGCCCCTTGTTCCCACCTGGTTTTCGGAGTCTGGAGCAGGATCGTGCGTCCGCTCTACTTTGAAACACTCGGAACGGTATGAGCGAAAGTTGGGAAGCTATGCAGACCGTCAGGACATAGTTTCTTCAGTAGTTGTTGCAATACGTGCCGCTCGACATCCTGTACCGGCTGTGGAGCAATGACGGTCACCCCGCCCACCAGTTCGCTCAAAGCCAGATAAGACGCTCGGCTACTGTGGAGAAAGTCGAGTGGGTATTCAGGCTTTCGCGCGCGAGCTTGAACTGGATCCGCATCCAGCACGTAACAGATATCCGGTCGCGGAACAAACATCAGCAACAGCCGGACATAAGCCCGCGTGAGTCGGTTGTGCAACGACAAGTTCGCAAGTTCGTCGTACAGATATCGGTCAAAGATGACCAGATCAGCATCCGCTCTCAGGGCCTTCGCCACCACGATGCAGAGCGACATGGCATCCATGAAGTACAGACAGAATCGCACCGCGGTCATATACCGGGACTGGACGTTTTTGTCGCGCCGGTTCACTGGCCTGGCCGGAGTTCCAACACCCTTGTCTCCCTTGAACAAGGTATGGCCCGTGACTTCTCGTAGATGCGTCAGCATCGCAACGTCGTTCCAGAAGGTCACCAATGAGATGCTGACGCCAACCTCAGTCAGCCGGGAACAGAGACTCTCGATTTGAGTGCTCTTGCCGGCGCCGTCAATGCCGGAGAAACTTATGAATCTGGGCCGCGGGTTCTGTGATGTGTTCCAAATCATGCTGTCGCAGTTTCCCTCAGGGGATTCCTATATTTCGGTTAGTGAGCGACCGGTGGCCGGCTGGGACTGGAGTTGGACAATGCCACCACCGTTCCAATGGCAACGCCCGCACCCAGGGCGGCGCCAACCTTGATCAGGATGGAGCGCGCCCGTCTCTGCTTTGCAGGCGCAATTGCCGCTCCGGCTGGCTTGGAAGCTGCAACGCCTAGCGTGTTTACCGGTTGTGCCGCAGCCGTACCCACGGGTTCCTGTGTCCCCGGTTGCTGCTGTTTCGGAGTGGACTGTTGCGCACTGGCCTGGCGGTTGTCATCAACTGTTTGCAACAGCATTGAGCCCGGACTGTTGGGAAGCGTTTCAGCTGGCGATGCTTCGGCGTTGACCTTGATGGCGCCACTGTCGAGGTTTTGCGAGGGAGCCTGTGCAGCAAGTCCTTCCCCGGCCTGCTGGCTGTTTGTTTCTTGCTGCGATGATGTGGCGGCAACCGCAAATGGGACGACCAATACCAGCACCAGACAGCCAGCGATCTTTCGCCTCAGCCAACTACCCGAGATTCTCATTGTTGCCTCCGAATCGGCGGACGCTTTGCGCCGGGTTTCGACCATCTACAAAAACGTTCACGCCACACTGTCGGACAACGTAGTGGAATACTCGGGTCCGACCTGCTGGAACACATGTAACGGGAATTGGTGGAAGCTGTTCACCGCGTCAGCGACGTTGTCAAAAGCCTCGAACAGACGATCTACTCTGGTAAGTTCCAGAATCGCTGCTGCCGCGGACGGGATGGCGGCAAGTTTGACGTCGCCATTCCGCTTCATCGCCTCCTCCAGACAACTTAACAGCAACTGGATTCCAGCGCTGTCGAGTTGTTGTATCCTGGAACAGTCGAGCACGACTCGAGGCCGGTCTACTTTCAAGCAAAACTCTACTTCGCGAAAGAATAACCGGCCTTGTGCTACGCTTAACTTCTCCGGTAATTGCTTTACAACCACTGGTTTTACGCTTTTCATTTTCGTGATCCCAAGTTCCAACATGATCCTCTTTCTGTTCTCGGGGACAAGATGGCTCAGTCCCAGTAAACAATGTAGATTGGCCACCGGCGCGGGGTCTATCCAGTTCTGTCTGTAGAGAGCAGAAGGTTTTGCCTTAGGCCTGCAGTACGCTTCGCCATCAAGAACCTTGTAAGAGTCGCTCGAGTTCAGCTTCAGGATCGTGCACCAAGTGCCTTAACAGGTTTGTCCCATACCAAAAGAGAGTCGACAGGTTGGTTTCATACCAGCAGCACTCTGTCATTCTCGGCGACAGTCCGCACAGAAACCGGAATCTCTGCACGCTCCCCGGCGATGTCAGCGTTGCCGCTACCAGCCGGTGGTTTCCGTCCAAGATCGTAAGAGGTTCGCTCTCGTTAAGACCGATCAGAAGCACAGCACCCGGGTCGGTATCGTGGCGATGCCAATCGCGCAACCTGGCAATCTTCGATAGGAATGCTTCTTCCGCAATGTTACGGCTGCGAAAAGTGCGCAGGCGTTCGGTGACCGCTGTGACCGTAAAATTACCGCGCGCCAACTTCCGCCATAGGGCTCGTGGAAAGACTCGAATTTGATCCAGGTCTGCCGCCCTAACTTCCACCTCAAACCATTCCGTCCCCCTGGGCAGTTCTCTCCATAGTGCAAGATGTCGAATAAACAACAAAGCACGCCGCTTGGCATTGTCACCGGCATCGTCGAGGTGTGGAGCTATCACCAGTTCACGCAGCGATTCGCGGTACTCCTCGAATGCGGGGTCGTTGAAATCATTTCTTAGAAACTCGGCAATGACCTCGTCTTCCGAGATCCGCCGAATTACCCTGATCGGCTGGGCATTGACTCTTTGCGCGTGTTCTACGCCGCTGAGCGAGTTGAGGAGGAATGGCACAGCGACAACAATGAGTAGAGCTACCATCAATACAAGTTGTATCCAGATCACTTGTCGCAGAGACGAATGGAACCGGCAAATGCCCGCGACCAGAACGCCGCTAAAAGCCAACTGTACCCAGCTCGTATTGGCGATCCTGTAAGACATCTCGTAAGCAATGATCACAACGCTGAGCGAGTAAACCACGGTGGTGGTGGCGTACAAGGCCAGTAGATAGGGAAGGCCGTATTTCCCCGCAATGGCGAACTGAGAGCCGAAGAGCGAAGTCCAAATCCCGGCTGGGGCCAACCGCAGGCCGAGAGCCAAGACGGAACCGATTCCTAAGACAAGCAAGAGAGAAGTTGCCAGGACGCCGTGATTTCTTCTTTCCTCATGGCGAGTGCCGGCCACAAGGGGGAACATCGTATTTATCACTGCCGAGGAAAAGGCAAAGATCACGCGACCCACCAATGCCACGGCAGCATAGAGCCCCGCCGATGTCGGGGGGAAAAAATGCTTCACCACCACAATGTCACAATTGTTAATGAGCACCTGGCCAACAAAGAATACGATTGCCTGCAACGCTTCGCGAAAAGCATCAGGGATGTGCAGTTCGTGGGGGACTGCGGCCACGAGTTTGGGCACTGCCGCAAAATAGGCCACCGCAACCGCAGCGGCATTGGCCGCGATCACTCCTGGGACACCGAAACCAAGCATGATCAACAGCAGAGATCCGCCCAGTCGTACCAATCCCTCCAGGACGAGATTGCTGGCGAGACGTTGAAAGCCGTATGCCCCCTGGATGAATCCTCGCCGGCTTCCCAGGGGAACGTAAAAGCCCGCTCCAATCGCGAGCAGGAAAACCAGAGACGGGCCAGGCAAATTGAGATAGTCGGCAATCGCTTTCTGAAAAAGCAGCAACAGCAGCGCGACGATAATGCCGCAGCCCCATGCGCTTCTGTGGAATCCGCGATAGGCGGTGCTTTTCCTCTCCGGAGAGGTCTGCTGCGCAACCACCTTTGCGGAGACAATCTGGAAGGAAAGCGTAACCGCAGAGATCAGAATGAGGAGAGTGTAAACCGCCGTAGCGTGGCCAAAACCGGTTGGACCCAGGAATCGTGCAACTGCAATGTTGTAGGCAAAATTGATTGCCGTCACCAGCCCCGAACCGGTGAGCAACACCAGGCTGCCCGACAGAACGCGGGCCTGCAGAGTCTTCGATTCCGGGTTCGGACGATCGACCAAGTCGGGGCTCCAGCTCACTAAAATAGGAATAAATCCGGCTTGACAGAGTCCGGCGCCTATTGCTGCGAAACGCCAACGGGGGGAGGTTTCGCTGGCAGCACTTCAGATGCGGGAACCAACAGTCAGGCTGCTTGCGAACGGACGAGTGGGCCTTAAATTGCTTCTCGTGTCGCGACAACCCAAGGTCCTCTTACTGCCTCTAACGAGATCAGCATTCTTATGTTGGGTCATTACCGGATGAGCTCCGCGTTGGCGTTTCTTCTGCTGCTGCAGGGCTGCACTCGTCCGGGCTTGCGCCAGTCTCTACGCCAGAATGTTCGGGCCACGGAGGCTTTCCCGCGAATCCTGGCAGTGTATGAGCCCTGGTTTGGGCATCCTAAGCACATCTCCGTCGGCTATTCCTCGCAGGATCCTGTCGTCATACGCAAACAGATTGACCAAGCCAAGGCGCTCGGAATTTCCGGATTTGTGCTGGACTGGTATGGGGATCGCGAACCCTTTATCGATCGCAGTTATGGCCTGATGCAGACCATCGCTTCGGAAAAGAACTTCCATATCTCGATGATGTATGACGAAACCGAAGAAGATGATGTGCAGGCGACCGACGACGCTCTTGCGGATTTTGGCAAGTTTCACGAAACTTATCTTTCGCCGAGTGCTCCCGGCCGTCAGGCCTATCTCACCTACAGCGACCGGCCCGTGATCTTCATTTTCCC
>Ga0210410_10001578_pt1 | contig 21211 bp, 16 predicted proteins | sample IncBWC4MmetaG_FD_161058 | JGI IMG/M metagenome (GOLD analysis project Ga0210410, IMG submission 161058) | Forest soil microbial communities from Barre Woods Harvard Forest LTER site, Petersham, Massachusetts, United States - Inc-BW-C-4-M | ecosystem: Environmental > Terrestrial > Soil >... | reverse complement strand
CAAGCGTCGGGATCGCGCCCATCAGGCCCTTGGCGTAAGGGTGCAGCGGATTGCGCACGACATCGCCGACCGGGCCGATCTCCGCGACGCGCCCGGAGTACATCACTGCGACGCGGTCGCAGGTTTCGGCGATCACGCCCATGTCGTGGGTCACCAGCATCACGGCGGTGCCGTGGTCGCGGCCGAGCCGCTTGATCAGGGTGATGATCTGCGCCTGCACCGAGACGTCGAGCGCGGTGGTCGGTTCGTCCGCGATGATCAGCTCCGGCTCGGCGCAGATCGCAAGCGCAATCACCACGCGCTGGCGCATGCCGCCTGAGAACTCGTGCGGATAGCCGTCGATGCGCTTGTCGGGGGCGGGGATGCCGACCTCGGCGAGCAAGTCGATCGCGCGTTTGCGCGCGGCAGATTCGGAAAGCGAGGTGTGGGTCTTGATGGTCTCGACGATCTGGTCGCCGATTTTATACAGCGGATTGAGGCTGGTGAGCGGGTCCTGGAAGATCATGCCGATCCGTTTGCCCCGGATGCGGCGGATGTCTTCCGGCGGTAGATGATCGATGCGCAGGCCCGAAAGGCGGATCTCGCCACCCGAGATTCGTCCCGGCGGATCAAGCAGCCCGATCACCGCCAGCCCTGTGACCGATTTGCCGGCGCCGGACTCGCCGACCACGCCGAGCACCTCGCCCTTGGCGATGTCGAAGGAGACGCCGTCGATCGCGCGCAAGGTATGGCGTCGGGTGGCGAACTCCACCTGAAGGTTGCGCACACTGAGGACGGGTTCGGTCATCGTAGTCTTTATCGGAGTCTCTATCGAAGTCTTGGATTGAGCGCGTCGCGAAGCCAGTCGCCGAGCAGGTTGATGGAGAGGATCAGCGCCGCCAGCGCAATGCCGGGGAAGGCCACGATCCACCATTCGCCGGAGAACAGATAGTTGTTGCCGATCCGGATCAAGGTGCCGAGCGAGGGCATGGTATCGGGCAGGCCGACGCCGAGGAATGACAGTGTCGCCTCGGTGATGATGGCGAGCGCGAGGTTGATGGTGGCAATGACCAGCACCGGGCCCATCGCGTTCGGCAACACGTGGCGCAGCATGATGACGGGCGCGGGTAGGCCGATCAGCTGCGCGGCGGCGACATAATCCTTGTTCTTCTCGACCAGCACCGAGCCGCGCACCGTGCGCGCATATTGTACCCAGAAGCTCAGGCCGATCGCGATCACCAGCACCGCCAGCATGCTCAACGCATCGATTCGGTTGCCGAACACGGATTTGGCTATGCCGTTGACCAGCAGCGCGATCAGGATGGCGGGGAAGGTGAGCTGCACATCGGCGATGCGCATGATGAGGCTATCGACTGCGCCCCCGACATAGCCCGCGATCAGGCCGAGCACGATGCCGAGTGTGCCGGAGAGCAGGACGCCGAGGACGCCGACGGTGAGCGAGACGCGCAGGCCGTAGAGGATCGCAGACAGCACGTCGCGGCCCTGCTCGTCGGTGCCGAGCAGGAACGGGCTCTGGCCATCGGCGGTCCATAGCGGCGCGAAGCGCGAATTGGCTAGCTGGAGCTGCGCCGGATCGAACGGGTTTTGCACCGAGAGCAATGGCGCGAAGATCGCGAGCAGGAAGAACAGCAGCGTCACCGCCGCCGCCAGCATCGTCAGCCTGGAGCGGCGGAAGGAATAGAACAGGTCGCTTTCAAGCGCGCGCCTGAACCGGCCCGACGACGCCGGGTGCGTTGTGCCTGCTTCGCGATGTGGGACGACGGCGTCGCTCATGGTCAGGCCGGCCGGCTGATGGTCGAGCGCAGGCGCGGATCGACGATGGTGTAGAGGATGTCGACCACCAGGTTGATGGTGACGAAGATCAGCGAGACCATCAACAGATACGCCGCCATGATGGGAATATCGACATTTTGCACGGCTTGAACAAACAACAGGCCCATCCCCGGCCACTGGAACACAGTTTCGGTGATGATCGCGAATGCAATTACCGAGCCAAATTGCAACCCCGCGACGGTGATCACGGGCACAAGTGTGTTACGCAACGCGTGGCCGAAATGGATAGCGCGGGTCGTGAGCCCGCGGGCGCGGGCGAAGCGGATGTAGTCGGTGCGCAGCACTTCCAGCATCTCGGCGCGCACCAGGCGCATGATCAGCGTCATCTGGAACAGGCCCAGCGTGATCGAGGGCATGATCAGGGCCTTCAGGCCGGAGATGGTAAGAAGCCCCGTCGTCCACCAGCCGAACTTCACCACCTGGCCGCGGCCGAACGAGGGTAGCCAGCCGAGCACGACCGCGAACAGATAGATCAGCAAAATGCCGATCAGGAAGGTCGGCAGCGAGATGCCGATCAGCGACACCGCCTGGAAGATTTTCGCCAGGATCGAGTCGCGATGCAGCGCCGAATAGACTCCCATCAGGATGCCGAACACCAGTGCCAGAATGGTGGCAACGGTCGCAAGTTCCAGCGTCGCCGGCATGCGCTCTTTCAGGAGGCTCGCGACCGGCTGGCGGAATTGATAGGAGATGCCGAAATTGAACTGCGCCGCATTGGCGAAGTAGCGCACAAATTGAACGGGGATCGGATCGTTCAGCCCGAGCGACTGGCGGATCGCGGCGCGCTCCGACGCCGGGGTGTCGATCGAGACCATCTGGTTCACGGGGTCGCCGGCGAAGCGGAACATCGAGAAAGAGATGATTCCGACGGCGATCATGACGCCGATCGCCTGAATAGCCCGGCGAAGAGTGAAAGCGAGCATGTGATCCTTTCACTTCTCTCTTGCAGAACGCGTCGTTGCGTCTTGATTAAGCATGATCTTTTCGGAAAACCGCTGCACACTTTGCGCTCACGCGGCCCTCCGGGTGCGGATCATGCTCAAATACAAGGTCCCGGAAGCGGTGCGCCGCCGGGACCTCCAAACCTTGTCTGCCTACTCTTCCGTCTTCGTGGCCCAGAACAGCAGGACCTGGTTGTCGGCGCGCTGGGTCAGTTTGACTTTCTTCGACACGCCCCAGGACAGTGACTGCTGGTGCAACGGGATGTAGGCGTAATCCTTGTTTACGATCTCGAAGGCCTGCTTGATCAGCTGGTCGCGCTTGGCGGTATCGGTCTCGACCAGCACCTTGTCGGCGAGCGCGTCGACTTCCTTGTTGCAGTAGCCGCCGAGATTGGCTTCGCCGCGGGTCGCGTCCTTCGGGTCATCGCGGCAGCCCAGGATGTCGTGCAGCACGTTGTGGGAGTCCATCGAGGCCGGCGTCCAGCCGAGCATATAGAACGAGGTCTTGTAGCCGCCCGGCTTCAAGACTTTGCCAAAATAGAGCGCCTTGGGTTGTGCCAGCAGATCGATCTTGACGCCGATGCGCGCCAGCATGCCCACGACCGCCTGGCAGATCGCCGCATCGTTGACATAGCGGTCATTCGGGCAATCCATCGTGACTTCGAATCCATCGGGATAGCCGGCTTCGGTCAGCAGTTTCTTGGCACCATCCGGATCGTATTTCGGCCGGGTGAAGTCCTTGGACAGCGCGTATAGCTGCGGCGCGATCATCAGCGCCGACGGCGTCGACAATCCGCGCATGACGCGGTTCTTGATCGCCTCGATATCGATCGCCTTGTAGAAGGCCTCGCGGACGCGGATGTCCTTGAACGGGTTCTTGCCCTTTACATTCGAATAGAGCAGCTCGTCACGGCTCTGGTCCATGCCGACGAAGATGGTGCGGATCTCCGGGCCGTTCATCACGGTAGCAGAGCCGCTCGCATTCACCCGCTGGATGTCCTGCAGCGGAACCGGCTCGACGACGTCGACTTCGCCCGAGAGCAGGGCGGCGACGCGGGTCGCATCGGCGGCGATCGGGGTGAAGACGATCTCCTTCAGATTATGCTCGGGCTTGCCCCACCAGTCCGGAAAGGCCTTGAATACGGTCTTCACGCCGGGCTGATGGCTCTCGATGAAGAACGGGCCGGTGCCGTTCTCATGCAGAGCAGCGTAGCTCGGCGTGGTCGCCGACGCCGGGGTCGGTGCGACCGCGTCGTGCTCCTCGCACCATTTCTTGTCCATGATGTACCAGCCATCCCATTGCGAGATCAAGATGGGATTGGGCGCATCCAGCATCACGTCGACGGTGGTGTCGTCGACCTTGACGAACTTGGCGTCGGGCGGAACGTTGGACAGGAAGTTGGAGCCCGTGGCGCGAACGCGCTGGGCGGAGAAAATCACGTCGTCGGCGGTGAAGGGATCACCATTGTGGAATTTGACGTTATGGCGCAGATGGAAGCGCCAGTGGGTCGGGTCCAGCGTCTCCCAGCTCTCGGCCAGCGCCGGCGCGATCTTCAACTCCTTGTCGCGGGTCACCAGGCCCTCATAGACATGGGCATGGTGGGCGATCGTCGTCGTTTCCTTCAGCGTGTAGGGATCGAGCGACTTGAGCTCGCCCTGGTTGGCGTAGCGCAGGGTCTGGCTTGATGCCGGTGACATCGATAGCGCGACGATCGAGGTGATGGTCGCGGCCAACAAGGTGTAACGAACCGACATCAGGCTACGCTCTCCGCTGATGGCGCGTGCAATTTCCGCAAAACGCGCCGGATACGATCGAACCATGTTGCCAGAACGCCAGCGCCGCGCAAGCGGCATTTCCCCGCCGCATGATCCGGAAAAAGTGTGTAGCGGTTTTCCGAAAAGCCAAGAACCTGGCGCGGGTTTGCATGGGCAAGCCATGATGACTAATTTCAGTCTAAGCGGCTCGCATGAAGCCCCAATATTCAACTTTCGGAGTGTCGATGACGGAACTCAGGGCCGACGTTCTCGTGCTTGGCGCGGGCATGGTCGGCGTCGGCGCTGCACTGCACCTGCAGAGCCGCGGCCGCGACGTCATCCTGGTCGACAAGCATGAGCTTGCCGGCGAGGAGACCAGCTACGGCAATGCCGGGATCATCGAAAGCGCCTCGGTATTCCCCTACATGTTTCCCCGCGACCTCGCGGAGATCCTGCGCTTTGCTACCAATCGCGCACCGCAGGTGCGCTATCATCTGGCCGACTTGCCGTCGTTCCTGCCCTGGCTCGTGCGCTATTATCTCGCCTCGCGGCCGGATCGGGCGCTGCGAGGGGCGATGGGCGTGCTCCCATTGATCCGCCGCAGCCTGATCGAGCATGAGGCGCTGGTCGCGGAAGCCGGCGCAAGCGAGCTGTTGCGCAGAAACGGCTGGATCAAGCTGTTTCGCTCCGAGACGAGCCTTGCGCATGCGCTCAAGGAGCTGGAGCGCGCGCAGCCCTATGGCGTCGAGGCGAGCCTGCTCGATGCAAAGGCGATCGCCGAGCGTGAGCCCAACCTCACCGGCGATTTCACCGGCGCGCTTCACCTCAGTCAGCCCGGCTTCGTGACCGATCCCGGCGGCCTCGCCAAGGCCTATGCGACGCTGTTCAGACACAAGGGCGGACGGTTCGTCGTCGGCGACGCGCGAGGGCTGCAACAGGATCCTGATCGACGCTGGCGTGTTCCCTTGCAGAGCGGATCGGCGGTGGCGCGCGAAGCCGTGGTGGCGCTGGGGCCGTGGTCCGATCTCGTCTTTGCGCCGCTCGGCTATTCGATCCCGCTGTCGGTCAAACGCGGCTATCACCTGCATCTCGCCGCCCACGGCAATGCCGTCTTGAATCACCCCGTGCTCGATGCCGACCAGGGCTTTCTGCTGGCGCCGATGGACCGGGGCATTCGCGTCACGACGGGCGTGGAGTTTACGCGCCGTGATAGACCGCCAACCCCGGTCCAGGTCGAGCGCGCACTGCCAAAGGCACACGCGCTGTTCCCACTGGGAGAGCCGGTCGACACGAAACCCTGGATGGGCGCGCGGCCCTGTCTGCCCGATATGCTGCCGGTGATCGGAAGAGCACCGCGACATCAGGGCCTGTGGTTCGACTTCGGCCACCAGCATCACGGCCTGACACTGGGGCCGGTCACGGGGCGGCTGCTGGCGGAGATGATGACCGGCGAGACGCCGTTCGCGGATCCGGCGCCGTTTGCGGTGGAGAGGTTCGGCTAGGTTGGTCTACTCCCTCTCCCCGCTCTTCGCGGGGAGAGGGTTGGGGTGAGGGGCTGCTTCCACGAATGCGGTGACAGATGTGCGCGCGGAGAGTCCCAATATGGCAGCACCAGTTTGTGAGCGGCTGATCGGTCGCGCCGTCTCCGATACTCGCTGACTGCTTCCTGCCGATGTGATATGCTGGCGTTCCTTTTGGGCGGGTGCGGGTTCCAAGGCGCTTCCCAGCGCCACACGATGGGAGCAGGCTATGACCATCGAGAGCATTCTGAGGCGAAAGGGTGCCGACGTCGCAACGATAGCTCCGGACGCCAGCGTCAAGAGGGCGGCAGACTGGCTCCGCGCAAAGAATATTGGCGCTCTCGTGGTGACGAGAGAGAACGCAATTCTTGGACTGATTTCCGAGCGTGAAATCGTTCATGCCTTTTCTCGCTATGGCGAGACGGCCGGGTCGATGCCTGTGAAGGAGGTCATGCAATATGGTGTCACCACCGTGTCGCCCGACGAGAGTGTCAATCGCGTCATGAACCTAATGACACAGCATCGCGTGCGCCACATGCCGGTACTACGCGGCGGCCAACTGGTCGGTATCGTCAGCATCGGCGATGTCGTCAAGCATCGGCTGGAGGATCTGGAGCTTGAGACGAACGTCTTGCGTGACGTCTACAACGCCGCGCGCTAACGGCTCAGGCGCCTTGGCTCGTAGGCGCGGCCCGGGTCACTCCTCCTGCTTCACCATCCAGTACGCCAGCACCTGGTTGTCGGCGCGCTGCACGACTTTCAGCTTCTTCGAGACGCCCCACGCCAGCGACTGCTGATGCAGCGGGATGAAGGCGTAGTCCTTGATCGCGATCTCGAAGGCCTGCTTGATCAGCAGATTGCGCTTGGTCATGTCGGTCTCCTGCAGTACCTCGTCGGTCAGGCGATCGAATTCCTTGTTGCAGTAGCCGCCGACATTGGTCTCGCCGCGGGGCGAACCAGGCACGTCGCGGCAACCCATGATGTCATGCATCACGTTGTGAGAGTCGAGCGTGCCGGGTGTCCAGCCGAGCAGGTAGAACGACGATTTGTAACCGCCGGGCTTCAATATCTTGGCGAAATACAGCGCCTTCGGCTGCGCCAGCAGATCGACCTTGACGCCGATGCGCGCGAGCATGCCGACGATGGCCTGGCAGATCGCGGCGTCGTTGACATAGCGGTCGTTCGGGCAATCCATCGTGACTTCGAATCCATCAGGGTAGCCCGCATCGACCAGAAGCTTCTTGGCGGCGTCGGGATCGGCCTTCGGCCGCATGAACTCTCTCGACAGCGGATACAGTTCCGGCGCGATCATCAGTGCCGACGGCGTCGACATGCCGCGCATCACCCGCGTCTTGATCGCCTCGACGTCGATCGCCTTATAGAAGGCTTCGCGGACGCGGATGTCCTTGAACGGGTTCTTGCCCTTGACGTTGGAGTAGAGCAGCTCGTCGCGGGCCTGGTCCATGCCGAGATAGATCGTTCGTATCTCGGGTCCGGTAAGCACCTGCGCATTCGGGCTGGCGTTGACCCGCGCGATGTCCTGCAGCGGCACCGGCTCGATCAGGTCGACCTCGCCCGAGAGCAGCGCCGCGACCCGCGTCGCCTCGTTGGCGATCGGCGTGAAGATGATCTCCTTCAGGTTATGTTCGGGCTTGCGCCACCAGTTCGGATTGGCCTTGAACACGGTCTTGATGCCGGGCTGATGGCTCTCGACCGAGAAAGCTCCGGTGCCGTTGGCATGCAGCGAGGCATAGCTCGGCGTCGTCGCCGCGGCCGGCGTCGGCGCGACCGCGTTGTTCTCCTCGCACCACTTCTTGTCCATGATGTACCAGGTATCCCATTGCGCGGTGAGGATGGGATTGGGCTTGGTCAGGACGAAATCCACGGTGTAGTCGTCGACCTTGACGAGCTTCACGTCGGGATCGAGGCGGCTCAGCAGGTTCGAGCCGTTGGCGCGGACGCGGTCGGCCGAAAACAGCACGTCGTCGGCGGTAAAGGGATCGCCGTTCTGGAATTTCACCCCTTGCCGCAGATGGAAGCGCCAGCGCGTCGGTTCCGGCGTCTCCCAGCTTTCCGCCAGCGCCGGGATGATCTTCAGGTCCTTGTCGCGCGTGGTCAGGCCTTCATAGATCTGGCCGAGATGGGCGTGGGTGGTCGATTCGTTGAGGGTGTAGGGATCGAGCGATTTGAGCTCGCCCTGGTTGGCGTAGCGCAAGGTTTGGCTTGCGGCCGGCGACACCAGGACAGCGCAGAGGGGAAGGAGGGTCACTGCAAACAGGGTATGGCGAACTGACATATGTCGGCGCTCCGCTGTCCGTGCGTTGGATGGAAATAATGTTGCCGGACCCAGCCGGCCCCGCAAGCCGTTTTATGCAAAAGCCGAGCCGGATGGCGGGGACGCCGCAGCGCGGCAAAGCGGTTTGGTTGACCATGGTTGACTATACTTTGGAATTGATGGCCGGATGTGTTGCGGCAGGGCACCTGCTCGCTTGCGCCGCAGCGCCGGGTGTTGTGATACTGCACCTCAGTCAAAAGCGCGGTCAGGAGCGGAAATGAAGGTTAATATCGAGATCGACTGCACGCCCCTGGAAGCCAGGCAGTTCTTCGGCCTGCCCGACCTTCAGCCCATGCAGACCGCCGTGATGGACAAGCTGCAGCAGCAGATGATGTCCAATATCGACAAGGTATCGCCGGAATCGCTGATGCAGACCTGGTTCACGTTCGACCCCAGATTGGCCGAGCGGATGCAGGATATGTTTACCAGCATGATCGGGCTCGGCGCGCTCACCGGCGGAGACGGCAAGAAGAAGTAAGCCAGGGGGAGCGAACCAACCGCAGCCCAAGCGCCGGTTGCCCTCCGCCCTTTGTGTCCGCACCGCCGGCCGGCGGCGTCCTTTTGCCATTGCCTATACGCCCTCAGAACAGGCACAATCGCCCGGCGCATGATCCGGAAAAGTGTGTAGCGGTTTTTCCGAAAGATCATGCGTAGATCACAGGCGCCAGAAGTGCGAACGCACCGGTGCGTTGTTTCGGGAGGGAAGCATGGGTGACGGCAAGAAACTGTCCTCGCTGGACGCGTCGTTTCTGTACCTGGAGACGCCGGAGATGCCGATGCATGTCGGCAGCATGGCGATCTTCCGCCTGCCTGACGACTACAAGGGCGACTTCTTCGAAGAGTTCAAGGCGATGATCGCCTCGCGCCTGCACATCGCGCCGATTTTGAAGGCGCGGCTGGAGAAGGCGCCGCTCGATATCGACCATCCCTCCTGGGTCGAGGACGACCAGTTCGACATCGACCGCCATATCTTCCGCGGCAGCCTGCCGGCGCCGCGCGACCGCGCCACGCTGGAGCGCATCGTCGGCTGGATGCATGCCAAGCTGCTCAACCGCGCCCGTCCGCTCTGGGAGTTCTATGTCTTCGAGGGCATGAAGGACAACGAGATCGGGCTCTATTCCAAGATGCACCATGCCTGCATCGACGGCGGCGCCGGCGCGGCGCTGACCAATATGATCTACGACATCTCGCCGGTGCCGCGGAAGGTCGAGCCGCCAGCCGCGAGGGCGAAGGTCGAGCAGGAGCCGCGCGACATCGCCGCCAATCTGCTTGATTCCTATCAGCAGCTCTGGACCCAGCCGCTCGATGCTGCGGCCGCCGCCAAGGGCATCGAGCTGCCGCGCTCGGGCAAGAGCGACATCGGCTCGATCCTGTTCGACAATGCGATGTACCAGATCGAAAGCGCGGTGCGCTTTGCCGGCAGCCTCCCGACCATGCTCAAAAGCGTCTCGGACGTGGTCGGCAAGATTTCCGATCCGAAATCGCGCGAAAGTCTCGCCAGCATGATGTCGCCGCCGACCATGCTGAACAAATCGATCTCGTCGGAGCGCAGCTTTGCCGGCACCTCGATCTCGCTGTCGAAGGCGAAGGCGCTGGCGAAGGCATCCGGCGGCAAGCTCAATGACGTGGTGCTGGCGCTCGCCTCCGGCGTGGTGCGGCGCTATCTCCTGCAACACGGCGCGCTGCCGAACAAGTCGTTGACGGCGGCGGTGCCGATCTCGCTGCGCGAGGAGGGCAACACCGACTCCAACAACCAGGTGTTCGGCATGATCTGCTCGATCGCGACCAATGTCGAGGATCCGCGGACGCGGCTGGAGACCATCATCGCGCAGTCGACCAAGTCCAAGGAGATGTCGCATCCCCTGCGCGCACTGATGCCGCAGGTCTCCAACATCTCGATGCTGGGCACGCCGATCCTGACGCAGATACTGGCGCTGCTCTACAGTCGCTCGAGTCTGTCGGACGTGCTGCCGCCGTCGGCCAATATCACCGTCTCCAACGTGCCCGGGCCGCGGCAGACGCTCTATGCCGCCGGCGCCGAGCTCTTGCACATCTTCCCGGTGTCGATCTCGACCCACGGGATCGCGCTCAACATCACCGTGCAGAGCTATCGTGATCAGCTCGATTTCGGCTTCATCGCCGGCGCCAATATCATCCCGCATGTCGAGGTGCTCTGCGCCATGCTGCCGGAGGAGTTTGCTGCGCTGGAAGCGGCCTACGCGCCGCCGGCAGCCGATGTCAAAGGCGCGGCCGAATAAGGACGAGACCGATGATTGAAATGCCTGAGCTCGCGTTCGCAAAGACGAACGGGATTCGGATGGGCTATTACGATGCCGGCCCGAAGGGCGACAAGCCGCCGGTGGTGCTCTGCCATGGCTGGCCGGAGCTGGCGTTCTCCTGGCGTCACCAGATCAAGGCGCTGAGCGAAGCCGGCATCCGCGTCATCGCGCCGGACCAGCGCGGCTATGGCGCGACCGACCGGCCCGAGCCGGTCGAGGATTACGACATGGAGCATCTCACCGGAGATCTCGTAGGCCTCCTCGATCATCTGAAAATCGACAAGGCGATTTTCGTCGGCCATGACTGGGGCGGCTTTGTCGTCTGGCAGATGCCGCTGCGGCACGCCTCGCGCGTGGCCGGCGTGGTTGGGGTGAACACGCCGCATTTGCCGCGCTCCCCAATCGATCCGATCGAGCGGTTCCGCCAGCGCTTCGGCGATCACATGTACATCGTGCAGTTCCAGGACTCCGCGCGCGAACCGGACCGGATTTTCGGCAGCCGCGTCGAACAGACCTTTGACGCCTTCATGCGCAAGCCGGCCGCGCGAGCCCTGGACGCGCCGCCGGAGGAGCCGATCGCCGGTATCGGTGCTTCGCCGCGGATCAACCTGGCCTTCCCGCAGATGATCGCGAATTACGACGCGAGGCACGATCCGCGCACGCCGATCCTGTCGGCCGAAGAGAAGAAGCTGTTCGTCGACACCTTCTCCAAGACCGGTTTCACCGGCGGCATCAACTGGTATCGGAATTTTACCCGCAACTGGCAGCGCTCGGACGGGCTCGATCACACCGTGCGCGTGCCGGCCTTGATGATCATGGCCGAGAACGACGCCGTGCTGCCGCCCTCGGCCGCCGACGGCATGGAGAAGCTGGTACCCGACCTGGAAAAATATCTGGTTCGCGACAGCGGTCATTGGACGCAGCAGGAGAAGCCGGAAGAGGTGAGTGCCAAGCTGATCGAGTGGCGAAGGAAGCGGTTTGGATAGGCTGTCATTCCGGGGCAGCCCGAAGGGCTGAGCCCGGAATCCATAACCACAGGCCGGCGTGGTTTGGAAAGATGGTGAACTAAGGTGCCGACAAGAAATGGCTGTGGTTATGGATTCCGGGCTCGCGCTTCGCGCGCCCCGGAATGACGAGTGAGGCAGGGGACACACACGAGCAATGCCATCAAAGAATCGACTGAACCCGATCCCGCAACCGCCGGCCAAGCCGGTGGTCGGCAACATGCTGTCCCTCGACCCCTCCGCGCCGATCCAGAACCTCACGCGGCTCACCAAGGAGCTGGGGCCGATCTTCTGGCTCGACATGATGGGTGCGCCGATCGTGGTGGCTTCGGGCCACGACCTCGTCGACGAGCTCTCCGACGAGAAGCGGTTCGACAAGGTGGTGCGCGGCGCGCTGCGGCGCGTGCGCGCGGTCGGCGGCGACGGGTTGTTCACGGCCGACACCAATGAGCCGAACTGGAGCAAGGCGCACAACATCCTGCTGACACCCTTCGGCAACCGCGCCATGCAGTCCTATCACCCGAGCATGGTCGATATCGCCGAGCAGCTCGTGAAGAAATGGGAGCGGCTCAACGCCGATGACGAGATCGACGTCGTCCACGACATGACAGCGCTGACGCTCGACACCATCGGGCTCTGCGGCTTCGACTACCGCTTCAATTCGTTCTACCGGCGCGATTATCATCCCTTCGTCGAGTCACTGGTGCGCTCGCTCGAGACCATCATGATGACTCGTGGCCTGCCGTTCGAGAATTTGTGGATGCAGAAGCGGCGTCGCGAGATGGCCGGCGACGTCGCCTTCATGAACAAGATGGTCGACGAGATCGTTGCCGAGCGCCGCCGCAACACGGCAGCCACTGAGGACAAGAAGGACATGCTCGCCGCCATGATGACCGGCGTCGACCGCACGACCGGCGAGCAGCTCGACGACGTCAACATCCGCTACCAGATCAACACGTTTTTGATCGCAGGCCATGAGACCACCAGCGGGCTCTTGTCCTACACGCTCTATGCGCTGTTGAAGCACCCGGACATATTGAGGAAAGCCTACGAGGAAGTCGACCGTGTGCTCGGTCCTGACCTCGACGTGAAGCCGACCTATCAGCAGGTCACCCAGCTCGGCTACATCACACAGATCCTCAAGGAAGCGCTGCGGCTGTGGCCGCCGGCGCCGGCCTATGGCATCTCGCCGCTCAAGGACGAGAGCATCGGCGGCGGCAAGTACAAGCTCAAGAAGGGCACCTTCGTCACCATCCTGGTGACGGCGCTGCATCGCGATCCCTCGGTCTGGGGTCCCAACCCCGATGCCTTCAACCCTGAGAATTTCAGCCGCGAGGCGGAGGCCGCGCGGCCGGTCAATGCCTGGAAGCCGTTCGGCAATGGCCAGCGCGCCTGCATCGGGCGCGGCTTTGCCATGCATGAGGCGGCGCTTGCGATCGGCATGGTCTTGCAGCGCTTCAAATTGATCGATCCGCATCGCTACCAGATGCATCTGAAGGAAACGCTGACGATCAAGCCCGAGGGTTTCAGGATCAAGGTGCGGCCGCGCGAGGACAGGGAGCGCGGTGCATTTGCGGGGGCTGCGCCTGCGGCAGCGGTGAGCACGGCCTCCGCGCCGCGCACCCGCACGCGCCCGAGCCATAATACGCCGCTGCTCGTGCTCTATGGCTCGAACCTGGGCACAGCGGAAGACCTCGCCACGCGCGTCGCCGATCTGGCCGAAGTCAACGGCTTTGCCACGCGGCTTGCGCCGCTCGACGAGTGTGTGAACAAGTTGCCAAAAGAAGGCGGCGTTCTGATCTTCTGCGCCTCCTACAACGGCGCGCCGCCGGACAACGCCACGCAGTTCGTCAAATGGCTGCACGGCGATTTACCGAAAGACGCGCTCAGTGGCGTCAACTACGCGGTGTTCGGTTGCGGCAACAGCGACTGGGCTGCGACCTATCAGTCGATCCCGCGGCTGATCGACGAGCAGCTCGCGGCGTCAGGCGCGCGCAGTCTTTATACCCGCGGCGAGGGTGATGCGAGAAGCGACCTCGATGGCCAGTTCGACGACTGGTTCAAGCGTCTCGCACCGGCCGCGGTGAAGGCGTTCGGGCTCGAATCATCCTTCAGCCGCGACGCCGCCGACGAGCCACTGTACCGGATCGAGCCGATGGCCCCGAGCGCAGTCTCCGCGATCGCGACGCTCGGCGGCGCCTCGGCGATGAAGGTGCTGGTCAATAACGAGCTGCAGAACCACGAGGGGCCGGATGCATCCGACCGCTCGACCCGGCATATCGAGGTCGAGCTTCCCGCCGGCCAGACCTATCGCGTCGGCGATCACCTCAGCGTGGTCCCGCGCAACGACCCGACGCTGGTCGATCACGTCGCGCGCCGCTTCGGCTTCCTGCCGGCGGACCAGATCCGCTTGCAGGTCTCCGAAGGACGTCGCGCGCAATTGCCGGTCGGCGAGGCCGTCTCGGTTGGCCGGCTGCTCACGGAATTCGTCGAGCTGCAGCAGGTCGCCACGCGCAAGCAGATCCAGATCATGTCGGAGCAGACGCGTTGCCCGGTGACCAAGCCAAAGCTGCTCGCCTATGTCGGCGAGGACGCGGCCTCCGCCGAACGCTACCGCATGGAAGTCCTGAACAAGCGCAAATCGGTGTTCAACCTGCTGGAGGAGCATCCCGCCTGCGAATTGCCGTTCCACGCGTATCTCGAAATGCTGACCTTGCTCGCGCCGCGCTATTATTCGATCTCGTCCTCGCCTTCAGGCGATGCGGCGCGTTGCAGTGTCACCGTCGGCGTGGTCGAGGGCGCCGCGAGCTCAGGGCGCGGCATCTATAAAGGCGTCTGCTCGAACTATCTCGCGGGCCGCAGGGCCGGCGAGACCATTCACGCCACGCTGCGCGAGACCAAGGCCGGCTTCCGCTTGCCAGATGATCCCACGGTGCCGATCATCATGATCGGGCCGGGCACAGGGCTCGCGCCGTTCCGCGGCTTCCTGCAGGAGCGCGCGGCGCGCAAGGCGAAGGGTGCAACGCTCGGGCCCGCCATGCTGTTCTTCGGCTGCCGCCACCCCGAGCAGGACTTCATCTATGCCGATGAGCTGAACGTTTTTGCGGCTGATGGCATCACCGAGCTCTTCACAGCTTTCTCGCGCGCTGATGGCCCAAAGACCTACGTCCAGCATCTGGTCGCGGCCGAGAACGACAAGGTGTGGCAACTGATCGAGCAGGGCGCCGTCATCTTCGTCTGCGGCGACGGTGGCAAGATGGAGCCCGACGTCAAGGCCGCGCTGGTCGCGATCCATCGCGAACGCACCGATGCGGATGCGGCGGCCGGCACACGCTGGATCGAGGACATGGGCACCAAGAACCGCTACGTGCTCGACGTCTGGGCGGGAGGATAATCTCGGTTTGGCGGGTGGGCAAAGGTGCGAACGCGCCGTGCCCACCGGTTAAAGCCGGCTCTTAACTCTGGCTTGCATGCTCACGAAAGACTCAGCTCCAACGATGGAGGTTCAACATGAACCTGAAGCTGGAATCCGAGACAATAAACCATGACCGCCGCAAGCTGCTGACCACCGCCGCAATGGGAATGGCGGCGGCAGGCGCCGCAACGGTTTTCCCTGCCACTGCTGCAACGGTTGCGACGGATACGGCCATCCGTCCCTTCCGCATCCATATTCCGGACAAGGATATTGTCGATCTCCGTCATCGCCTGGCGGCGACCCGATGGCCTGAGAAGGAGACCGTCGCCGACGGTACCCAGGGCGTACCGCTGGCAACCATGCGTGAGCTCGTGCGGCACTGGCAGACCGACTATGACTGGCGCAAGGTCGAGGCGCGCCTCAATGCCTTGCCGCAGTTCATCACGGAGATTGACGGGCTCGACATTCATTTCATTCACGTTCGTTCCAAACATGACAAAGCGCTGCCGCTCATCGTCACCCATGGCTGGCCCGGCTCGGTCATCGAGCAACTGAAGATCATCGATCCCCTGTCCAATCCGACCGCAAATGGTGCGAGCGCGTCGGACGCATTCCACCTGGTGATCCCGTCCTTGCCCGGCTACGGCTTTTCCGGCAAGCCGGCGGAGACCGGCTGGGGGCCGGAGCGCATCGCGCGTGCCTGGGTCGTGCTGATGAAGCGGCTCGGATATACGCGCTTTGTGGCTCAGGGCGGCGACTGGGGATCGCCGATCTCGAACGAAATGGGCAAACTCAATGCGCCGGAATTGCTGGGCATTCACGTTAACCTGCCCGGCACCGTCCCGCCGGAGATATTCAAGATGATCGCGGCCGGTGATCCGCCGCCGTCCGATCTGTCCGCCGGCGAACGGCGCGCATTCGACCAAATCAAGCTCGCATTCACCAAGCGCCGCGCCTACGCCCTCGAAATGGGTACGCGCCCGCAAACGCTCTACGGATTGGCGGACTCCCCAGTGGCGCTGGCATCCTGGATGGTCGACCATGGTGACGGCTATGACCAGCCGGCCGCGTCGATCACCTCGGCCGTATTCGGTCACACGGTGAACGGGCACTCGGCCGGCGATCTGACGCGTGACGACGTGCTTGACGACATCACGCTCTATTGGCTGACCAACACCGGTGTGTCGTCGGGGCGGATCTATTGGGAAAACAGGATCAATCTCTACGTAGCGGCTGATGTCCCGATCCCGGCCGCCATCACGGTCTTTCCCGGCGAGAACTATCAGGCGCCGCGGAGCTGGGCCGAGAAGGCCTATCACAAGCTGATCTACTTCAACGAGGTCGACAAGGGAGGTCACTTCGCGGCGTGGGAGCAACCGGCCCTGTTCAGCGCGGAAGTTCGTGCCGCCTTGAGATCGTTGCGTCAATCCGCCTGATCCAGCCGGCGCGAAGAACCGCTGCGTGCTCGAAGTTTGGGCCGGCGGCTAGCCGCCGATCGTAGGGTGGGCGAAGGCGCGAACGCACCTTGCCCACCGTCCAGAGTCTCCGCGTGAATGGTGGGCACGCTTCGCTTTGCCCACCCTACATCTGCGTCGTCAAGGACGGCATGCGCGCTCAAAGAGATTGGCCGGCGGGCTCCAGATAGGGCTCCCACGCGTCCACGGAAACCCTGAGTTTTTGATCGGCTTCAGGGCCCCAGAGATCGCGTGCATCGAATCGCACGGTATAGAGCCATTGCGGGTTCTCGCCTTGTCCAAGCGAGTTTGTGTCCGGGAAGACGTGGCTGCCACGTAGCTGTTCGATGACTCCGATGCGGCCTCGCACGTAGCGCGGCAACCTTGTATGCGTCGTCGGGTTGATGTTCCTGGCTCTGACACGATCGCCGACGCGAAAGCGCGGCGGAACGGTCGCTGGGCGCTCGGTTGGCCTTCCGCGGGCGAAAATCGCCTCAACGCTGCCGTGTTGCAGGATGGCCTCGACCTTCTTTGGCTCTCGCAAGGACCGGCCGGCCTCGATCTCATCCGCGGACACGAGACCGCGCTCTGCCAGCAGCGTCTCCAGTCCGGCGAGCCACAGTTCAAAATAGCTCTTCGAAACGTAATCTGCGGGCGAGCGGTTTTCGCGCGCGAACCGGCCCATATCGATATTCCATTGCCCGGCCCTGCCGGAGGCGAGGAAGAGGGCGAAAACGCGCGCTTCCCATTCGGCGTGGAAGACAGGCTCGTTCGCTTCCGGCGTCACCGGACCAAAGCCGTGAACTCCGCCCATGTCATGTGCGCCGTTCATGGGGCGGTCTCGCTCGCCAACCCCGGAAGGCCGGTACCAATCATGGAGTCTCGGGTCACGAGGGCGGCGAGTTGCTCTTCGTTCCATCCCTCTGTGCCCGAGGGGCGCATGGGAAGGACGAGGTAGCGCATCTCCGCCGTGGAGTCCCATACGCGAATTTCTGTGTCGGAAGGAAGCTCGATGCCGAAGTCTCGAAGGACCCCGCGAGGATCGATCACAACGCGCGAGCGGTACGGAGCGGATTTGTACCACACCGGCGGAAGCCCGAGCAGCGGCCACGGATAGCAGGAGCACAGCGTGCACACGACCATGTTGTGAAGCGTCGGTGTGTTCTCAACGACTGTAGTGTGTTCGCCTTGCATCCCGGCATATCCCAGCGAGGCGAACGTTTGCGCCGGCTCGCCCAGGAGCATTTGTTTGAAGTCGCGATCCACCCACGCCCTGGCAACCACCTTGGCCCCGTTGCGGGGGCCGATCTTCTGCTCATATTGCTGGATCACGAGATCGATCGCCGCAGGATCGATATAGCCCTTTTCAAGCAGAACCGTCTCCAGCGCGCGTACGCGCAGCTCGGTCGCGGACAGGTGGGAATGGTCGTGATCACGGGCCATAGACCGAGCTTAGCCGATCCGGGAACCGCTGGAAATGGGCGACCACCGGCGGATCGGCGGCCCGCTGGTTTCGCTGTTACAAGGGTGGGCAAAGGCGCGCTTGTGCCGTGCCGACCATTCTTGCGGGATGCCTTCAGAAATTCCCCACCATGAAAAAGCCGGTGAGATCAACCATGCCGGCAATCAACTCCTCTGAACTTGTGCGCGCCTGATATCGATGCGGTCGATGACCATCTTCGGCACGACCAGGCCAAGGCTCATGGCGAGGATCACGGCGACGGCGGTGACGCCGTCGGCAATGGTGGCGCCGATGAGCTCGGAGGTGGCTTGCGCCGTATCCGCAATCTGGAGCAGCCCGCTCATCATCCTGAAGGCGTAGACGCCGGGGATCATCGACACGACCGAGGCAAAGCCGATGGCGGCGAACGGCAGATGCCGGTGGCGCGAAACCGGTGTCAGCAGCAAGCCGACAACGAAGCAGGCCACCAGCGCGCCAGTTGCCACGCCAAAGCCGAGCACGGAGATCGCAACCCAGCGCAGAGCATGGGCCAGCATGCCGACCGCGACCGGCCATGGCAGCATGTTCAGCGGCGTCGAGAAGAACACGCTGTAACAGGCCACGGCGACGCCGGCCGCGATCACGTCGAGCCAGAGCGGCACGGCGTGGCCCGACGGATCGATCGGCAGCGAGCTGTTCAGCAGCGTCAGCCCGAGCAACAGCCCGGTCGAGATCGCGACGACGATAAGGCCGGCATAGACCAGCCGGGCGCACCCGAGATGAATGCGTCCGCCGATCAGGTCGAGCGTGCCGTTGAGGATGTGCGGCCCCGGAACCAGCACCATGCAGGGACACACCACGACGAGCCGCAGCGCGGTGCTCAGCTGATAACGCGCCGCCAGTCCACCGATAAGGCCCGCCAGCAAGGCGGCGCAGAACGGCTGCACGAAGATGTTCGCGCTTACCTTGCCGATGGCGCGGCGGAGCAGGCCGCCCGCGCCGCCGCTCACGAAGATCAGCGCTGTGGCAGGCATGTGCTCGATCCCGAAGATGATGGCGAGCGCGACCGCGCCGACGGCTGCGGCAAGGGCAAACAGCCAGGTCGGCGCCGGCGGCGCTTTCGCGATGACGTCGATCCGCGTGCGCGCTTCCTCGGGCGAAAGCCGGCCGGCGTCGATCTGTGCGACCGCCTGCATCGCGGACGCGACGCGATCCATATCGACCCCGGTCGGATCGGCCGGGGCGGAGGAGGTCGACGTCACGCCATCGACTTCTTCGCGCAACTGCAATTCGCCCCAGCGCGGCAGCAGCTCGGCGCGGACGCCGAGCTTGCTGCCAAGCCGCCGGATCGCGTCGACGACCTGGTCGCTGGCCTGGCCGTTGACATAGAGCACCCTTGCGAAGGCAAGGATCAGCTCCGAACGTTCTTTGCTTTCCATGATCCCATCTCTCGACGCAGGGATGAAGAACTCGAAGACCGGCCCAAAGGACCGGTCTTCGCTGGCTCGGGACGTTCTTCAGGCGGCGGCCGTCTTCGTCGACGCGCTCGCGACGTAGGGTTTGACCATCTTGGCGGGATCGACCACCCGGTCGAACTCCTCTTCGCTGACGAAGCCGAGCTTGAGTGCGGCTTCCTTCAGCGTCAGGTCGTTGTCATCGGCGTAGTGCGCGATCTTCGACGCCTTGTCGTAACCGATCACCGGCGCCAGCGCGGTCACGAGCATCAGCGAGCGGTCGACATATTCCTTGATCTTCTTCAGGTTCGGCCTGGTGCCTTCCACCAGGAATTTGCGGAAGTTGACGCAGCCGTCGCTCAGGATCGTGATCGAGTGCGCGATGTTGTAGATCATCAGCGGCTTGTAGACGTTCATTTCGAGATAGCCGCCGGCGCCGCCGAATCCGACCGCGACATCGTTGGCCATGGTCTGGACGGCGATCATCGCAAGCGCCTCGCACTGGGTCGGATTGACCTTGCCCGGCATGATGGAGGAGCCCGGCTCGTTCTCCGGGATGATCAGCTCGGCAAAGCCGGCCCGCGGTCCGCAGGACATCAGACGGATGTCGTTGGCGATCTTGTAGAGCGACACCGCCAGCGTGCGCAGCGTGCCCGACAATTGCACCAGCGCGTCATGGGCGCCTTGAACCGTGAACTTGTTCGGCGCAGTCACGAACGGCAGGCTCGTGAGCTTGGCGATTTCGGCCGCGGCCGCCTCGGCAAAGCCCGGAGCCGAATTGATGCCGGTGCCGACCGCGGTACCGCCGAGCGCCAGCCGATAGACGCCGGGCAGCGCCGTTTCGATCCGCTCCAGATCGTCCGAGAGCATGCCGGCATAGCCCGACCATTCCTGGCCCAGCGTCAGCGGGGTGGCGTCCTGCATGTGGGTGCGGCCGATCTTGACGATACTGTCCCACTCCTTTGCCTTGGCGGCGATGGAATCGCGCAAGCCCGTCACCGCTGGAACGAGGCGCTGCTTCACGTTCACGGCTGCCGCGATGTTCATGGTCGAGGGAAACGTGTCGTTCGACGACTGCGCCATGTTGACGTGATCGTTGGGATGCACCGGCGTGTGGCTTCCGAGCGCCGTGCCGGCAATCTGGCTGCAGCGGTTCGAAATCACCTCGTTGACGTTCATGTTGAATTGCGTGCCGCTGCCCGTCATCCAGACATGCAGCGGAAACATGTCGTGATGCTGGCCGGCGAGGATTTCGTCGCAGGTCTGGACGATCAGCTTGTACTTGGCGTCCTCCAGCCGACCGCTCTCGCGGTTGGCGGTCGCCGCCGCCTTCTTCAGGATCGCGTAGCCCGTGATCATCTCGCGCGGGATCAGATCCTTGCCGATGCTGAAATGCTCCAGCGAGCGCTGCGTTTGTGCTCCCCACAGCTTGTCGGCGGGCACTTCCACGACGCCGAGGCTGTCGGTCTCTTTCCTGAATTGAGTCATCTGCTCGTTCCTTTCATGGTCGTGAGTGAGATGGCCTTCGGATTCATCTCCGGGCCCGAAGTAGCGCTCAGGTTGATTTGACTTGTATTGAAGCTAACTGCCCCAAAGCAATACATCGGGCACCTCGCGCATGACCGCGGCACCCAGATCCACCGCTCAGGTTATGGCGGTTGTGAGGTCTTCCGGAAGTCGCGATACGGGCTAACGCTATACGGGCTGAAATGGAAAGCAACGTTTCAGCGAGCCGGGGCGGCGCGGTAACCCCGTTCCTGCAGCACCCAGCTATTGCCAT
>Ga0210410_10001575_pt1 | contig 21225 bp, 18 predicted proteins | sample IncBWC4MmetaG_FD_161058 | JGI IMG/M metagenome (GOLD analysis project Ga0210410, IMG submission 161058) | Forest soil microbial communities from Barre Woods Harvard Forest LTER site, Petersham, Massachusetts, United States - Inc-BW-C-4-M | ecosystem: Environmental > Terrestrial > Soil >... | reverse complement strand
GGAATGGGAAGCGGGGTTGCGTTGCTCGCCGGTTAACATCGTGAGCGCGTCCCTCTTCGAGTGACTATAATAAACCGATTGGTTGTTTCCCCTTTTGCATCAGCCATACCTCAGAGAGCCGAGTCTGGTGGCGGATGCCGGGGCCGGGAAGAGCACGCCTCAGCCCGGCCTCGTCGTCGATTTTGGCCAGTAGACGGCGAACCATGCTGTTGCGTCACATCTTCGTTAGCGAGCCAGTCCCAGAATCTCCGGCGCAAGTAGTTGGGCCTGCCGTAACCGAATACACACCTCCAACGCTTCCGAAGGCAGCGTCCTTCGAGATGAACAAGAATGTAACCGAATCGCCTTTAGGGTCGGTGCCGACAATTTGACCAGCGCCGCCGACCTGCGTTCCTGAGAGGGCCAACTGATTGAAGCACACCGAACTGACCGAGGCATTGCCAGTAATCGCCAGCTTGGAATCCGCTGCGATCGAAGCGGTTACGGGAATTGCCTGCGACGGATTCGAGTTGCTGAACAGGTTGCCCGAATAGTTGCCGTTGATTTGTGGCATTTTCGTCGCCGTCCAAGTGCCACTATCGGCTCCGCATGCGCCACTCGCTGTGTAGTTCCCGGCGATGGTGTTGCCGGAAACCGTGCCGCCCAACGAAACGCTTACCCCTGCGTAGGTCGCCGTCAATGACACAGTGTTGCCGCTGACGCTGCCCGATACCCTTGAATTGGTATCTGATGCCACGCAGGAGTTCAACCTCAAGAGCGCGTGCAATTTTTCAAGTGTTTGGATGGTCGGTGTTATATGGCCGTGTTCACCCTCGGGAAATGTAAGCGTCGCAGCAAGCCGGTGCGTTTTTCGATGTCGCCCTGGGAGAGTTTCTTCTTCGCGCACCATACGCAGGCGCTCACCGATAAGCATGGCGAAATTGTTCCCCTGAGGCGCCTGGAAGGCACGGAGGAGAGCGCGTAATCGTAAAGTACTACCACGGCAGCATCAAATCAGTGGGAAGGGTGATTTATTGTTACCGTTTGGAGGAAACACGATATGCCGTTGGTTTGGAGCTGCATTCAGCCGTTGGGACGTGGGTGGACGTTTCGCAATCTCAATCACCAAGGGTGGAAGCGTAGCCCAGCACCAGCGACCTTGGGAGAGACGGGGGCGCCATCCCATCAGCTCTAATTTCCCGGTTGATGGCCGGAAGTGTTTCCGGTCGCGGGGGCTTGAGAAAGGTCGTCGTTATTTCTCCGCTTCGAATTGCAAACGGGGCATCTCCATAGCCGGAAGCTGCTCTGCTCCTGTAGAACCTCGGCAAGATACATAGGCGACTCATCTTGCGAACATAAAACCGCAGGCATCATGTCTCGGTCGATCTCATTCCCGTTGTACGTGACGATGAAGTATCCGCGTGAGTTATCGTAGTGGACGAAGCAATCAGGCTCCGGGCAGGCATACACCAGAGTTTGAGCTGGCTCGCTACTGGTTTGCAGTGGAACTTGGGTAAGGCTCATCTCAAGATGATGCTCGTGACAGAGCGGTCGAAACGCCCCGTTCCTTTGCAAAGGAGGCACCCGGTGTGTTCCGATACAGCTTAGAAGGGGCTTTTCTGACGGAGCCTGGACTAGAGATGCAGATTGCATCGCGCCTGTGTTTTCTTCCATAAACCACCTCGCATGGGTCATCCCGCTTCGTATTGAGGTTGACGCAAACCGCGGGCCAGTCCGGACGTTGATGAATCCACTTGAAACAAATAGAGATAGAGAATCTTGGGCAGTGCGTCGTTGCTTGGAGTTTTTTGCACGACAGGAAGAAATTACACGTTCTACTACGCACGAATCGGGCCATTACCGCCGCACTCGCCAACATCGGCGAAATCGCTTGGACTGTGATATTCTTCGCCTCCCGCAGTCCCTCTTGTGGAAGAATTGCAATGAAGTCTGACGACGCCAAGTGCGCCATAGATTCCACGGTCTTCCAAAGTCCTGATTGTGGGCAAGTGTTGGGGCCAGTGACTCCAGCGCAATTACAGGCGACCGCCTGGCCTTGCCATGCGCTGTACTCTCTTCGGCATCGCCGTGCTTTGGAATTGCAGGGGATTACAGGGCCGGAACGGATAGGCAGTCATTTTTTCTTCGCCTCAACCAGTGCGCGAATGCCGTCACGGTCAAGTTGGTTCTTATCGAGCAATTCGAGAATCTGGGTTACGGTGAGCGTGTAGTCGTCAAGTTGAAAGAACATGACACCCTCGGCAGTCTGGTGGGGGAGGCCGACTCGGATTCCCGCACGGCGCAGGGAACGTGTGGCACTGACTATGTCGCCTGGTCTTTCGCAGAAGTTCTTCACAGGAATTCAATAGAGAGTCACTTGGGAAGCAGAGGAATTGTCGCCATATGGGGCTCCTCTTTCACGCTTGTCCACTATGGCCATCTTTTCCATTTACGGTAAGGACTTAGTTAGTAAATTATCCCCTCAGCACTTAGCGTGAACTTGTCCGTGATTCGTGATGTGATATGCTCTCAGCAGGCCGGGCTGGCGGAACTGGCAGACGCGCCGGACTCAAAATCCGGTGACCGCAAGGTCGTGTAGGTTCGATTCCTATGCCCGGCACCAATTCTTGTTACCAGTTGTTACCAATGATCCCCGAAATCTGCTACACGATGACACACGTTGACACATCCGGCCAGTACGGGAATCGTTGAAAATCCGCTAAAATCGCACAAATCTCAAGTTTAACTGATATTGTATGGTACTTAGTATTACTGGATTTTGAGTCCAGCGCATCTGCCCGTCCCGCCACTCCGGGCAAAGAATTGAAATAACATGCCGCCGCCCCGCACTCAAGACGCCTTATGAAACGCCTCTCTCCCACGGTGGAGGAACTTTCACCCAGGCCATTCCCGCTGCCGTCGCTGCCTGAATCCCCATTTCCGTGTCTTCAAAAACCAGGCAGTTCATCGGCGCCACTCCAAGTTTTGCGGCTGCGCGCAAAAACGCTTCTGCGTCAGGTTTGCTCTTTTCATACTCCCCGGCACAAACCAACGCGTCGAATCTATCCAGTAGCTTCAGCGCCTCAAGAGACGCTGTCACAGAGTCCCGCGCGCTTCCCGACACTACCGCAAAAGGAATCCGTCCATGCTGCGCCTCGATATGCTCCAACACTTCCGGAACAGCCTTAAGCTCCGGAAGCAGGTCGAAATAAAATTCCTCTTTTCGGCGAGCCACCCTCTCCACGGGCATGCTCAGTCCATGCTGTTGGTTTAGCGTGGAAATGATCTCGGCAGTGGGCCTGCCACCCCATGCGTAGAAAAGCTCTTCACTAAATTCGCAATTCCATTCGGCAAGCGACTTCTTCCAGGCCATGTAATGAAGCGGCATGGAATCGGCGATGGTGCCGTCGCAGTCGAATAAATACGCACGAAATAAACCCTCGGGCAATCTTAGTTTCATGCCTTATTCTGATCCCCTGTTCAACATTCTAAGCCTAGCGGCGACGGTTGCGCTAATCGAGCGCTTGCCCGCAGTCCGGCGAGCCGATAAACTCCCCCACCCATGCCGCCACCATCGAGTGAGTCCGACGCGCAATCTGCGGGCCAACCGCGCCTCGCCGGATTCTGGGCGCTCATCGCGGTCCAGTTCCAAGGCGCCTTCAGCGACAACGCCCTCAAATGGCTCGTCAGTTTCCTGGTCCTGGACTCCGCTCTCTCGAAAGATCGCCGCGATCTCTGGTTTGTACTTGTTGTGCCGCTACTTTTCGCCGTTCCCTTCCTGCTCTTCTCCATCCCTGGAGGATACTTCGCGGACAAGTACAGCAAACGCAGTGTTACGCTGTGGACAAAGTTCTTCGAACTCGGCGTTATGGGCCTGGCGACGTACGCGCTGGCAAGCAATCGCCTGGATATCGCCGGCATCGCTCTGTTTTTGGCCTGCACACAAGGCGCGATCTTTGGCCCAACAAAATACGGATTGCTCCCCGAGTTGCTGCCCGTATCCAAATTGAGCTGGGGCAACGGCATCATCGAACTCGGCACCCTGCTCGCCGCCATCAGCGCCGCTCTCGCCGGAGGTTTTCTCGCCCAAACCTTTCATGGGCGCCAAATTTGGTCCGGCGCCATCTTCCTCGCTCTCACCGTGCTCGGTCTGCTCGCAAGCCTCGGCATCAGCGAAGTTCCTGCCGCCGATCCCACCCGCCGTTTCGATTGGAACGTCCCCGCCGAGTTTTTCCATGAAATTCGCCGCATGAGGAGCGACTCGACGCTCTGGACCGCCGTCGTTGCCAACACTTTTTTCTGGTTTCTCGGTTCCCTGCTCTTACTGAACATCGTCTTGTACGCCACGGACATTCTTCGCGTGGACGACGCGCACAGCAGCTACCTCCTCGCAGCTCTCAGCCTCGGCATTGGGATTGGCAGTTTTGCCGCGGGCCTCGCTTCCGGAAGAAAAATCGAGCCGGGCATGGTCCTCCCCGGGTTAGGCGGCATCCTATTGATGGCCGCGCTACTCTCCAGGCCGGACATCAGCTACCTGGCTGTGCTCGTGCAACTCGCACTGCTCGGCGTAGCCGGAGGATTCTTTGTGGTTCCGGTGAACGCTCTGATCCAACAACGCCCAAGGCCGGAAGAGAAAGGCCGCGCCATCGCCGTCGCAAACTTGCTCTCGTTTGTGGGGGTCGCCCTCCAGCCCCTCGCGCAGTACGCCATGCTGCGCCTCGGCCACCCTGATCCCTCGCGCGTCTTTTTAATCGCCGCAGCAATGGCCTTGCTCATGGGCGCCATCCTCGCCCGCATGCTGCCCGATCTTTGGCCGAGGGCCCTCGACTGGACTCGGCTGCGGCCAAGGGCTACTCTATAGCCCCCGTTCGTCAGGGGCTCCGGGTTCCTCTCGGCGCAGACGAACGGTTTCCGAGGTCGAGGTTTTCGATGGCTACGGCGATGACCGCTTCGCGGTCACCCTTCGCAGTTTCTCCGGTCACGGGATCAAAGCCTGAACACCGCGGCCTCTCCCACTGGATGAACCACGTTCTGGAAGAGCTTGGAAGTTTGCACAACTCGCCTGATCCAGACACGGTTCACGATTTACGCGTAGCCATTCGCCGTTGCCGTTCCCTAGCTGCTGTGATGGAAGAAGTCGACCCCAACCCCGCCTGGCCAGAAATGCGCAAAGTCGCGCGCAAGCTGTTTCGGGGTCTCGGCAAGCTCCGCGACGCACAGGTGATGGAGGAATGGATTACGAAGCTCGGTCCAGAGAATGATCCCCTGCGTGCGCAGCTGCTCGCTTCCCTTGAAACAGAAGAAAAACAAAGCTCCGATGATGCGTTGCACGTGGCTGCAAAATTTGACGAGAAAAAATGGACAAGTCTCGAGCGGCGCCTGCGCCAGCGCGTCCGTCTCGTGCCCGTGGGAGGCCTGGCTGCCGAATGCCTGGCCCTCGAGCGCTTCGAGGAAGCAAAAGAACTACACAACCGCGCGCTGCGCACGGAAAAACCCAAGCCCTGGCATTCTCTCCGTATCGGCCTAAAAAGATTCCGCTACACGCTTGAGGGTTTGCTGCCGGATCACTATGCAGGCTGGAGCGAAAATCTCAAGCGGATCCAGGACCTCCTCGGCGATGTCCACGATCTGGATGTGCTGTCGAAAATACTGGAAGAAAACAAAGCTTCTGATTCCTCCGAATCCCGGAAAGCCTGGCAAGCAAAAATCGCGCACGAACGTCACCAGCGAATCGAAATCTACCGCCAGCTCACCCTCGGCAAGACCAGCCTCTGGCATGAGTGGCGCCACAATCTGCCGCATGGCCTGCGCCTTGAAGCATCAGCGATGGCCCGGCTTCGCTCCACGGCCCGCGCCACCGATGCACATTCACAGCGCACTGGCCAAGTATCGCGCATAGCGATGCGCCTGTTTGAACTTCTGCGCCGCGTGGATGCCGCGCCACTGTTCCACGATGCAGCGATGCGCCGTCTGATGCAGGCAGCGGCAAAGCTGCACGGTGTCGGATCCGCCCGCGGCCGCAACCTTTCACAAAAAGCGGTTCGCAAATTTCTGCTCGGGCTGACCATTCCGCCCACCTGGACCTCGGAACAATGGGATTTACTGGCATGGTCGGTGCGTTTTCACCGCGGAGCGGAACCCAGGCAAAAAAACGGCTTTGCAAAGCTTTCCGAAGAACAACAAACCGCGGTTCGCGCACTGGCAGGTGTCCTGCGCTTGGCGCGCGCCCTTAGAAAATCCGGCCTCGAAGGAGCCCTCGGCCTGCGCTGTGAAAGATCCACCGACGCCGTCGTTCTCAGTGTCCCCGGATTGCTCGACACAGCCGAAATCGCGGCTCGTCTAGCCGCCGCCAAACATCTTCTTGAATTCGTGCTGGAGAAACCCCTCATACTAAAACCGGCGCCAAAACCCGAAAAAAAACCCGCGCCCCTCGCCCATCCGTCCGGGCCACCGCAGATCGCCGAGGCGCCCGCCCTTGCTTAGAACCAGGCTAGGCCTTAGGAGAATCAATTCGCCGAAATGAACTCACAGAAAGCCTAAGTCCTTTAGAATCCCCGCGTACGAAAAACAGGGGAGGGGCAGCGTCCCGATCCGGCTCTGGCCGCTACTTCCCCGCGCGTCGCAACAGCTTAGGCGGCGCCAGCCAAACCAATTGCCCGTTCGGCGGCGAAACGCGCTTCAATTCGATCAACGCCACGCCCGCCTTTTTCAAAGACGTAATGTGCTGTTTCGCGCCCAGCGAGGCAGCAATGATGTCATCCAGTTGTGGCGCATGCCCGAAAATAAAAATTGCCGAGGATTGTTTGTCTTTGGCAAGTTCGCGGAAGAACAGCGTTGGCTCCGCGCCTGGGAGCAGCAGATCCGTGCGCCGAATCTTCTGTTTGGGATAGTCCAGCGCTACGGCGAAAATCTCTGCCGTCTCGATCGCCCGCACGTAGGGACTTGAGAGCAGCAGGTCGGGCGTCGCGCTGAGCGCCGCAACCGCCGCGGCCACCCGTTTCGTTTTCTCGACGCCTTCCTCGGTCAAGTATCTTTCGGGATCAGGCGGACACTTGGGATCTTCCCGATCGATCGCGATGCCGTGGCGCACCACATATATCTCCATCAGCGCTTTCCCCCTTTCAAAAAGATAAATGATATCGCAGCGTCGCAGGAGCAAAACGCAGAGCTAAGTTTGCTACGAAGTAGCCTGCCGAAAATAGAGCCGCACATGAAATTCTTTCTCGAACAGTTCCGCGCTCCTGTTCGCGTCCAGCAGATCTTCCGCCGCGTCGCCCCGCGCCGTAACCTGCAACCCCACGGCTTCATGTTGAAACGCTACCCGCACTTGCATGACTCGTTGACGGTGAGAATGGTCCAGCGCCTCGGCAATTCGCAAAATCGCCGCGAGCCGCCGCGCAATCCGTTTGTCGCTGTTGTTCAGCGCGGAATACGCCACGTGATGTCCCGCGGGCTCCGATTTTCGATTGTGATAACGCACCAGCGCCGCAACGATGGCCCGGTCCCGCCCTTCCAGACCAGGAATGTCGCCATTCAGTACGAAATATTCGCCATGCTTGTGATGCCCGCGATGGCTGATCATGTGTCCCGTATCGTGCATGAGAGCCCCGGCCTCCAGCAGCACGCGAGACTGCGCGGGCAAATGGTGCACCGGCTGAAGCTGGTCGAACAACAGAATGCTCAATTCCCGCACATGCTCGGCGTGCGTTTGATCCTTTTGCAAACGGCGCGCAAAGCTCCTTGTTCCCACGAGCAATTGCCGCGCTGCCGCGTCGTACCGGTGTGGCTCGATCCTGGAAAACGCCTGGCGCGCAATCTCCTGAATCAGCCCTTCGCGCAGCCCCACGCTGGGGATCGAAAAATTCCGAATATTCAAGTAGCGCCCCAGCGTGACAAACGTAATGGCAGCTATGCCAATCACGTCCGCGCGGTCCCGCCGGATCCCGTAGCTCTTCATGCGCTCGCGTACATCGCGCTCCAAAAGATCCGGCAGCCGCTCGCGCAGCAAAGAAAGCTCCAATGTCGGAAGCCCATGCAATCTCGGCCCCGGTGCTATATTTGCCAGGGTTTCCGCATTTCCTCCCAGCGCCACTGCGACTTGTTCACCCAGATTCGGCCGCGAAGGCAGCCGCGATTCCAAAAGCGCGCGCACGTACTTGCGAACCTGTTCGGCCTGCACCGGCCGTATCACGCCGGGAATTTTCAGCGTGGTCATCAGCCGCACCGCACCCACGGGCAACTGCGCACTGTGCTCCACGTTTTGGTCGCGCAGAACGCTGATCTCCAGGCTCCCGCCGCCCAGATCCGCGATGCATCGCGGAGGAGACTCCGGCCCCAGCGCCGCAAGGACAGCCACGCGGCCCAGCCGCGACTCTTCTGAGGAATTGATGATTTCCAGCGAAATTCCCGTCTTCTCCTTGATCTGCCGCACAAAAACATCGCGGTTGCGGGCCTCGCGCGACGCGCTGGTAGCCACCGCGCGGTAACGGGTCACTCCGAACTCATCCATGATTGCGTGGAAGTGACGGAAGGCCTTGACGCCCTTCTTGAAGAGCTCTTCGGAGAAGCGGTGCCGCAGAAAAACGCCTTCTCCCAGCCGCAGCGAGTATCTCTCGCTGACGAGCGGCTCGATATCGAGCGCGGAATATGCTCGCGCGACCGTCAGGCGCACCGCATTGGAGCCCGCGTCGATGGCGGCAATGTGAACGGGCTCAGACATTTCGGAATTTACCGCCAGAGATGCGCAAGCGCAGCGGAGGGCGTGTACTTCGTGGCGCGAATCCCCAATTGTTCGCCGATGCGCTGGCGAAGCTGTTTATTGACGGCCGAGACGCTCGCTTCGCCGTCGAGTTCGATGAACGAGTGGCGTTTGGCCATCACTTCAAATTCCCGCTTGATCATCGTCTGGTAGCGGATAAAGGACCAGTACAGGTCGTGGGAAAGCGACATGTCTCGCCCCGCTTCCCAGTAGCTGATGGCTTGCGCCTTTTTGAATTCGCGGGCAAACGCGGTTTCCGGGCGCACATTCAGCCAAAACGTCAGATGCGGCCGCAGCGCCATGGCGTAAAGCCCGCTCAAGTAATCTCGGTTGATTCCACGCACCACGCCGCGCGCCACCAGCGTGAAGATAAAGCGGTCTGCGAGCACCACCGTACCGGATCGCAGCGCCGGCAAGACTCGATGTTCCACCTGGTCAAAGAAATCCGTCGCGTACATCAGCGCCAGCGTCAGGCGAGTCACGGCATTTTTCGCCAGCAACTCATCTATGTCGCGTCCCACGAGGTTCGAGCGCCGCAATCCGCTCGTCTGTACCGCAAACCCTTCCGACTCCAGCCATTCCTGAAGCAGCGCGATCTGCGTCGAGCGTCCAGAGCCATCCATCCCCTCGATCACGATAAGGTTTCCCGTAATTTCGCTGGGGTCAAAGCCCACCAGCGCTTCTCCGTAAAAATATTGTGACGTGCCGTCCTCGCCCGGGCCGCCCGGTTTCGCAGCGGGAAGCGGCGTGCCCGTCGCGTGCGACAGGTCCGCTGGAGCAACTGGTACGTTCAGTTTTTCTTTCTCTTTTTCCTGATCGGACATGCTCACTCCGGAGCCGGAACGCCGGGCGCAAAGCGTTTCAAATCGATCTTCGAGGCCACAATGTCGCGCATCTGTTTTTGCAGTTTGTTCACCGGCAACGTTCCGTCCAACACGACGAAACTATCGGAATCCACCATCTTGTCGTATTCCTCCAGGATACGCGCCTGGAACAGCCGAAAGCTTTCCGCGCGGTCGTACGACAGCGCCATATCCATTCCCGCTTCGTAATATTTAAGCTTGGGTCGCCCGCTCAGAATGCGGTGCACGGCCACATCGAGCGGCGCGCGAAAATAAAAGGTGATGTCCGGTACCGGCGCAAACCGATAAAGATTTCGCAGCCAGCGTCCGGGGCAGCCGCGAGCCGCATCGCGTGCAAACGCCGTGTAAATGTAGCGATCAGCGAGCACCAGGTAGTCGCCCTGCAGCAAGGGCATGATCTGCCGTTCACAGCGATCCGCAAAATCGGCGGCATGCAAAAGCGAAAAAGTAGTCGGCGTGAGCAGCCGCCGCTGCTTTCCGCGCCGCGTCGCGGACTTCACCAGCGGCGACGAGTTCCATTCCGTAAAATGCAGACGGTAGCCGCCGATTTCCAGCCAGCGCTTCAAAAGGTAAAGCTGCGTGCTCTTGCCCGAGCCATCCGTTCCTTCTACAACGATCAGCGCGCCAGGGTACGCGCGGCTCGGCACCGGCTTTCCCGGCTGCGGAAGTGTGGATTTGCCTGGTTCGGCGCGCGGCTGCTTTTGGGCGATGTCCTGATTTTCCATGAAGCTCTTTGCGAGAAGCGATCTGGCGACTCAGCGTATCCCTGCTTTGTTACAAAAGCATTACAACACACCCAGCTATGACTGGCAAAGTGCGCCGGCGTGTACCTCAGACATGAAGCTTCGTCAGAAAACGGACACTCTGATGTGCAGAAATTTCTTCGGGTTCTGCCGGAACTCTCCGATGAGCAATCGCAAATCTCCCGTGAGGCCGCTCAAACTGTCATAGAGCTTGGGATCGGAAAACAGTTTGCCGACGGTAGTCGTATTGTCGTTCAACTTTGCGGTAGCGCTGGCGATGTTATCGCTGGTTTCCTTCAGCTTCGTGTACAGCGCATCGTCGGTCGCCAGTTTGCCCAACGTCCCCTTCCCTGCGCGTACATCGCCGATCATGGCGTTGCCATTGGAAATGGCCTGCTTGGTTTCGTCGTACAACGAAGGATCGTACAGCAACTTTCCAAGCGTGCCTTTCTGCGAGCGCACATCGGTCAGAATGACGTTTACGCTGTCCAATCCCTTGTCCACTTTGTTGTACATCTCATCCGACGCAACCAGCTTCCCAAGCGTTCCCTGTCCCGCTTGCACACTCGTAAGCATCACGTCGCCCTTGGTCAGAATGCCGTTCAAATGATTGTAGGCCTGGTCGTCTGTCAGCAATTTCCCGAGTGTTCCTTTCCCCTGCCTCACGCCGTGGATCAGGTCCTGAACCTCATCCGATAGCGCTTGCAGATTCGCAAGCACATCCGCACTTCGCTCGACCACTTCCGCCATGGCTTTCTCTTCCGTTCCCGGCACTTCTTGCCCGTCCTTCAGCGGCACACCCGTGATGCCCAGGCTGATGTTGACGTACCGGTTTCCCAGCAATCCTTCCGTTACGAGACTTGCCGCGGAGTCCGTCAGAATGTCGCTCTCGTAACGCCTACCCACACGCATCACCACTTCGATGTTCCTTTTCCTGTCCGGGACTTTACCCGGCGTCCTCGGCGTCAGTCTGATGGATTCGACGTTTCCCACTTCGACGCCGTCGAGACGCACCGGAGCTCCCCCTGCTAGACCTCGAACCTCAGGAAGATAGGTCACCAGCCGATACTTTGGCCCAAGAGTTCCCGCCCCTGTTACGTAGAAAATGCCGGCGGCCAGGACCGACAGCCCCACCAGCACGAAAAGACCCACGCGCAGTTCCGTCCAGGTCAATTGTTTGCGCTGCGCCATTTTTTCTTTCCTCCCTTTCGATCTTCCAACGGACTACTGCCGACTCACACGAGAAATCGCTTTAGATATTCATCCCTGGTATTCACAAGTTCTTCCTGCCCGCCCTCGAAATAAACTCCGCCTTCCCGCAAAACCAGAAAACGCGTGGCCGCCATCTTTGCCGCGCCGGCGGCATTTCCGTTGGACACGTTGTGCACGACCCGCTTCGCCGCCGCGTCGAAGCGAAAGTTAGCCAGTGCGAAGCCATCCTGAAGCCGTTGCGTCGCGAGCAACGCCGTTACCCCGTACACGTCGCGCAGCCGCAAAATCAGCGTGATAATCGTTTGCGAAGTCACCGGATCCAGTCCCGCCGTTGGCGAGTCATACAGCACGATGGGCGGCTGATTGATCAACGCCCGCGCGATCGAGACTCGCCGCCGCATCCCGCCGGACAGCTCGGAGGGAAACAGGTCCGTGGTGTGCTCCAGCTCGACAAATCGCAGCACTTCGAGCACTCGCGGCTCAATCTCTTCGTCCTTCACTCCGTCTTCGATCAGCCGGTAGGCCACGTTGTCCCCGACGGTCATCGAATCGAACAGCGCCCCTTCTTGAAAAACAAATCCCATTTGCCGCCGGAACGCCAGCAGGTCCCGCTCCTCCATGCTGGAAACGTTCCTGCCAAGCACTTGAATGTTGCCCCCGGAAGGCCGCAGGAGTCCGGCCGCCAGTTTTAGGGCCAGTGTCTTCCCGGTCCCGGTTTCCCCCAACAATACCAGGGTCTCCCGCTGCTGCACCTCGAACGACACACCGCGCAAAATGTCGCCTTCTTCGAAGCCGATGCGTACCCTCTCAAATCGGATGGCTGGATGGGGGTCGGTGGGCGGTGTGACGGCGTTATTCATCGGGCGTATGCCCGCCATTATAGCGGCATTCGCCGCCGCGCAGCCACGAAACGCTCCGCCCTGACACTATGCCCGGGCAAGCCCTAGAAAAGTTTGTTCGCCAGATACAGCGCCACTTTGGTGAGAAACGCATCGGCTACGATGATCATCACGGAAGACAGCACGGCCGCTTGCGTCGTGGCCCGGCCCACGCCCTGTGTGCCGCCGCGCACCGCCAGCCCTTTGTAGCAGCCAATGGTCGCCAGGATGAAGGCGAAAAAAAACGGCTTCATAAATCCCTGCATCAAATCCGCAAAATCCAGAGCACCGATCGCGCGGCGCCAGAACTCGATCGCGCTGAGGCGCAGCGAGAAAACCGAAGCCACGCAGCCCCCCAGCAAACCCATGAAATCCGTCATGGCCGTTAACAAGGGCAGCGTCAACAGCGTGGCAATGGTCCTCGGCGCCACCAGCTTGCGAATGGGATCCGTCCCCATGGCACGCATTGCGTCCACTTGTTCGGTGACGAGCATCGACCCCAGCTCTGACGCAATGCCCGTGGCGCACCGGCCGGTCACCAGCAGCCCCGTCAGAGATGGCCCCAATTCCCTCACCAACGCGATGGCCACCACATCGCCGGTCAGAGAACTCTGCCCGAAGCGCGTAAATTGCGACCCCGTCTGCAGCACCATGACGGCGCCAATAAAGAATCCCGATAGCAGGATGATGGGCAGCGATCCGGCTCCGATGTTGTCCATCTGCTGCAAAATGTCTTGAATGTAGAACGGGGGCGTGAATAAGGTGTACAGCGTGCGGCCGCAGAGCATGGCGTAGTCCTGCACGTCCGCCACCGCGCCTTTGGCCGCGTTGACCAGCACTCCCGCGACGGTAATTTGCGGTTCCGTCTTCTCTTCCGGACCTGCAACCTCGAGAGGTGTATCTGCCACGAGTACCTGTTTCGCCAGCCGTTTCGCTCACTTCTACGCCACAAAATCCTGAGTCGGAAGCCTAACTGCGTGCCAAGAACACGTCAAGCAAGCAGTCGGCCTAATAAGCTGCTGGCAGAAAATCCCTGGTGCGCGGAATAAAGCACTGCTCGCTGGAGGTATCCTAGGCTCGGAGGAGCACCGTGATAACCCGCATCGACCACATTCAATTGGCCGCCCCGAAAGGCTCTGAACCTGCCGCTCGCGAATTCTACGGCTCGATTCTCGGCTTGCCCGAAATCGAAAAGCCCATTTCCCTCCGCGCCCGCGGCGGCTGCTGGTTCCAGTGCGGCGACCAGCAACTTCACATTGGCGTCGAACCCGATTTTCACCCTGCAAAAAAGGCTCACCCCGCCTTCGCCGTATCTGATCTCGCCAGGCTTCGCGAAGCTCTCCAGGCCCACGCCGTAAAAATCACAGACGACAACTCGCTCCCCGGAACGCGCCGCTTCTACACCGAAGATCCCTGGGGCAATCGCCTGGAGTTTCTCGAACCGTCCTCTTGTAATTCGCGCCGCCAACGCTCGACGCGACAATTCCGGAGAAAGGGCTCGCTCGAGAGTTCAGAACGAAAACCTTAGAAGCCACAACGCAAACGAAAGTCTCTTGGTATTTACTTCAATAGACCATATACATCGACTTCCCCGCGCGCCGCAACGTACACGCGTCCATTCGCCACCACCGGGATCACGAAGCGCGTCGCCTGGGCGGCGCGATCGCGTTTGCTGTTTTGTTCGGAAGTGTAGATCGGCTGACTAATGTTCTTGGCATCGAACGCATACACTACCGCCGGTCTGTCCAAGCCATTCCATGTTTTTGTGGCGACGGCCCATACAATAGCATTTTCGTTTTCGTGTGCGGAAATTGCCGGAGTCGCGCCCGGATTTTCGAATTTAGTCCTGGAAGCTTTGGTTGGCACGATATGTCCGTTGGCGATGGCGTAATCTCGCAGGTAGTCGTCGCTGCTTGCGAAAAACGCGTGACCGTTCCAGTATGCCATCGCGCCGTAGCCCTCTCCACCCATGCGAATTCTGTCCACAACAGCATCGCCCTGGGCATGGAATTTGCCCATTTGATCGCGATCGATCAGATAAACCATTCCGCCCTTGGTAGGCTGCAGCAGCAGGTGCCGATGGGAACCCGGCTGATCAGGCAGCACCAGCGGACCGCTCGCGCCCAGATCGGCGTCAGCGTCACTCAGTTGCGCTTGATTGTAAGGTGTGAAGTAGTCGCGAATTTCTATGGACGAGCCTGCCAGCTCAAGCTTGAGTACCGAATCGCCATAGTCGCGGCCTCCCGATGCCGCGCTGAAAGTCCCGTTAGCCGTCGGCACATAGATATTTCCACTTGCATCGGCTGCCGGCCCGGTGTCGCTTTCCCAGATGCCGCCTTCGCTGCCGTCTGGAGTGATGTTCAGCACTCCCTTTTGCTCCAGCGTTTCCGCGCTGTAGGCCATCAGCCAGCCATGATAGGGGCCGACGTCACACGAAGAGGCCCAGCTCAAATACAAAGTGCTGCCCACCAGGAGAAGGGCGGCGCGCGGGTTTTCGCGTAGCGGATCGAAACGCACCTGCCCGCTTGCGCTGCCGGCTCCCTTGCCGGAAACCGACGCCGTGATAAGCTTTGGGCCTCCAAACTTTTCCGCACCGGTGGTGATCGCCAGCGCATGCAAATGCTGGAAGTATTCCGTGTCGCCGACCCAATGCTCGGCCATGGTACGCGCCAGGACGTACAGAGTGCCTGTTTCGAGGTCGATCACCGGCGTCGAAGTAGTGCCGACCTCCGGGCGGATGAATGGGCATTCGACGGCCCGCTCTGAAACCGGCGTGGTACGCCGTGTCTTGTCCAAAAGACTTACCTGCCACAGCGGCGGATCGTTATGGCGGTCCGCATCGAATGCGTAGACGGTGTCGTGCTCGGTGGCGACGAATAGCACGTCATGTTTTCCCTTGCCTGGGATTTCCAGCGAGGGAATGAAAAGCGGCTGGGCGTAGACGGCACCGTCAACTCGGAAAGCACCCAACTTCCCAAACTGGCTCGCGTTGACGTTCTGCGGTGTTAGGAATTTTTCGACCAGCGTTGTGCCCGTGCGCAAATTGTCGTACTGCGAAGTTGTAATTTGCGCAACGGCGGCTTTGGGGGTCAGAGCAAATCCCAGCGTAATGCTCGAGAGGGTCAACAGTTTCAAAGGCATCTCCGTCTAGCGCCGGATGGAGTCCAGCAGGCGCCTGACATACCCTACCGCCCGCGAGCAGGATTCCGCCGTCTTTCTTCCCAGGAATGCGGCGGCTTTATGATCCCACCAACTCTTGGTTCGTCCAAGCGAGATCGGAATTCTCGGCCTTTGCTCGCTGCCCGCGGCCTCGCTGGACGCCGCGGGCAGCGGCGGATACACTGCTTGCTTCCACTGCTCCAAGTTGTCAAGTGAGTGAGGGCGTTCGCGCAGATGCTGAAGTTCTACACCGCCGGTGAATCTCACGGACAAGCGCTTCTTGCGTTTGTTTCCGGCCTTCCCGCGGCTTTGCCGGTGGATTTGAACTTTATCAATCACGAGCTTCATCGGCGCCAGCTTGGCTACGGCCGGGGCGGTCGGCAAAAAATCGAAAAAGATCGCGCCGACATTTTCGCCGGCGTCCGCCGCGGACAGACCATCGGCGCACCCATAGCGCTCTGCATTGAAAACCGCGATTGGGCCAACTGGGAGGACATTCTCCCCGTCGAAGCCACACCCGAATCCGCAGGCAAGGAGAGAAAACTCCTCGCTCCTCGCCCGGGGCACGCCGATCTCGCGGGCTCACAAAAATTCAATTTTCACGACGCGCGCTACGTCCTCGAACGCGCCTCCGCTCGCGAAACCGCGGCCCGCGTCGCTGCTGGTGCGTTCGCGAAGCTGCTACTTCGCGAATTCGGCACGGAAATTGCCAGCCACACCGTTCAAGTCGGCCACGTGCGGCTGGAACGCACCGCAACATGGAAAGAAATTCAAGCGGTCAGCGCCGATCTGGAGTCACCTTTGCGCTGCGTTGATTCCGCCACCCAGGAAAAAATGAAGGCCGAAGTGGACGCCGCTCTGAAAGCAGGCAACACCGTCGGCGGCATTTTTGAGATCGTCGCCCACAACGTTCCCGTCGGTCTGGGCAGCCACGCTCAGTGGGACGAGAAACTCGACGGCCGCCTCGCCCAGGCGCTCATGAGCGTGCAAGCCGTCAAAGCGGTCGAAATTGGCGCGGGCGTCACAGCGGCTGGCTCTTACGGCAGCGAAGTTCAGGACGAAATCTTCTACGAAAAACCAGCGCGCCGCTTCCGCCGCTCCAGCAATCGCGCGGGTGGGGTCGAAGGCGGCATCACCAATGGAGAAGATGTCGTCATCCGCGGCTATCTGAAGCCCATCTCCACGCTGCGCCGGGCGCTGCACACCGCGGACATGGTCACCAAGGAACCCGTTGCGGCCGCTTACGAGCGCTCCGACTGGTGCGTCGTCCCGGCGGGCGCGGTGGCCGGCGAAGCAATGATCGCACTTGTGCTGGCGGACACTTTTCTGCAAAAATTTGGAGGAGATTCCCTTACCGAGATGCGGCGGAATTTCGACAACTATGCCAGACAAATCGACGAATTCTGAACTGGCCTCCACCCCGGCCTCGGCATCTATCGGCGCCACAACCGCTGCGCGCAAGATCTATCCCATCGTCAAGTACGGCGATCCCATTCTCGAAAAACCGACCGCCACGGTTAAAAAGTTTGACGCCGATTTCGAGCAGCTGACAGAGGACATGTTCGCCTCGATGTACGCCGCCCAAGGCGTCGGCTTGGCCGCTCCGCAAATCGGCATGACCCTGCGCGTGGCCGTCGTCGACGTGACAACGGGGAAAAATCCCGAAGCGAAAATCGTTCTCGCCAATCCCGAAATCATTCATGCCGAAGGCGAAGTTCGCGAAGAAGAAGGCTGTCTCTCGATTCCCGGTTTCCGCGGTTACGTGATGCGCCCGCAGTTCGTTACCGTCCGCGCGCAAAACGCCAAAGGTGAATCCTTTGAGATTCGCGCCGAAAACCTCATGGCTCGCGCCTTCTGCCACGAAATCGATCACTTGAACGGCATCCTGTTCCTACAACACCTCAGCATGCTCAAGCGCGACCTGATCCGGCGCAAAATCAAAAAACTGAAAAAACAAGGCGAATGGTAGGTTCGCTTGCCGGCTGCTCCCCCGCCGCAAAGAATCGAGAGGGCTTCGATGCGAGTCGTCTTCTGTGGCACGCCGCTGTTCGCCGTCCCCGCGCTCAAACACATTCTCTCCCAATCGGATTTCGTGATAGCCGCGGCCATCACTCAGCCGGACCGTGCCCGAGGTCGCGGACAGGAGGTCTCCTTTTCGCCAGTCAAGGAAACAGCGCTCGCGGCCGGAATCCCCGTGCACCAGCCGGAAAAAATTCGCGCCCCGGAAGCTCACCAGCTTTTAGAAACACTCGCGCCGGACGTCATCGTCATCATCGCGTACGGGCAAATCATTCCTGCGCGTCTTCTGCCCATCCCCAAACTCGGCTGGATCAACCTCCACGCTTCCCTGCTTCCGAAATATCGCGGCGCCGCCCCCATCAACTGGGCCATCGTTAACGGGGAGAGAAAAACCGGCGTCACCTCCATGCGCATCGATGCGGGCATGGATACTGGTGAAATGCTGCTGCAAAGAGAAATGGAAATCGGGCCTCGGGAGACGGCTCCCGAGCTGGCCGCTCGCATGTCCGAGCTCGGCGCTCCGCTCATGACGGAAACGCTTCGCGGATTGGCGGACGGCACGATCTCTCCTCGCCCGCAAACTCATGAACTTGCTTCGAGCGCTGCCATGCTCAAAAAGGAAGACGGGCGCATCGACTGGTCCCGGTCTGCCCAGGAAATCTTCAATCGCATCCGCGGTTTCGCGCCCTGGCCCGGCGCTTACACTTCTTTCCGCGGTCTGACCTGCCACATTTGGGGCGAGCCGGCGTCTAATGACCTGGGCGAGCAGCGCGCGCAGCCAGACAAACCCAGCGCTGCCGGAACCTTGCTCGTCGAACGGAATACGGCGATGGTTCGTTGCGGTGGCGCAACCTATTTGCGTCTCCTCGGCGTCAAACTGGAAGGGCGCAAAAAAGTCTCCGCGGCTGAGTTTGTCAACGGCGCCCACCTGTTTTCTGGCGAACACTTCGGCGAAACCTAGTTTGCGCGGCGCTCAACGCTCAGGCATACTCAAAAATCGACCCACTCGTACAACCTCTCTCTGCTCGGGTCTTCGGCAGGATTGGCAATGGATACACCAGCATCGGGAGCGCACATTCCATGAACAGTTTCAAAGCACCTCTAACGAGCGGGAGTTTCCACACCCGTGCGAAGCAATTCTTGCGCTTTGCCGGCTGCTGGGCGTTGGCCGCGCAACTCACTGGCCTGCCCTTCGCGTTGGCCTCCGGCGACACTTCCTCGGCTGCAGCCGTCGATAAACCCGCCCCAAAAGCCGCCACCGACCCTGTTATGAGAGTCATGCAGGCCGAGCTCGCCCGTGCGTCTTCGGACCTGGGCAAGACGGACTCCGCCCCGTACTACATGAGCTATACCGTCTATGATCAAAACCTAGTCGTACTGGTGGGCGCTTATGGCAGCCTTCTCACCGAGGCTTCCCTCGAGCGTCGCCAAGCCGACGTGGTCATGCGCGTGGGCACCCCGGCCCTCGACAACACGCACGGGCAAAGCCGCTCGACAGGAATGACCTCCGGGAACTTGCCGCTCGGCGACGACCAGGACGCCATAGGACGCGTGCTTTGGGAACTGACGGACCGCGAGTACAAACGCGCCGCGCCTGCATTTCTAAACGTAAGAACAAACACCGCCGTGCGCGCGGAAGAAGAAGACAAGTCGCCTGACTTCTCCAAAGAAACTCCCGAAACGCATCTGGGCAGTGTCACTCCCCCGGCCGCTTTCGACCGCTCCTCTTGGGGAGGCGAAATCCGCCGCCTGTCGGGGGCCTTCCGCAAATATCCCGATATCTATTTCGCCACGGTTGTCCTGCAGGTGACGGACTCCAACTCCCGCATGGTTTCCAGCGAGGGCAGCGCCATTGAAACTCCCAGCGCCACTACGCGCCTCATCATGGAAGCGCAAACCCGCGCCGATGACGGTATGGAGCTGCTTCGCGTCGAAACCTTCCAGGCGCCTTCGGCCAGCGGTCTCCCCAGTGAAGGTGATCTCACTGCCAAAATCGCCAAGATGGCCGACGACTTGAAGGCTCTCAAGAATGCTCCGGTCGCCGAGCCTTACGACGGGCCCGCCCTGCTGAGCGGCCGCGCCGCCGCAGTCTTTTTCCATGAAGTGCTCGGTCACCGCCTCGAAGGGCACCGCCAGCGCGACGAGGAAGAAGGGCAAACCTTCACAAAAAAAGTCGGCCAGGAAGTGCTCCCGAAATTCCTAAGCGTCACCGACGATCCCACGGTTCACGAGTTGGCCGGCATGAAATTAGCTGGCTCCTATGACTTCGATAACGAGGGCGTTCCCGCAAAGCGCGTCGAAGTCATCAAGGACGGCATCCTGAAGAATTTCCTGTTGTCGCGCATGCCTATCAAAGACTTTAGCCAGTCCAACGGCCATGGTCGCAGCCAGCCCGGCCTGATGCCCACGGGCCGTCAGGGCAACTTGATTGTCTCTTCCACGCAAAACGTTCCGGAAGCCGAGATGCGCCAGAAGCTTATCGAGGAGGTAAAAAAGCAGAACAAGCCCTACGGCTTGTACTTCGACGATATCCAGGGCGGTTTCACACTGACCACTCGCTCTCTCCCGCAAGCCTTCCAAGTTCTTCCAGTGATCGTCTACAAAATTTACGCGGATGGGCGACCCGATGAACTGGTCCGCGGCGTGGACATCGTCGGCACCCCTCTTGCGGCTCTCACTCGCATCTTGCTGACCGGCGACCAGCAACACGTCTTCAACGGCGTTTGCGGTGCGGAAAGTGGCCAGGTACCCGTCTCCGCAGTTGCTCCAGCCATGCTTTTTTCAGAAATGGAAGTGCAGAAGCGCCAGCATTCCCACGATCGGCCGCCCATCTTACCTGCGCCCGGTTTTGAAGACGCAGCTCCTCGAAAAGACGCGCAAGCCAAGCAGGCGGTGAAACCATGAAAATTCTTCGCACACTGACGTGTTCTCTTCTAGCGGGCTTGCTTCTCGTTGGCGTCGCCGAGCTTCGCGCTGTCACGCACAATGTCGTTGCAGGAAACTTGCCGGGAACGCTCGGCGAGTCGGACACCGTTCGATCGGACGCAGCAGCGCCCCATCCTGCTGCCGCTGGCGATGCCTTGCTGGAAGCTCTTCTCACCGAACTAGACCGCTCCAAAGCGCAACTCAAAATCGAGCAAGTCCAAGCACCTTATTACATCGAATACCGCGTCAACGATGTCGATGACTACGACGCCGAAGCCGCTTTCGGCGCCCTGCGGGAGAGCCAGCGTGTTCATCTCCGTATCCTCCGCGTCGTCGTGCGTGTCGGCGACTACAAGCAAGACAGCTATTTCGGCCAGGGCATGGGCGAAACCAACATTCTCCCGCTTGACAACGATCCCATCGCTCTTCGCCATCAGATCTGGCTCACAACCGACGAAGCTTACAAGGCCGCCGGGCAGGCTCTTGCCGAAAAACAAGCCGAAATGAAGCGGTTTAGCGCCGACCCCAACCCCGTTGACGATTTTTCCAAAGAGACCGTCGTCACCGCGCTCGATCCCATCGTTTCTCTCAAGGTCGATGAAGCGGCCTGGAACAAAACTCTCTCGGAGCTGACAAATCTCTATCGCCAGTATCCCGAAATCCAATCGGTCAGCGCTTCGGCCCGCTTC
>Ga0210410_10001574_pt1 | contig 21236 bp, 21 predicted proteins | sample IncBWC4MmetaG_FD_161058 | JGI IMG/M metagenome (GOLD analysis project Ga0210410, IMG submission 161058) | Forest soil microbial communities from Barre Woods Harvard Forest LTER site, Petersham, Massachusetts, United States - Inc-BW-C-4-M | ecosystem: Environmental > Terrestrial > Soil >... | reverse complement strand
ACCATACGGTCGCGCAAGTCCTTCTTCGAGGTTACTCAAGCGATCGAGAGCAGCATGCAGCGCTTCCACACCCCCAAACTGATGGAATATGTGACGCACGGCAACCGGGAGGGTGTCGAAGCTTACGTCGACTCGACTTCCAAACCGATGGCAATCTTCTGGGACTTCGAGCAGGGATCCACGATGCGCCTGGCGGGAATTCCCATCGAGTCAAAATTCTACTTGGTTGGGAACGCTGTCATTGCGCGTGGTTTGTTCCAATACACCGGTGCCGCCGGCTTGGGCGCTCCCGTGCGTATCTGCGTGTCCCAGCGGGACGGCGAGGAGACACGGATCGACATGGACCTACCATCGGCATTCTTTAGCAAATTCCCAGAGACACAGCCATCGACTGTACCCGCTCTGCTCGACGAGACGTTGATAAAGCTCTTCGAGGATGCGGCTGCATAGATCAGCAGGACGAGATGAAAGCTGTATGACAAGAACATTCTTCCTGAGGTGTGAAATGAGGCTAATTGCACTTTGGCTTTTCGCTGCGCTGACAGCGGGCGCCCAGAGCACGACTGAACGCCTGCCCGTAACGGACGCTGAGAAAATTGTGGACGCACTCAGAGCCGCACCAAAGTTCATTACCGACGGCGCAACGATCGTGGATTATCCGGCCGGCAAGGGCGGCGAATTTCGAGTTCTCCGTAAGGGCACGAGCGAATGGACCTGCCTGCCGGGTCCGCCACCCGGTTCCAAGCATGACGACCCGGGATGTTTCGACAGTGTTTTCTTTCAGTGGGTGACGGACGGTATTGCCGGACGACCGCACCACATCGACAGGCTTGGCATCGCCTACATGTATATGGGTCAATGGGTTCCGGGCGCGTCCGGCGGGGAGTTTCACGTGGGACCCCACATTATGGTTGTGACTCCTCATCCAGAAGATCTCCAGGGTTTTACCCGCGGCGGTTGGAACGGTACCTACATCATTCATTTGCCCCTCGCCAATCAGGCCGATAAATGGTTCTTGGTTATACCAATTCAGCCAGCAGATAAGCAGTGAGGGTGACGGCAATGGCTCGGGCAGAGCGAATGCCCGAATAGCTTCGACGAGCAACAGCAATCCAATTACTAGCAAGAGGGAGATGGATGTGTCATCGAAACCAAAGAGCAATAGCGATGCAGAACCCCAAGCAACCTCGACCCAGCTAGAGACGCGAGAGGATTCGGTGGGGAACTCGGCGCGCACAGAGGAGATCAGACGTCGCGCATACGAAGTCTATCTCGAGCGCGGCAAACGATCAGGCCATGACGTGGACGATTGGCTCCAGGCGGAACAAGAACTCGAACGCGGTGTACTTGGCCGCGCTTAGGCGGGTTAAGACGGAAAGTCACCATGTTCGAGTTAGCGCAGACTGGACATTTAGGGGAGATACCTGATGAAACGAACTGCTTGTCAGAATTCTTGAGGCCCACGGCGGCCTGGAGCGCTGGAATGGGTACAAAAAGGTTGACGCAACGATTGTGAGCGGCGGCGGGTTCTTTCCGCTCAAGGGAGTGTCCCAAGACAAGCCCGCGCCACATGACTGCGTGGTTGCACTAGGAACGCTCGTCAGTCTGGCCTTACGGGGCTCCCGATCAGCGGACAATGTTCATGCCAGATCGGGTGTTTCGACTAGATGGCGAAGGGCATATGAACGATCACAGTAAACAAAAATCCGTCAATTCCCGTCGTTCGTTCATTGTCGAGTTTGGCGGCGCACTGGCCGCCGCTGCTGTCCTCACAAAAACAACGTTTGGCGGAGGTCTTGAACGCGAAAGTCTGCAGGTTCCAGCAAGTCCATCGACGCCTCGGTATGCGGAGCATCGTATTCCGCGAGACGGCGTTTCTCTTCATGTAGAAGACCACGGCAGCGGTAAGCCGGTGGTCTTGCTACATGGGTGGCCGGACTCTTCGTATCTTTGGCGCAACCAGATTCCATTCCTCGTCGCGAATGGCTTCCGCGCCATCGCACCGGACCAGCGTGGCTTCGGACGCTCCGATCGCCCGGAAGGAGTGGCCGCATATTCCCTGCAGAACGCAGTCGCCGATGTGGTCGGTATTCTCGACGCGCTAGGTATCGACGCAGCCGACATTGTTGCTCACGACTGGGGAGCCGCTGTGGCCTGGCTCACGGCTGCTGCGCACCCGAATCGCGTTCGCAGGCTTGTCGTTCTTTCGGTGCCGCATCCACTTGCCCCATTTACGTTGCGGCAGCGGGAGATGGCCTGGTACATGCTGTTTTTCCAGTTCGAAGGAATTGCTGAGGCGTGGCTGCAGCGCGACAACTGGGCGCTGTTCCGGGAAATGCTCCGAGGCAATGGTGATGTCGATCGTTACATCTCAGATCTGTCCCGACCAGATGCTCTAAAGGCATCGCTCAACTGGTACCGGGCGAACGTCGCGCCGCATCTTCCGGAGGCACCTCGTACTCTGCCGCCTGTGGAAGGTCCAACTCTCGGAATCTGGTCCTCAAATGATCACTACCTCGACGGTGAACGCATGAAGATGTCGGGACAATTTGTGAAAGCCCGGTGGCGCTACGAGCAGATTGATGACGCCAGCCACTGGATTCCATTGGACGCGCCCGACCGGCTCAACCAACTCCTCATCGAGTGGCTGGGCTGAAGCGAGAAAAAAGTGGCATCACGAATAGTGCAACGACAAACGACACCAGATCCCGCGTGCGGGTTATAGGGCGTCCTGGACGCAAGGAGAGCAGCCATGAAAGCGACCCTGTGAAAGAAGATCACGCGCAGCGAATGTTAGAGTCTCTCGACAACCCGATCTGGTTCACGCTGACAACGGAACACCAGCTCCTCGCCCGCTCACACGGCCTCGCGCGGCGATATCCGCCGGATGTTTCACCGCTGGCAGCTTTGCTTCATCCCACGAATGACGCCTTCGCCGATTTACAACCGCTGGTGAGTCCCTGGGAGCAGGTCGCGCTTTTTATCTCCAGTCCCCTCGACGTGCCTGGCGACTGGCAAGTCGATCGCTCTCGGTGGATCGACCAGATGATCTGTGAGGCTTCGCTGGCCCCACCGTCTGTGGCGCCGCTTCCACTCGGGACGACAGACGTTCCCGAAATGCTAAAGCTCACCGCCGCCACCGAGCCCGGCCCGTTTTTGCCGCAAACCATCCAGATGGGGAGCTATTTTGGGATACGCGCGAGCGATGGGCGGTTGGTCGCAATGGCCGGCGAGCGATTACGGTCCACCGCGTTTACCGAAATCAGCGCGGTGTGCACTCATCCCGAATTTCGCGGCCGTGGATATGCGCGGGATCTGACGACATTTCTCGCAGCTCAGATTTTGGCGGCGGGAAGGATTCCTTTTCTTCACGTCAAGTCTGAAAATGGCGCAAAAGTGGTTTATCAGAAAATTGGATTCCGTTTACGCACCGCAATATCTCTAACCGTGATTTCCCTCCGCTGAAGGCATCGGCAGCTGCGAAAAACGTATCCTCGCGTTGACCCAGTGGCGTCCAACGGCGAAGCAGAAGGTCAGACCAAGTGCCCACATTGGTTCCGTAGCTATGCCCTCCAACCCGGCCGGGCTGATGGTTGGATAAGTACCGGTAGACGCCCTTCTGTGCAGCGAACGATCACTGTTTACCGGCTGGCCAGAAACCGGCTTTTGGTAGGTTAGTATCGTCTCAAGCCCAAACATCTTAAGTTAGCGGGGTATGACGACAGTCTCCCCGACATCGTTTGCTCTATCCTTTAACATCGCTAGCAGAAAGCTGATCGGAGCCGCATGGATGTGCACTTGATTGACGGGACGTATGAATTATTCCGGCACTTCTTCGCGGTGCCCGCTGCGGCAGATGTGAACGGACAAGAGGTTGGCGCGGTACGCGGCGTCCTGACCTCCGTTTTGTCTATGATCGAAGGCGGAGCAACCCACATCGGGGTTGCAACCGACCATGTCGTCGAGTCGTTTCGAAACGATCTGTATCCCGGGTACAAGACCAGCGAAGGCGTAGCTCCGGAGTTGCTCTCGCAGTTTCCTGTTCTTGAGGAAGCGCTGGAAGCCATGGGAGTGGTTGTATGGCCCATGGTCCGCTTCGAGGCCGATGATGCGCTTGCTTCGGCGGCCGCCAAGACAGCACAGGATGACCGCGTAAAGCAGGTGTTCATTTGCACGCCCGACAAGGACCTCAGTCAGTGTGTCGCGGGCACACGGGTCGTTCAACTGGACCGCAGGCGCAACATCTTGCGCGATGAAGACGGTGTTGTGGACAAGTTCGGGGTGAAACCGCAATCGATTCCGGACTACCTGGCCGTCGTCGGGGACAGCGCAGACGGCTTCCCAGGTGTGCCGGGATGGGGAATCAAGGCTGCGGCTCTTACCTTGTCTCAGTATCCCCACCTGGAAGACATTCCGAGGGATTGGCAAGAATGGCATCCGTCAATCAAAAGGGCACGCTTGCTATCGGAATCGCTATTCAACGCCTGGAGCGACGCCCTTTTGTTTCGGACTGTCGCAACCCTGCGGCTCGATGTGCCCGTTTTTGATACGGTCGAGGATCTTCACTGGAAGGGACCACTTCCTGACTTTGAGGAACGCTGCCGGCGAATGAAATCACCGAATCTATTTGGTCGCGTGACATCGGCAAAATCGATGATCACGGAACATGTACGTCGGCCTTGAGAGTTGGCGGCTTTGTTCGTACGCTGAACAACTTCAGCCTGTGTTTCACACCAGTATGTCCCACTACCGCACGGTACAGGCCTCAATTTCCCTGATACGGGTTTAACGCAAAAGACAGGAGTAGACTTTGCTGCATGGCAGTAATGGTGGAGCTGCGCAATACCGGCAATCCAGAGGCGTAGATACGGTCTCATTGCGGTATACGTGACAGCCACGAGCCCGGAAGTTCATGCTTGGTAAAGCCAATGGATCAAGTCGACCCACTCCGCCACGAACCTTTTTCTAAATGGGCGCGCCGACGTGCTTGGCAGGTCGCTTCGATCGCCCTCACCGTGCTCTCAGTTGTCCTCTTCATTGCCGTATTGATCTCGAACCTTCAAAGACCGGGGGTGTCGCTGGTGCTCCTGGTCGCCATGACCGCGGCTTTTTGTCTTTTCAGCCTTCTTTTAGCCAAAGTGTTACTCCAACTGCGCCGTGACCAACGCAACGCGGCCAGCGTCATCCAAACTACCGAACAGGAATTCCACCAGATGGCGAGCAATATCCAGGAGGTCTTCTGGATGATCGAGGCCGACAGCAAGAAGGCTCTTTACGTCAACCAGGCCTATGAGACCATCAGCGGGCGTTCGTGCCAGTCTTTGATGGAGAACCCCACTTCTTATGAAGAAGTCATCCACCCCGACGACCGCGCTCACGTGCTTCGAAAACTCCACGAGGCGGCGCAGAACGGACAGTTTGATGAGCAGTTCCGGATCGTAAGGCCCAACGGCGAAGTACGCTGGGTCTGGGCGCATGGCTTTCCGGTGCGGGATGCCGGAGGCAAGATTGGCCGCCTCGTCGGCACAGTTCTTGAGATCACGGCGCAAAAGGAAGCGGAGGAGCAAGGCGCAACCAATCTTGCCCTGGCCCAATCCTCGTCGGCCGAAGCCGAGGCTTTGCGCAAGGCGACTCTTGGCTTGACCCAGGATCTCCGTATGGACGTCGTTCTTGATGCGCTTCTCCAATCACTGTCAGACCTAGTACCGTACACGTGCGCTCGGGTCTTGATCCCGGAAGGCGGTCCCCATGTGCTGTCGCTGGGAGAGAGACTCTGCCACGAGACTCCAAGGCTCCGTTCGGAATGCCCTCTCACTCTCAATGCCGACGACTCTCCGTTCTTGCAGCGCATCTTAGCTGGACAGAAAAGTGTCTTGATTGCAGATACGAAGGAAGAAGAATCGTGGCAAACCTTCGAGGGACATGCACATCTGCGCTCCTGGCTGAGTGTTCCGCTGGTCGCGTCTGAACGATACTTGGGATTTCTTTCCGTCGGCCACACTGAGCCCAACCGCTTCACTTTAGACCATGTCCGGCGGGCAGAACTATTGTCGATTCCCGCGGCGGCGGCAATTCAGAATTCCCGTCTTTACGAGCGCGCAGAGATTTATGGCGAGGAACTGGAAAGACGTATCGAGGACCTTCGCCAAGCACAGGCCGCGTTGTTGCAATCGGAAGAGGGACGCAGGATGTCTGAGGAGAAGTTCCAGAAGGTGTTTCGTTCCAGCCCAATTCCGTTCTCCATCACAACGTTGGCGGAAGGGCGGTTCCTGGACGTAAACGCCGCATTCGAGCACCGGTACGGCTATTCCCGGGCAGAGGTTCTCGGACGCACCGTCCATGAATTGAGGATGTGGGAAGATCCGTCAGACCGCGCACTGATGGTCACCCAGCTCCAGCGCGGTCCAATCCGCAACGTCATCACGCGGCTTCGCACGAAGTCCGGCGAGATCAAGACCACGGCTTATTCCGCGGACAAATTCCAGTTCGACGGCCAATTATGCGTTCTGGCCGTATCAGAAGACCTGCCGGAATATGAGCAGCCCTTAACCAACTGAGACGTTCCCAGGTGCGATCGGAAACGTGCAGGTGCGGTCTCCGCCCTCGATTTGCAGCAAGTAACTGACTCACTCCGTCCTTTAGTGTTTCTCTCTTGATCCCTCCGCTGTCCGGAATTCCGACCGTGGAAGAGAAAAATTACCACCTCCAAATAAAAGTGCGGCACGATAGTTCTCGTCTTTTGGCGTCGGATGGCGGTGTCGCAGCAGGCGTGGGGCAGGCCGGGAGACAGCAACCGCGAGACGACGGCGGCTCCTATTGAGGGTACTGTACAGGCCGCTCTTGGCAAGTCCATAAGAATGCACCATTTCGTTTCACAGCCAAACACGGCATTGGGCCAGGAGTTTCGCGATGCATGAGCCATTGAGCAGCAAGAGTGCAATCTGCAGGCGAGATCGCGGGCTCCACGCGACCTTCCCTAGCCGGCAGAAATTCCCTCAAACCATGTGGGAGAGCGTCGTATTGTCCGGTTTCCCGACCGCTGGAGAACCGTCTCTTTCACCTCGCCTCCGCCCCGGAGCAGACCCTCGTGCTCTGCCTTCAGATTTGGAGGGAAGCCAACTGCCGCTGCCACGGGATGACATCCCGCCGCAGTTTCGTTAGTCACGTTCAGAGTTTTCTGCCTCCGCCTGGCCCGGATGTGCTCTGAGAGTTTTGTATGTCCAGTGCCGGCGAAGAAACGCGTAATCAAGCCACCATCAACCCTCGATTGCTGCCTGCCATCGATCGTTTGCTGATCGCTGGGATCAAGCTCGGACCAGCGAGAAAGCACAAGGCGATCAACAAGATCTTGCAACTGGTGCCGACGTGGACACGCGGGGATTGCTGGCGGCGCATTCGCCAGTTGCGCCGGACTTCTGAGCTTGCGGGTTTTGCGCAGACACCGTTGCGCGACAAGTTGGAAGAGTCCGCTGGCGTCGCCGCCGTTCGACGGGCACCTTCCCGGCCATGGACCCCGGCAGATGATGACAAGCTATTGAATTGGGCTGGGTACGAACCGGCGAAGAAGATTGCCCAGCGGCTCGGCCGTTCAATCCGTGCTGTCCGCTTCCGGCTTGGAGCGCTGGGCATGAGCGCAAAAGTCACTGACGGATGGTCGCAGCGCGGGTTGCGGACGCTGTTGCGCGTAAGCCCCGCCAGGCTCCGATATCTCATCGGAAACGCCATGCTGAGAGTTCGCGATTCACGTATTGCTTCGAGCTCTTTGGCGGCTTTGTGCGAGAAGAACCGTCCATCAACGGATCCCTCCACCATAGAGAAACTCACGGCTGCGATTGCCAAGGATGAAGCACACTCTTGGGAACGGGTTGCCGGCTTCCTGGGCGTCACGCTCGCAGAGGTGCAGAATCTGATTTCCAGCAGTCAGCTAAAGCTCGTGGATATGTTTGTCACCGACAGGGCGTTTGAGGAGTTCTGCAGGAAGCATGGAGGTGAAATCAATACCTCGCTGATGGACCCCGCGACGGCAAAATGGCTGGCGAGCGAATATGGTGTATCAGGATCTGGGAACAGCAGGATCGTCTCCCGCGCTCAAAAGCACGCGTTGGTGACCAGGAGGTGCAAGTGCGGAAGGAAGATAGCCGGCAATGTCTATTTCAAGCACGTGAAGCACTGCCGTCGTGTGGAAGGGCCGGCGACGCGTAAGGCCGGTTGAAAATACGAACATCGATATGGGATTGACACGGCGGACCAAGCTGCGACCGACTGCTGGTCGTCCCTATCGCGACACCTATTCGGCGGTGCACCTGGCGGCGCGGTCGTTTCCGTGAAAACCGCGAGGTACGCAAGTTCCAGGAAGCCAGGTCGTTTTGTGGGGGAGACAACACTCCTAAGCAGTTGGCTCAGGAAAGGGGGAAACGGGTAAAGCTACATTGAATGTAGCACCGCCAGATGGGTTATTCTCGGCCCAGAGCCGACCGCCGTGGGCCTCGACGATGGAACGCGATACGGCCAGACCGACCCCCATCCCATTTTTCTTCGTAGTAACAAAAGCATCAAAGATTCTTTCTTGATCGGAAACTCCCGGTCCATTGTCAATCACCTGAATGAGCATCTGATTTTGATCCGTCGCGGATGCTCGAAAGATGATGTGCGGAGAAATGTGGCTACCCTCCAACGCTTCCATCGCATTTGAAATCAAATTGATGAACACCTGCTGTATCTGAGTCAGGTCAACGGAAACGGTTGGGAGATTGTCATCCAATCGCCAATCTATCGATGCGTTGTGCTTTCTTGGATCCCCATGTAGGAAGCGAATTGCCTCACTCAGCACGTCATGGATACTTACTTGCTTTTTTTCGAAGGGTTCCTGTTTGAAGAGTGCACGAATGTGCTGCATGACCTCGTCGGCAGCGCGAGCATCTCTTATGATTCGTTCGATCGATGCGTTGGTTTCCAGCAGATTTGGCGGATTGGCCGCCAACCAGCGCTTGCCAGCTTGAGCGTTAGCCAGCACAGACATGAGGGGCTGGTTGAGTTCGTGAGCGATCGAAGCTGACAGTTCGGCCAGAGTCGCAATTCGCGACGCACTCGTTAGCTTAATGCGCATATCGCGAAGATGATCTTCTGCTCGCTTTCGCTCATCGATGTCGGTCGCGAGGCCATACCACTGAATGATCTTGCCGTGGGGATCACGCAAGGGTTCGCCCATCGAGTGATGCCAGCGGTACTCTCCATCTGCGCGTTGCAAGCGGTGTATTGCGCTGTATGACTCTCCAGAGCTGATTGCCCGATCGAATGCCTTCGTAGTCTCCTCTCGATCATCTGGATGAATGAACCTCTCCCACCCTCGATTAACCAATTCTTCTAATGGAGCCCCACAATATTCAAGGACTCTTTGAGAGAGATAAGTTGTTTGTCCGCTCGGTGATACTGACCAAAGCATGGAAGGGATCGTTTCAACAATGCCAAGCAGCTCATGCTCTCGCTCCTGAAGAGCGCTTCCAGTCTTCTTCAATTCCTCAATGTCGAAGAGAATCCCGTACCACTTAACGATCCTCCCCCCCTCATCTCGCAACGGCACGCCACGACACAAATGCCAGCGATATTGACCGTCCGCACGACGGAAACGGACTTCATGCTCAAAATGCTCGCCCGTGGCAAGGTATGCCACCCATTTACTCGCCTGAAGATCATCTGAGTGAGTTGCTGCTTGCCAGCCTGATCCGGCTGCCTGTTCCGCCGATAACCCCGAGTACTCCACAAATCCCTTGTTAACGTAGGTATTGGAGCCATCAGGCAGGGCACTCCAAGCGATCGTCGGAATGGCATCGATCACATCGCGAAGCTCTCTTTCACTTTTGCGTAGTTCCGAGGTGCGTCCCGCCACCTTAATTTCTAACTCGTCGTGGGCCTTGCGAAGCTCTTGCTCTTGGTCGTGCAACGCCTTTTGGGCGGTACGTAGTTCATTGATAAGGCGCGCGTTCTCAAATGCTGTTGCGGCATTATTCGCGGCCACGGAAAGCAGCTGTTGATCGATCTGGTCGGGAAAACCGGAGCGATCACACGCAGCAGCAATGAGACCGCGCTCGCTGTTTACTCCAATAGGAATTACAACACCGCAGCAGGGTTTCTCGAGCCCGCCAACATTGGTCACGATTTCGGTTCGAGAGACTTGACCGAACCTGACGAAGCGTTGGTGTAGCCATTCGGGAAATCCCTTCCAACACTCACCCCGTATCACCTCGACCGCTTGGTGCCCTCTTGGATCGCACAAACGCACAAAAGCGAAATCCAGCTTGAGCGATCCGATCAGCAAATCGGCGAGGTCGGCGGCAATGGCGGGCGGCTCTCTCCCCACCCACGCCTCCGGGATGATCGAGAGCGCCAGGAGATCCCTGACTGTTGCCCGCAGGCGGAGGATCTCGGTAGATTGATCGATGACCATTTGAGCAGTTCACTACGCTGCGGTTTTTCGATCTGACCGTCGCTCGCGCATCTCTTCAAGGAACTGGTCGGGAGGAACGAAGAACGGGTTCTCCCGCAGTAGCCCACCGATAATTACGAGCGGATGCGTCCGCATGATGTCCATCGCCACAGTTGCGCCAAACTTGGACGGATTGTAGTTACAGATCACCGGATCGTCGTACTTGGAAAGAACGTGATTGAGTCGTGCCTCATATTCCACCAGGTTGTACGTGGCAGGTTTGTCGAGAAAAAGCCAATCCATATGATGCCCCACTAACCGGGTAAGCGGGTAGCCGGCAGCGGTGCCGGATTGGATCAGTTTTTCGACTGCAGCCAGCATAGCGTCCTGGTCGAACCGGTGGTCGCGCACATACGCGTCGGTCCACGGCACCACCTCCAGTTGGCCGTTGTCCATATTCTTTTGCACATCGATGCCTGCCTCGGCCAGACGCTTCAAATGCTCTTCTCGATTCTCGGGATCCACAATGTGGGCAGCCTTTTCGCCCCGGTCGATGCCATCCTTGTAGAACGAGCCGAGCACTCTGTGCTCCTCGTCGATGGTGTTGAAGAACGCGCAGACATGATTTCGCCCGGCGAGGTTGACCCCGGCGAGCTCTACGGAATGTTCGTGCTTTGCCATATTTCACCCATGCTTTCGCTAGAGATAGGCGCCCGTCTTTGTTCTTTGCTTCCGTGTCGGATATGGTACATCGCTTGGAGCGGCTGAGTCGCTACCGGGTGGTCGGTGCCATTTCAGCCTCGCTCTCCTAATCGGCGTTCCCTGCCGCGATAGAACGTAGATCACAAGAGCCAAGGGATGAAACGACCAGGTTAAAAGGACTGTGATGAGCGCAACTTAATCGGGGTCTGACCTGCTGCACACTGAGCCAATTAAGTCCACAAGTGCATCACAGTCCACAGGCTTTCTGAAGAAGCCGATTGCGCCTCTTTCAAGATAGAAGGCGTCGGAATGATCGGAGGGCTTTCCAGTGATAATCACTACTGGGACTGGACAGTTGCTGCTCCTGACGTGCTGGAGAAGGCGAAGCCCACTCATTTTTCGCATCTCGATGTCGGCGATGATACACATGCACCTCGAGAGTCCACCCGATCCTAGAAATTGCTCCGCCGAAAGATAGCTTTCTGCCTTATACCCACAAGAAGCAAGAAAATTGAGTAGTGATTCGAGAACTCGGGGATCGTCGTCTATGACCGCGATCGTGCGAGCCAGTACGTTCATCTCGACCCCAATCCTCGCCTGTATTTCTACAGGAATCCTCGAAAGGCTTTTCTCATGTATTCCTGTTAGTTGCTCCAGCCGCCTCAAGTTTGAGCTTGGCCGCGAGCTTTACTAGGGTGGCAAAAGAGTCCGCTTCCATCTTTCGCATAATGTGTCCCCGGTGAATTTGAACGGTGTACTCGGTGATCCCCAACTTGAATGCAGCTTGTTTGTTTAGCAAACCGCTGACCAAGAGCGGCAGTACCTCTCGCTCTCGGGGCGTCAAGGAGTCATATTGAGCGACCAACCTTGCATGTTCGATCGCCTCTTTGCGATTCGCGCGGTCCTGCTGCAACGCTCTTTCAACGGAAGCGAGCAGCGCAGCTTCATCAACCGGTTTCGTCAGGAAGTCAATCGCTCCTCCTTTCATCGCGGTCACTGTGGATGGAATGTCGCCTCGACCTGTGATGAAGATGACGGGGATCGATGCCTTAACAGCGATCGACCTCTGGACCTCTAGCCCGCCCAATCCCGGCATCTTAAGATCGAGGATCAAGCACGCGCACGAATCCTCGCACCGAAAATCAAGAAACTCTTGTCCTGAACTGAACATCCGGACGCCCTTGCCGCTTGCTCGTAAAAGCGAAGATAAAGCCTCCCTCACCCTAGGGTCATCGTCGACGACATAAACCATCTCTTTTGTCGATTCCATGGTGACCTGTGTGGATTTCATAAGGACCCCGGTGCGCAGAAGCACCACACCATCTTCAGCGTGGTGTGTAGCGCTTTTCTCATCGAATCGAGTCGACATCTTAACCGAATCAGAACCTGCCGAAGATATTCCAATGAACGATTATAGCGATCCGAGCGGTCCCGGATTAGCGGCAGTTCATTACATAAATATGGAATTGACGCCACTCGAGCGGATAAATCGTCTACGCTCTGCCCTGCCTGAATTCGACTTCTGTAGGCGAGCACTCCGGCCCTCTGCCTCTGCTAGCCATCCTCGGCACTACTGGGAATATGTAATTTGTTTGGCTCTTCACTGCCGCTACCATCACCGCAAGATGACCTTAGCGGCGGACTTGGATGCCTGAGAAAAAGATCGAAAGAAACCTCGATAAGCGGAGTTTCTGCGTTTCGGTTAGACAGATACTCGGCTGCTTGCGGTTTCTCTGCTTGTTAACCGCGGCAGGCGTTTGTTCTGCTCAGGTCCAGTTACCGACCGTGAATCTGGGCGACACGAACTTTGAGGATGCATTTGGCGGTCCGGGTTGGCTCTTGCAGGAGTTTCCACAAGCTTACGTCGCAAGTGAACTCAAGGACTCGCACGGGAATGCGATCCCAGGAAGCAACCGGACTACGGCCTATAGCACTACCACTCACGTCGCCTTCGTAAGCAAGAAGCGTGTTCTCGCAGGATGGGTTTCGGGAGAGGTTTTGCAGCCGTTGGTGGATCTAGACGTACAGCTCGCGAATGGTACCTATTCAAGAGTACGCGGACTGGCCGACATGACCGTCGGCGCTGGATTGCAGTGGGCACCGAAGAAGATTGGGGACGGAGTATTTGCCCATCGAGTGATACTCGACGTCGATTTGCCCACAGGCAAGTACAGCGATAGGCGGCTAGTAAACATCGGCAATCACTTCGTTGCGGTCAATCCCTACTATGCCCTGACTTATGAGCGCAAAAAGCTGGAGTTCAGCACACGACTGCACTATCTCTGGAATTCCACCAACAACGACCCATTTGTAGGGTTCGGAATTAGAAATATGCAGCCAGGGCAGGCTTCTCACCTCAACTTCGCGACTTCCTACGAACTGTGGAAAAGCGTGAGGCTTGGCTTTAACGGTTACTGGCTGCAACAGCTGACCGACCACCAAATCAACGGGAGCGATGCGCGCAATTCCAGGGAGCGCACGGTAGGGCTGGGGCCAGGAATCCAGCTGGGCAGCGGACCAATCTGGTTTCGCCTGAATGGCTACGTCGAAACGGACGTTCGCAATCGTCCCAGCGGAATCATGGTGACCTTCCGAATCTCCAAAGTTTTTCCGACCAAGAATTTGCAACCCTAGGCAAGAGCGGGCAAGGACGGTGTGGCACTACTAGGAATATGTAATTTATCCAGCTCTTCGCAATCCAGTAATGTCGGGTTGTTTGCGACCGTCGACTGCAGGACTTACGGACACGTTCAACCGAATACTAGGCACGATATGTCTGTCGGTTGTCTTGTCGAGGCTATTTGCAACAGAGAGGAGAAATTCAATGGCAGTAGGTTCAACAGCGGTTTCCCACGGCCCGGGAGCCATAACTGTCCCGAAGGCCGCGATCGTAGTTCTGGGCCGACTCTTCTTCGCGCTCATCTTCTTGATGGCGGCGCCAAACAACTTTACGAAACAAGGAATCGCGTTTGCCGCGTCACAAGGCGCCCCTCTTGCATCGATTGGAGTTCCGTTGATGGGAGTCATCTCACTCGCCGGCGGGCTCAGTATTTTGCTCGGTTATCGCGCCAAGATCGGAGCATGGCTGATCATCGCGTTCCTTGTCATCGTGACACCCATCATGCACAAATTCTGGGGTGTGGCGGACCCGATGATGGCACAACTTCAAATGATTAACTTCATGAAAAACCTTTCGATGCTTGGCGGCGCATTGCTGATTACTCAGTTCGGGGCTGGATCCTTGAGTCTCGACGCACGGCGATCACTGTAATGGGGCAGACCGCCACATGGAGACTATGCTGAAAATCGCGATTGTCATCGGCAGCACACTACCCGGTCGTTTGGGCGAAGCCGTGGGCAAATGGGCTCACGACATTGCCCAAAAACGCAGTGACGCGGACTACGCTCTTCTTGACATCGCGCAATTCAATCTTCCGCTCCTTGACGAGCCCTTGCCGGCGACCTCCGGTCAGTACAGCCGGCCGCACACACGCGCATGGTCGGCGAAGATTGCCTCGTTCGACGGCTATGTGTTCGTCACGCCCGAGTACAACCACGGCATTTCGGGTGCTCTGAAGAACGCGATCGATTTTCTCTCTCAAGAGTGGACCGACAAGACCGCCGGCTTCATCGGCTACGGCGCCACGATGGGCGCGCGCGCGATCGAACAGTTGCGACTGGTGATGGCCTCCGTCCAAGTCGCTACTGTGCGCCCGCAGGTCGGTCTCTCTTTGTTCACTGACTTTGAGAACTTCACCGTATTCAAACCCGCGGCGATGCAGGAGAAGAACGTCAACGACATGCTGGACCACGTGATCGCATGGAGCGGCGCGCTGCGAGTCCTGCGGGAGCGTGCGTGATGGCAGGCAGGCTATCGGGCAAGGTGTGCGTCATCACGGGTACGGGCGGAAGCATGGGCAGCGAAGCCGCGCGAACATTTGCGCGAGAGGGTGCGTCGGTCGTCGGTTGCGACGTGAATGTCGCAGCGGCCGAAGCTACCGCTGAAACGGTCCGCGCCCAGGGCGGAACGATAATCTCCCTTCAGCCATGCCGTCTGACCGAACCGTCCGAGTGTCAGGCGTTAGTCGATTTCGCCGTGCGCGAGTACGGGCGGATCGATGTGCTGTTCAACAATGCCGCGATGGCCTATTTCAACTGGCTCGAAGACATCAGCAACGAGGAGTGGGATCGCGATCGCCGGGAAGAGGTCGACCTGGTGTTCTTTCTGACTCGCGCGGCGTGGCCGCATCTGAAAGCCAGCCACGGCGTGGTTGTGAACACGGGATCGTTAAACGGTTTATTGAGTTTCAAAACCTTAGGCTCGTTGGCCCACACCACGGCGAAGGCCGGCATCATCGCCATGACGCGACAACTGGCGATGGAGGGGCGAGAACACGGGAGTCGTGCGAATTCCGTCTCCCCCGGATTGATCGAAACCAATCAGACGCGAGAACAGCTGAAGGACCCCGAATGGGCGAACGCGATGCTCGGCAAGACCCTGCTCGGACGTCTCGGACGGCCCGAGGAAGTGGCGAATGTTGCGCTGTTCCTGGCCTCGGACGAGAGTTCGTACGTGACAGGCGTCGACATCGTTGTTGACGGCGGAATGAGGGTGTGGTGATTGGTTGGCAACGCAAATCATAAGGAGAAAAGAGTTCATGGCTAATGTTACACAGCCGAAACGGCTTATGGCCGCGGTTACAGGCGCTGGCAGTGGATTGGGGCGCGACATCGCGCTCGGGCTCGCTGCAAGAAATTACCGAGTCTTTGGAACAGCATTGTCGCCTCAGGAAGTCAATGACCTAAAGAACGCATCAGACGGCGCAGTCAATTTGAGTCAATGTGACATTACGGACGAAGCGGCGGTGCGGAATTGGGTGCATGAGGTTGTCGCGCAAACCGGCGGTGGGCTCGATCTACTCATCAGCAACGCCGGCGTCCTCACGCCAGGGCCTTTGGAGGTTTTGCCCCTTAGCTCAGTCCGACGCGAGTTCGAGGTCAATGTTTTCGGTGTTCTGGCCGTGGTCAATGCCTTTCTGCCTGCTCTACGAAAGCATGGCGGCCGAATCGTTCAGGTGAGCACCTGGACCGCAAGTTTGCCACTCCCGTTCAATGGTCCTTCGGGAGCGTCGAAGGCAGCTATGGAGGCCTTTGCTGCGGTTTATCGCGCCGAGTTGAAGTCGTTCGGGATTGAGGTGGTTATTGCCGTCGCGGGCAACATGAGGACGGGCGGCCCGGCAAAAACCGCTTCGGCGCTCAAGCGAGTCGCCGACGGCATGAACTCTGAACAGCGTGAATTGTATGGAGAAGCCTTCGAGGCGTTTGAAAAAAACCTCAATCAGATGCAGAGCAGCGGGCTGGACTCAAAATCAGCTGCAAACCGAGTGATTGATATCGCGGAACAAAAACCTGCGCCGAGCCGCGCGGCTGTGGGAGAGGACGCGGAAGAGGTTCTCCGACTCGTCCGTGAGAAATCCGATACTGAGCAAGACGAGATTCGACTCCGCATGGCCGGCTTGAAGGCCTAACCGAAAATGTGAGCTTTGCGTCCAGTGATTTGAAGGAGATGTCAGAAATGATCGAAATCGTAAACCCCAACGACGCACGCGCAGTTCGCAACAAGGAAAACGTGCTTGCGCTGTACGACGCGATGATCAACAAGAAGAAGTCAGAAGAAGGCGTTAGTCAATTCCTTGTGCCCAACTACATTCAGCACAATCCCCTTGTTCCCGATAGTGCTGCGGGTCTGGCGGGGTTCTTCGGCAAGATGACGAGAGACCGCGCGAATCTGCGAGTTGTTGTTCACCGAATCATCGCCGCGGGCGACTACGTTTGGGCCCATGTGAATTTCATCAATCTATTTAATGACGACCCACAAGACCGTGGGATCGCCGGCGTCGACATCTACAGGATGAACTCCGATGGTAAAGCCCTCGAACATTGGGATGTGTTGCAAGAAGTCGGCGATCCAAAGAATGCGGCTCACGCGAACGGCATGTTCTAAATGTTTTTGCTACTTACAGCTTTCGAAAGCTCAGCATTCAGACCGCTTCGATGCACGAAACCAAGTAAGCACAATGCTTCGGCCAGGTCATTCGCCAGGCGTGACGCTCTAAGCTCCGAGTGATTAGGGAACTGCAGAATTCTGACGCAGTAAAGCGTGAATGGCGCTACAAACTTTACGAGGCAGATGAGGTGAAATTATGAATCCCACGCAAGTTGATGTTAAAGAGTACAGCTATTTTGCCGGTAACCAATGGCGAGAAGCAGCCGACAAAAAGTTCTTCGAGGTTCACGAGCCCTACAGCGGAAAACTATTTGCCCGCGTCGCAGCAGCATCTCGCGCGGATGCGCGCGCCGCAGTGGATGCGGCAGCTAAAGCGTTTCCGGCCTGGGCTGAATCTACGCCAGCGGAGAGAGCTCGCCTCTTCTTGAAGGCTGCCGAGATAGTCAGGCGCCGCCGAGACGAAATTGCACAAATCCTCGCTCGCGAAACCGGGTCCACCATCTCGTTCTCCACGTTCCAGATGGATCTAGTTGCGGCGACGTTGCAACAGGTCGCCGGTTGGGTTTATCTGCCCAAGGGCGAGGTGCTCGAAACAAACCAGGCCCATACCCATTCGATCGGTCTACGACGGCCGTTAGGCGTTTGCGCAAGCTTTACTCCGTGGAACGGCGCCAATATTCTTTCTTGGCGAGCCGTCATCTCGCCGGTGGCCGCGGGCAACACGGTGGTTGTGAAGCCGTCTGAATTTGCGCCGGTCTCGGCCGGAATCATGCTCGCCGAGGTCGCCGAGGAAGCCGGATTCCCCGCAGGGGTCATCAATGTCATTACACATGCCCCAGGAACCGCCGGCCCTATCGCGGACGAATTCTTTGACCGTCCGGAAGTTCGGATCATCAATCTGATTGGCGGAGTAAAGACCGCTCGCATGCTTTCGGAACGTGCGGGACGCACATTGAAGCGGACAGTGATGGAGCTTGGCGGCTTCAACCCGCTCCTCATTCTGGACGACGTGGACATGGACTATGCAGTCCGCACTGCGACCTTCGGGTCCTTCTTCCATCAGGGCCAGATCTGCCTGAACACCCGCCGGATCATCATTCAACGCAAGATCTATCAGGAATTTCTCACCAAGTTTGTTGCTCGTACGAGCACTCTGCCTGCGGGCGACCCGCTTGACCACAAAACGATCATTGGTCCGATTATCACTCGCGATGCCCTGAAGATGATCGATGACCGCGTCAAAGACGCTGTTGCCAGAGGCGCTAAGGTTCATGCTGGCGGCAAGAGCGACGGGCAGATCTACTTTCCAACGATCTTGACGGATGTACCTCCAGATGCTGCCATCGCTAACGAAGAAACCTTCGGACCGGTCGTCATCGTCGAGGCGGTAGATACACCAGAGGACGCCGTCGCCGCTGCGAATCGTACGATGTACGGCCTCACGTCATCGATTCTCTCGGGCGATACCTATAAGGCATTTGAACTGGCACCGAAAGTCCTGGCCGGTATCGTGAACGTGAATTCGCCGACCGTCAATGACGAGATTCACGCCCCAATGGGCGGTGTTCGCGACAGCGGCTGGGGACGTACCGGACCTCGTAGCTTGGAGGACTTTAGCGACCTCATTTGGATCAACTCCCACAGTGGCCAGCGTCAGTATCCGTTCTGACCGATAAGGGGCGATCGAAGGATCGGATCCTTCTCAGTATTTTCATTCAACTGGGGCTGACTAACGAAGAAGGGATCTCCCATGTCGACCAACTTGACCGCTGTGCTTCAACAGCTCTTGCAGAACACTTCAAATCTTAAGGTGCTCCGGGAACTCATGACGCCGGATGTCACCTACGTTTCCTTGAACTTCAACAACCCTGAACTGAAGAAAATTGAGCCCTGGGCTGGGACTCACAAGGGGCCTCAGGAACTGGCCGATGTCTTCGCTGCGATCCAACGCTACTGGACAACACTCGACTTCAAGGTCACCGACACGATTGAGCAAGGGGACCGTGTCGCGTTCTTCGGCTCTTTCACCTACAAGTCGAACGTTACCGGGAAGGAAATCATGTCTCCATTTGGACTCTTAGCGCGCTTCGAGAGGAACAAGGTCGCTTACATCCAGTTTCTCGAAGACAGCTACGGCACTGCAGGGTCATTCAAAACTGGGGGCAAGACACGGTTCCACAGCGACCCCTCGGGGAAAGAGTTTGAGGTCTAACGATGGCCAACGTATCGAAAGAAGAACAGCGATATGACTACATCGTCGTGGGAGCAGGCGCGGCGGGTTCGGTTCTTGCGGCGGAACTATCTGCCTCCGGCGCGCAAGTTCTCGTCATCGAGTCAGGGGGATCCGACGACGCGCCGACCATCTTGAATCCAAGCATCTGGTTCTACAACGTCGCCGGCCCGCTCGATTACCACTTGCCCATCACTCCCACGCCGCGACTGGACAATCGCAAATTCAATATGGCCCTCGGCCACGTAGTGGGCGGCGGCAGCACCATCAATGCGATGGTGTGGATGCGCGGCATGCAGCGTGATTACGACGGCTGGGCAAAGAACGGAGCCAAGGGGTGGGCCTTTGCCGACCTGCTTCCGGTCTTCAAGAGTCAGGAAGATTGGGAAGGCGGCGCGAATGAATGGCGTGGATCTAATGGCCCGATACACATCCGTCGGCCAAAGGATCCTCATCCCACAGCGCCAGCCTTCCTTGATGCAGCCCGCGAAATGGGATTGCCCATTCTTGATGATGTGAACGGACCCATGCGCCCCGGAGCCGGCTACATCAACATGAACATCGCGGTGGATGGAACTCGCGTCAGCGCCGCTCGCGCCTTCCTGCGGCCTGCATTGTCGAGGTCGAACCTCACGCTGCTGCTCAACACCAACGTCGCGAAACTGAACTTCCACGGTACCCGTTGCGTCGGCGTCAAGCTGATCAAAGACGGAGCGGCAAAGGACATCGCGGCCGACAAGGAAGTGATCCTTGCCGCGGGCTCCATCCATAGCCCGAAGCTTCTGATGCTCTCAGGCGTCGGGGAAGCGAAGGCGCTTCGCAGCCTTGGAATCGACGTCATCGCGAACCTGCCTGGGGTTGGCGAGAATCTGCAGGACCATGTGCTCGTCTCCGGAGTCGTATTCAAGTACAAGGGCAAGATGCCCGATCGCCCGGCCGACAGCAACGCAGTCGAGGCCGAGGCTTATCTGTCGAGCGGTCCTTCGGCCGATACAGACATCAGTCTCGTGCTCCATCAACTCCCGGTAGTTACGCCCGAAGTCGCCTCCCGCTTTGGTGCGCCTCCGCAAGATGCGTTCACCATCGCGCCGGCCCTTGTCCAACCGACCAGCGTAGGTTCCGTCCGCCTCGCGAGCAACAACTTTCAGGATGCCACTGTGATCGATGGCAACTACCTCGGCACGGATCAGGATTTTGAGGCCGTCGTGCATGCCATCGAAGCCGCACGTGAAATCGGGAATCAGCATGCCTTCGACAGTCTGCGCGAGAGTGAACTCATTCCAGGGCCGAAGGCGAGTGCCGAGAGAATCCAGGAACTCGCCAGACTGGCTTCGGCGAGTTTTGGACACGCAGTTGGTACGTGCAAAATGGGCGTGGATAAGCTCGCTGTTGTCGACCCAGAGCTTCGCGTGCATGGCATTTTGGGTTTGCGCGTGGCGGATGCCTCGGTAATGCCAAAGATCATAACCGGACCGGGGACAAACGCGTCGGCCCACATGGTCGCTGGGCGCGCCGCCAAGTTGATTCTCAGCTGACAGGGAGAATCTACGGCAGCAATTTGTGAATAGGAGCAAGGGATGAGCATCGGCATTATGGGGGCGGGAGTTCTTGGGTCCAATATAGCCCGGCTGTTTGCAAAGAGCGGGATTTCCGCAACCATCGCAAACAGTGGCGGTCCGGAATCGCTGGCAGGACTTGTAAGCGAACTTGGCCCTTCGATCACTGCTGGCACTGTTCAGGAAGCTGCGAGTGCTGACATCGTCCTTGTGGCGCTGCGTTGGACTGATCTCGAAAGGGCGATGAGCGGCCTCCCCGCTTGGAATGGTCGTGTTGTTATCGATGCCACCAACGCGGTCGCGTTTCTCGACCCGAAT
>Ga0210410_10001573_pt1 | contig 21237 bp, 17 predicted proteins | sample IncBWC4MmetaG_FD_161058 | JGI IMG/M metagenome (GOLD analysis project Ga0210410, IMG submission 161058) | Forest soil microbial communities from Barre Woods Harvard Forest LTER site, Petersham, Massachusetts, United States - Inc-BW-C-4-M | ecosystem: Environmental > Terrestrial > Soil >... | reverse complement strand
CCGACACGGTCGACTTCGGGCCCAATTACGACGGGCAGAACCAGGAGCCGCTCGTGCTCCCGGCGCGCTTCCCGAACCTGCTCGTCAACGGCTCGACCGGCATCGCCGTCGGCATGGCGACGAACATCCCGCCGCATTCATTGCGCGAGGCCGTCGCGGCGACGATCGCCTACATCGACGACCCCGAGATCTCGGTCGAAGGCCTGATGCGGCACATGCCCGGCCCGGACTTCCCGACCGGCGGCGTGATCCTCGGCACGAGCGGCATTCGCAACGCCTACGAGACAGGGCGCGGGAAGATCCGCGTGCAGGCGCGCGCGCACATCGAGCCGCTGTCGCAGGGCAAGGAGGCGATCATCGTCACCGAGCTGCCCTACACCGTCAAGAAGGGCGGCGAGGGCGGCCTGATCCAGAAGATCGCGGACCTCGTCCACGAGAAGAAGATCTCCGAGATCAGCGACCTGCGCGACGAGTCCGACCGCCGCGGGATGCGCTTCGTGATCGAGCTCAAGCGCGACGCGATCCCGAAGGTCGTGCTGAACAAGCTCTACAAGCACACGGCGATGCAGACGACGTTCGGCGTGAACATGGTCGCGCTCGTCGACAACGTCCCCAAGACGCTGTCGCTGCGCGAGGTCATCGGTCGCTACGTCGACCACCAGCGCGAGGTGATCGTCCGCCGCACGAAGCACGAGCTGCGCAACGCGGAGGACCGCGCGCACATCCTCGAGGGCCTGCTGATCGCGCTCGCGAACCTCGACGAGGTGATCGCGACGATCCGCAGATCGCCCGATCGCGAGCAGGCGCGCGTCAACCTCGTCAACAAGTTCGAGCTGAGCGAGCGCCAGGCCGAGGCGATCCTGCAGATGACGCTCGGGCGCCTGACCGCGCTCGAGGTCGACAAGATCAAGCAGGAGCACGCCGACATCCTCGAGCGGATCGCCGAGCTGCGCGCGATCCTCGGCGACGAGGCGCGCGTGATGGCGATCATCCGCGAGGAGCTGCAGGAGATCTCCGAGGCGTACGGCGACGAGCGCCGCACGCAGATCTCGCACGCCGAGGGCGAGATCGACATCGAGGACCTGATCGCCGACCAGCAGATGGTCATCACGATCACGAACAGCGGCTACGTGAAGTCGCTGCCGCTCGCGACCTACCGCCAGCAGCGGCGCGGCGGGGTCGGCGTGACCGGGATGGACATGAAGGACGGCGACTACATCGAGCACCTGTTCGTGACCTCGACGCACGACTTCCTGCTGTTCTTCACGAACCGCGGCAAGGTCTACCGCCTCAAGGTCTACGAGCTGCCCGAGGCGCAGCGCACCGCGAAGGGCCGCGCGCTGGTGAACCTGCTGCCGCTGCGCGAGGGCGAGCGCGTGCAGTCGGTGCTCTCGACACGCGACTTCTCCGAGGCGCCGTACCTGCTGTTCGCCACGCGCAACGGCACCGTCAAGAAGACCGAGCTGGCGAGATACAACACGCCGATCAGAGCGGACGGCATCATCGCGATCTCGATCAGAGACGACGACGAGCTGGTCGAGGTGCGCCGCGTCGAGACGGGCGACGAGGTCATCATCGTCTCGCGCGCCGGGCTGACGGTCCGCTTCGCCGAGGAGGACGCCCGCTCGATGGGCCGCGACACGAGCGGCGTGCGCGGGATGGACGTCGGCAGAGGCGGCGAGGTGATCGCGATGGACGTCGCGCGCGACGATCAGGACCTGCTCGTCGTGACCGAGAACGGCTACGGCAAGCGCACACGCATCGACCAGTACCGCAAGACCTCACGCGGCGCCAAGGGCGTCAGAACGATCAAGCTGACCGAGGCGAAGGGCGGCCTCGCCGGCGCGCTCGTCGTGCGCGAGCACCAGGAGCTGGTCTTCATCTCGCAGGAGGGGATGGTCCAGCGCACAGGGGTGCGCGGCATCTCGCAGCAGGGTCGCGCCGCAACCGGCGTGCGCGTGATGAACGTGCGCGAGGACGACCTCGTGCGTGCGGTCGCCCTGGTCGTGGAGTCCGAGCCCGACACCGGCGCCGAGGAGCTGCCGCTCGAAGGCGACCTCGGGCCGGAGGGCAACGGCGCGAGCCACCAGCCGGAGGGGCTGGACGACGTGGAGGCCGGCGCGGTCGATGGCGACGCGGCCGGCGACGTGCCAGACGGTGCGGCCGAGCGCGTCGAGCAGGACGGCGAGTCGGCCGACGGCGGCGACTCCGGCAACGGCGACGCGGGAGCCTGACCGGTCCCCCTCGTCGCCGTCGTGTGCGTCCGCTACTCTGGCGCTACCAGAGAAAGGAGGTGGTCCGCACTTGTCTGACAGTTCTTGCGGGACCCTGGAGGTGTTCGGCCGCTAGGTCGGAAGGCTGGCCCCGCATAGCGGAGTCCACACCGAGACACCGCCCCGACCAGTGCTGGGAATGGTCCCTCCGGCACCGGCGCTTGCGCCGTCCCTCTGGCCGGGGTCTTGTCCAGCCAAAGCAGTCTGCGAAGGGCGCCTTGTCGAGGGCGCCCTTCGTTTTGACGCTGGTGTGTCTGTGCCCGTTTTGCCCGGTGCCCGTTTGCCCTGGCAGGCGGCGAGGCGCCGAGCCTTGTCCTGCGAGGCCCTGAAACAGAGACCTCGCATGACAAGCTCGCGCCTCGCGCCATCAGCGGCTGCCGGCTGACATGCGTTTGGCCCCAGCTCGCGCCTCGCGCCATCAGCGGCTCCTGGCTGAAACGCGTTCGGCCCCAGCGTGCTGGTGGTGCCCTGCTGCGCGAGCTTTGCGTTGAGAGGTCTCTGCTTCAGGGCCTCTCAAAGGCTCGGCGCGGCAGGGCTGCCGCGGCGAGGGCGCGGCATCGGCGCGGCTGAAGGGCTAGGCCACGAGGTAGGTGCGCCAGGCGACGGGGATGCGGGGGCTGGCGACCTGGATGAAGACGTGGGGGCCCGGGGTGCGGGGCATGCGGCGGGGGATCATGCCGGCCTGGTGGGGGAGTGCGTCGCCCTTGCGGCGGTTGCACGGGGCGCACGAGGCGACGATGTTCTCCCACGACGAATCGCCCCCCTTCGAGCGGGGGATCACGTGGTCGACGGTGAGCTGGCCGCGGGAGCCGCAGTACTGGCAGGTCCAGTTGTCGCGCGCGAAGACGGCGCGGCGCGTGATCTTGCGGCGGTGCGTGTCGCGCGGCACGCGCACGTAGGCGACGAGCCGGATCACGACCGGGCGCGGCACGGTGCTGCTGCAGGAGTGCAGGACGTACTCGCTGTGCTCGAGCACCTCGGCCTTCTCCTTCAACAGCAGGACGATCGCGCGGCGCACCGTGCAGACGTTGATCGGCTCGAACGTCGCGTTCAGCACGAGCACCCGGCCAGACTCACGCCCGCGCCGCTGGTGCTCCAGAGGCGGCGCGGACCCCACTTGCGCTGGTGGTACTGACGCGGTGGCAGCCATGACCGTGGGCCGAAGTGTAGCGGCCCGTTATGTCCCGCTCGACTGCTTCGCCGCCAGCTGGTGTGGGTCAGACAGCCGGTGCAGCGGCGTGTTTCGCCGTCGGGGCGACGACCGGGCGGCTATGCGGCGGGGAAGGAGCCGAGCACGCGCAGGTGCTCCGCGTGGGCGCGCAGCGCCTCCAGCGCCTCCGCAACGGGGCCTTCGCCGGCGCGGCCCTCGATGTCGATGAAGAACATGTAGCGCCCGAGCCCCTGCTTGCGCGGGCGCGACTCGATCCGCGTCAGGTTGACCCCGCGAAAGGCGAACTCGGACAGGCAGCGCACGAGCCAGCCCGGCGCCTCTGCACCGACGCCCCAGAAGACGATCGCCGTCTTCCACGGTCCGTGCTCGGCGGCCGGCGTGCCGTGGGGGTCGTGGGCGGGATCGCGCTTCGCAAGCCACACGAAGCGCGTCTCGTTGCCGGCCGCGTCGTCGACGTCGGCGCGCAGCACCTCGCAACCGTAGAGCCGGGCGGCGGTGCGGCTGCCGAGCGCTGCGGTCGGACCGTCCTGCTCGGCGACGGTCCGCACCGCCTCCGCCGTCGAGCTGGCCGCGAGCACCGTCGCCTGCGGCAGCCTCGTGCGCAGGAAGTGCGCGCACTGCGCGTTCGCCTGCGGATGCGAGACGACCGTCTCGATCGCGCCCAGCTCCAACGGCGCGCGCGCGATCAGGCAGGTGTGGATCGCATGGACGTGCTCGCCGACGATCGCGACGTCGTCCGTCTCGACCGCGATCGCGTCGAGCGTCGCGTTGACCGAGCCCTCGAGCGCGTTCTCGATCGGCACGAACGCGCGATCCGCCTTGCCCTCCTGCACCGCGATCACGCAGTCGTAGATCGTCGGCAGCGAGACGTGCTCGTTCGCCGAGCCGGCGGTCGCCGCCAGCAGCGCCTCGTGCGAGTTCGTGCCCGCAGGGCCCAGGTAGGCGATCCGCATCAGGCGGGCTCCGCGGGGGTGGGCGCGCCTTCGAGCGCGAGTCGCACCGCCTCCTGCTCCTCGGGCGACAGCTGGAGCTCGCCCACCCCGCCATCGATGCGCTTGGCGTACAGGCGGGCCTGGTCGCGGTGCAGGATCGACGACAGCACGACCCCGTTGCGGCGCGCGTCGAGCAGCGCGATCGACGTGGACTGGTGCCCCGACATCTCGCCGTAGGCGTCGTAGCGCACGAGCGCGCGGAAGGCGACGGCGCCGTCGAGCCGCTGCTCGGCCGCCGCCATCCGCTCGTGCAGGCGGGCGGCCGCGTCCTCGACGTACTCGTGCAGGACGCGGAACTCGCGCTCGAGCCCGGCCGCGTGCGCGACCAGGTCGCTCGCGCCGGCGTCGCCGAGCACGACGCGCTGATCGCGCCGCACGCGCCGCAGCGCCGTGCCGAGCCAGATCGCCGCAGCGAGCGCGACGAGCGCCAGCCCGCCGGCCGCGAGTGCGACGATCCCTGCTGTGCTCGTCAGCTCATGCACGGCTGGAGAGGATACGGGCGGCGCCCGCGCCGCCGGGATCGCAGATGTCGCGGCGACGACGGCGTGCGCTGCGTCACACGAACAGGGCGGTGTACGACGCCGTGTTGTTGGCGAGCGACTTCTCGCCGGGGACCGCCTCGATGGTGACTCTGATCGTCGAGGGGCCGCTCGTCGAGGGCGACTGTCTCAGCTGCACGTCGGCCGTCGCCTGCTGCCCGGCGGTCGTGTTGGGAACGATCGTCTGCGCTCTGATCGGCGTGCCGTTGGGACCGGTGATCTCGACCGTCACTCTCACGTTCGTCTCGTTGTTCGTGCCGCCGTTCGTGAAGTTGACGGTGAACGTCGGCGGCGGGCTGGCTGGGATTCTGTTCGAGCCGCTGCTCGTGAGGGTGGTGCCGCCGACGCTGACGGAGTCGAGCGCATGGCCGTGCAGGCCGGGCGCCGGCGTGCCTCTGCTTCTGCCGCCCGCCGTCGTCGAGCCGAGCTGGCTCGCGACGAAGTCCGGGCCCAGCCAGCTGATGCCGCTGCCGGCCGGCAGGAAGTCGGCGTAGGGAAGCACCTGCTCGCCCGCGGTGCCGTCGTAGCTGGCGGCGATGCCGTCGCCCTTCAGCCCCTTCAGGATCAGCGGCGCGACGCGCTGCGAGTAGATCACGTCGGAGGCGTTGAACGCCTGCATCTGGCCGGCGATCTGGTTGACCGCGGTGCCGGCGCCGGCGGTGCCGCCCATTGCCGTCTGGATCAGGTCCGCGACCTTCGCGACGCCGTCGCGCCGCAGCGACAGGACGAGCTCGAGGTCGCTCTGCGCCTGCTTCACCGCGTCCGGCGGACTGAGCCCCTGCGCCCGCGACAGCTCCTCGTCTGCGACGCTGGTCAACTGGTTGATCGTCTCCTGCACCTGGGTCGCCTTGCCGCCGGAGGCGCCGGTGAGCGCGTCGAAGAACGGCTTCGAGACGCCGCTTCTCGACTGCTCGACGAGCGTGCGGACGCTGCGGTTGAAGTCCTTCAGGGCGGCCTCGCGCCGGCTGTCGACGCAGCCCTTCACGAGCACCACCATCAGCACGATCACGAGCACCACCACGCCGGCGGCCACGAGTCGCCGCACGAGCAGCGTCTGGTTGTCCATTGGGGGTCGCTGGCCGCCGCCGCCGCGGGAAGGGATGGCTCGGCGAGGGCGGGGCGCGCTGCGGGTTTCGTCAGACTCGTCGAAGAACGACAGAATCTTTCTCCTTGCGGGAACGTGAAAGGCGCAGTATGACCAGGCCATCGGCTGGACGTCCGGCAGGGAGCCGGGCAGGGTGGGGTCGATTGACGTGGAACAGAGCAGGGTGAGTCGCACCGAGGCTCCGACGGACCCGGTCCCGCCCGCCAGCGAGGCCCCGACCGCGCGCGCGGGAGCGGACCTGCGCGGCGTCCGGGCGGCCGCGTCCGGGTCCCATGCATCCTCTGCACTCGTGCTGGAGCGCTACCGGCTGCACGAGCAGCTCGGCGCCGGCGCGTTCGGCGTCGTCTGGCGTGCGCGCGACGAGCGCCTGGAGCGCGACGTGGCGGTGAAGGCCATCAACGGCGAGCAAGTCGCTTCGGGGCGCGCGACGCGCGAGGCGAGAGCGGCGGCGCGGCTGGCGCACCCGGCGATCGTGACGCTCTACGAGGCCGGCAGCGAGGGCGGCACGACGTATCTGGTGTCCGAGCTGGTGCGCGGCGGCACGCTCGCGCAGCTCCTCCACGCCGGCGCGCTGTCGGACCGCGACGTGGCCGAGATCGGGATCGCGCTGTGCGCCGGGCTCGCGCACGCGCACGCGCAGGGCGTCGTGCACCGCGACGTCAAGCCCTCCAACGTGCTCGTCCCCGACGCGCGCCCGGCCGGCGAGCCGGCGGCGAAGCTGACGGACTTCGGCGTCGCACGGGTGGTCGGCGCGGGGAGCGACGCCTTGACGCGCACGGGCGACGTCGTCGGCACGCTCGCCTACATGGCACCGGAGCAGGCGGAGGGACGCGAGGCCGGCGCGGCGGCGGACCTCTACGCGACCGCGCTCGTGCTCTACGAGGCGTTCAGCGGCGTGAACCCGGTGCGGGGCGGCAGCGCCGTCGCCACCGCGCGCAAGCTCGGCGCCACGCTGCCCGCGCTCCACCGTCAACGGCGCGACCTGCCGCCGGCCGTGTGCGACGCGATCGACCGCGCGCTCTGCCCGCGGCCCGGCGACCGCGGCACCGTCGCGCACCTCAGCCGCGCGCTGCGCGGATCGCTCGACGAGCTGGGGGACGAGCCGGGAACGGTCGAGGCGCCGGCGATCGAACGCGCGGCGACCGTGGTGACGCAGGTCGCCGGCGCCGCGCGGCGCGGCTGGCGCCGGCGCAGCCGCGAGCAGGAGCTTGCGGAGGTGGCGGCCGAGCTGGGCGCGGCCGGCGAGTGGACGGTCGTGGACCGGCGCGGAGCCGCCGCTTGGCGGGCTGGGGCGTCGAGCGGCGAGCGCGCGTCAGCCGCGCACGGCGCAGCGGCCGGCCGCTGGGCGGCCGGCGCGAACCCGGCCGCCGCCGGCGCGGGCGCCCGGCAGCGGCGCGGAGCCTGGGCCGGCGGTCGCTCGCACGCCCCGGCGCCGCTCGTCGCCGGGCACGTGCTGCCGGGGATCGCCGCCGGCGCGCTCGTCGCGCTCGCGCTCACGACGCTCGGCAGCGGCCCGCCGCCGGTGCAGCCGCTGCTGGCAGGCGCGCTCGCGGCGGCGGTCGTCGGACTGCTGCCGCGGCTCGGCTGGATCGCGAGCGCCGCCGTGCTGCTCGGCTGGGTGGCGGGGACGGTCGGGGAGCCCGGAGCGGCGCTCGTGCTGGCCTCCGCGGTCGTCGCACCCCCGCTGCTGCTGCCGCTGCGCGGCCGCGCGTGGTCGGTCCCCGTCGCCGCGCCGCTGATGGGCGTCGCGATGCTCGCGGGCGCCTACCCCGCACTCGCCGGACAGGCGCGCACCGTCTGGCGCCGCGCCGCGCTCGGCGCGCTCGGCTTCTGGATGCTCGCGCTGGCCGAGCCGGTCGTGCACGAGACGCTCTACTACGGGCGCGTGCGCGGGACGGCCGGCGTGGGGGCGCGCGCCGGGGGAGCCGCCGCGTGGGAAGGATCCCTCTCCAGCGCGGCGACGCATGTGATCGCCCCGCTGCTCGACAGCGGCGTGCTCGCCTGCGCCGGCCTGTGGGCGGTCGCCGCCGCGCTCCTCCCGTGGCTCGTGCGCGGGCGCAGGGCGGCGCTCGACCTCGTGGCCGCGACGCTGTGGGCGGCCGGCCTGGCCGCCGGCGCCGGCGCGCTCGGCCGCGCGCTCGGCTCCGGCGTCGTGCCGCAGCCGGACCCGCGCGGCGCCGCGCTGGGGGCCGCCGCGGGGGTGCTGATCGCTGTCGCCGCACGGGCCGTGCAGGGGGCGAGCAATCCCCCACGCGAACCGGATCCGCCCGTGCTGCCGTAGCATGAGGTGGCTTCGGCGCCGCCGATCAGTGCCGTCCGGGCCGGGCTCCCCATCCGACAGGCGCCCCCGCGCAGCGTATGAGCGTACTCCGCAGCCTCGAGAGCAAGATCGCCGGCCTCGTCGAGGGGACCTTCAGCCGTGCCTTCCGCTCGGAGGTGCGCCCGGTCGAGATCGCGCGCAAGCTCGCGCGGGAGATGGAGGAGCACCAGTCGCACTCCGTCTCGCGCGTGTACGTCCCGAACGAGTACGCGGTCTACCTCTCGCCGGAGGATCGCGAGCGCTTCGGCGGCTTCGAGCGCGAGCTGCGCGACGAGCTGGCCGGCTACCTGCTGGAGCACGCGCGGCGCGAGCGCTTCGCGCTGATGTCGAAGCCGTCGATCGAGTTCCGCACCGACGAGCGCCTGCGGCTCGGCGAGTTCGGCATCCAGGCGCGACTCGTGGAGCCGCCGCAGGACGGGCCGGGCGGGACCGGCGCGCCCTCGCAGGGCGCCTCCGGCCACACGATGATCTACAGCGCCGCCGAGCGGCTGCAGGAGCCGCTGGAGGAGCGGGCGCGCCAGCGCGACGCGCGCGCGCTGCTGGTGATGGACGGCAAGCGGCTCGTCGTCGGCACGAGCGGGGCGACGCTCGGCCGCAGCCGCTCCTGCGACGTCGTGCTCGACGACGCGAACGTCTCGCGCAGGCACGCGGAGGTGCGCCCGCGCGGAGGCGGCTGGTTCGTCTCCGACCTCGGCTCGACGAACGGCGTCGCGGTCAACGGGGTGCGGATCGAGCAGGCACACGCGCTGCGGCCCGGCGACCGCATCGAGCTCGGCACGACCCGTCTGACGTTCGAGCTGGAATAGCGGAGGATCACACGCGATGACGACGCTCGAGCCGGCCTCCGTGGCGCTGAAGCTCGCCTTCCTGGCTGTCCTGTACCTGTTTCTGCTGTGGGTCGTGCGCAGTGCGTGGAGGGATCTGCGCGGCGGCGCGCGCGACGCTGGACCCAATCCCGCCCACCCGGGCGGCGGGATCGTGCACGCGGCCGCGCCCGGAGCGGCGGCGACGGACGTCGACGCGACCGGCCTGCACCGCGCCGGCGAGCCGGTGCTGGGCGGCGGCGCTCGCGACGGCGAGCCGCGGCTCGTGGTCGAGCGCGCGGCCGGCCACCCGGACGGGATCGCCTACTCGCTCGAGCACGGCGCGACGCTCGGGCGCGGCGACGTCGAGATTCGCCTCGAGGACCCGTTCGCCTCAACGCGCCACGCGCGCATCGAGCGGCAGGGCTCCGTGCTCGTGCTCGAGGATCTCGGCTCGACGAACGGGACCTACCTCAACGAGGAGCCGCTGACCGGCCCGCAGCCGCTCCACCACGGCGACCGCATCCGCATCGGCGACGCCGAGCTGACCTACCTTCAGGATTGATCCATGCTGCGCGTCGCCGAGCACTTCGAGAAGTCCGACACCGGCCGTCAGCGCCGGGCGAACGAGGACAGCTTCTTCGTGCGCGCGCCGCTGTTCGTCGTCGCCGACGGGATGGGCGGGGCGCAGGCGGGCGAGGTCGCCTCGCGGCTCGCCGCCGAGACGTTCGCGTCCGGCCTGCCCGACGACGGCACCTCCGAAGAGCGCCTCGAGACGCGCGTGCGTGACGCGAACCGCCGCATCCACGAGATCTCGCAGGAGGACCGCGCGCTCAACGGGATGGGCACGACGATCACCGCCGCCTACCTCGACGCCGACGAGCTGGCGCTCGCGCACGTCGGCGACAGCCGTGCCTACCTGCTGCGCGACGGCGAGCTGACACGCCTGACGCGCGATCACACGCTCGTCGAGGAGCTGGTGCGGCGCGGCGAGCTGACGGAGCAGGAGGCGGCCGAGCACCCGCAGCGCTCGATCATCACGCGCGCGCTCGGCCCCGAGCCCGACGTCGACATCGACCTCCACACGCACCGCGTGCAGGACGGCGACGTGCTGCTGCTGTGCAGCGACGGGCTCACGTCGATGGTCCCCGAGCCGGAGGTGGCGGGGATTCTGCGCGGAGCCAGCGGCCTCGGCGCCGCCGGCCGCGCGCTCGTCGCCGCCGCCAACGACGCGGGCGGCCGCGACAACATCACGGTCGTGCTGTTCCGCATCGAGGAGCTGGCGGCCGGCGGCGTGGCGGCCGCCGCGGCGGCGACCGCGGACGAGACGGAGGAGCTGACGCGCGCGGGCGCAACGGCGCTGCGGACCGAGGACGTGCGCGAGGCGGTGGCCGCCGCGGGCGGAGCGGCGGCTGCCAGCCACGCCGATCGGGCGGGTGGCGCGGGGGAGGACGATTCTCGCGACCCCGCTCGCGAGAATCGCCTCGCGCCGCGACAGGACCCGCCCGCCACGGCGCCCGCCCCTCCGCGCGTCGTGCCGCCGCGCGGTTCCCGAGAGCGCGCACATGCGCCCCTGCCGCGCCGCGTGAAGCTGCTCGCCGCGACCGTCGCGACGGTGATCGTCGTCGCCGGCCTCGGCGTCGCCGGCTGGCTCGCGTCGCGCGCCGTGTTCTTCGTCGGCACCGACGCGAGCGGGATGGTGACCGTTTATCGCGGGCTGCCGTGGGACCTGCCCGTGGGGATCCGCCTGTACGAGCAGTACTACGTCTCGGGCGTGCCGGCGGGCGAGGTGCCGGCGGCACGCCGCGGCACGCTGCTCGACCATCGCCTGCGCTCGCGCGACGACGTGCGCAGCCTGATCTCCGAGCTGGAGCTCGGCCAGCTCGCCAGATGAGCGCCCGCAACCGCGAGCTGCTCGGCCTCATCCCGGCCTCGCTGCTCGTGACGGCCGGCTTCGCGGCGGTCTTCATCCAGCAGAGGTCGCTGTCGAACGTCTCGCTGACGTACGGGGCGATCTTCCTCGGTCTGTGCCTCGCCGCGCACGTGTTCCTGCGGATCGCGCTGCCCTACGCCGACCCGTACCTGTTCCCGCTCACGGCGGTGCTCGCGTCGTTCGGGCTCGTCGTGATCTACCGCATCGACCAGACGCTCGCGCGCCAGCAGGCGCAGTGGTTCGTCGCCGGGCTCGGGTTGTTCGTCGCGACGATCGTGTTCGCGCGCGACTACCGCAAGCTCGAGCAGTACCGCTACCTGATCGCTGCCGGCTCGCTCGCGCTGCTGTGCCTGCCGCGCCTGCCGGGGATCGGCGCGCAGGTCAACGGCGCGTACCTCGGCGTGCGGGTCCCCGGCGTGTTCGTCTTTCAGCCGACGGAGTTCGCGAAGATCGGGATCGTCATCTTCCTCGCGTCGTACCTGCGCGACACGCGGCAGGTGCTCGTCGCGGGCGCGCGGCGGATCGCGGGCGTGACGCTGCCGCCGATCAAGCACTTCGGGCCGCTGCTCGTGATCTGGGGCGTCGCGATGCTGCTGCTGGTCGTGATCCGCGACCTCGGCTCGTCGCTGATGTTCTTCGGCGCGTTCCTGGCCCTGCTGTACGTGGCGACGAGCCGGTTCTCGTTCGTCTTCGTCGGGATGCTGCTGTTCGGCGTCGGCGCCTGGTACCTCGGCACGCACGTGCCGCACGTCGTCGACCGGGTGGACGTGTGGCTCGACCCGTTCAACCCCGGGCGGTACCCGAAGGAGGGGTACCAGATCGCCAACTCGCTGTTCGCGCAGGCCGACGGGGGGCTGCTCGGGCGCGGCTTCGGGGAGGCGCTGCTCGTCTCGCCCGGGGGACAGTCGATCCTGCCGGCGCCGCAGACCGACCTCATCTACGCGGTGATCGTCAACGAGCTGGGCCTCGTCGGAGCGGTGGCGGTCCTGACGACCTACCTCCTGTTCGTGCAGCGTGGCTTCAAGATCGCGCTGCTCGCGCGCGACTCGTTCTCGACGCTGCTGGCGGTGGGGCTGAGCGCGGTGTTCGCGCTCCAGGTGTTCGTGATCGTCGGCGGCGTCGTCAACGTGATCCCGCTGACCGGCGTCACGCTCCCGTTCATCTCCTACGGTGGCTCCTCGCTGCTGGCGAACTTCGTGCTGCTGGCGCTGCTGCTGCTGGTGTCTGACCGAGCGCGGAGGCCGTCGTGAGCAGCCCGATCATGCGCCTGTTCGCGACGGTCGTGCTGCTGTTCGCGATCCTCGTGATCTGGACGTCGAGATGGTCGGTGCTCGACGCGAAGGACCTGCACGACAACGCGCTCAACGCGCGCCCGCTGTTCGCGCAGCTGCGGGTCCAGCGCGGCGCGATCGAGGCCGCCGACGGCACGCTGCTCGCGCGCAGCGTGCGCGGCCCGCGCGGGACGTACCGGCGGACGTACCCGACGGGATCGCTGTTCGGCCATCCGGTCGGTTACGCGAACATCGCGCTGCAACAGCTGTCGGGGATCGAGCGCTACCGCAACGACGAGCTGTCGGGCCGGCGCGACGAGCTCGGCTCGCTCGCCGATCAGCTGCAGGGCAAGCGCCGGCAGGGCAACACCGTCGTCACAACGCTCGACCAGGCCGCGCAGCGGGTCGCGCTCGACCAGCTCGCCGCGACCGGGAGCCCGGGCGCGGTCGTCGCGCTCGACCCGCGCACCGGCGCGGTGAAGGTGATGGCGAGCACGCCCGGCTACGACCCGAACAAGCTCGGCGACCCGGGCGTCTTCAGAGCGCTCAACGGCGCCGGCTCGGGCGCACCGCTGCTCGACCGCGCGACGCAGAGCAGCTACGCGCCCGGCTCGACGTTCAAGGTGCTGACGGCCGCAGCGGCGATCGACTCCGGCAAGTACACGCCGGCCTCGATGATCAACGGCGACTCGCCGAAGGCGATCTCGGGCGTGTCGATGCGCAACGACCTCGGCGCGAGCTATGGCGACATCACGCTCACCGCGGCGATGACGAATTCGGTCAACACCGTCTTCGGCCAGATCGGCGAGGCGCTCGGCAAGCGGACGATGGCCGACTACATGCGCCGCTTCGGCTTCTACCGGCGCCCGCCGCTCGACTATCCGGCCAGCGAGATGCTCGCGAGCGGCGAGCGGCTGAACGGGCGCCTGCTGCCGGTCACGAGCCCGCAGGTCGACGTCGGCCGCCTGGCGATCGGGCAGGACAAGCTGGCGGTCACGCCGATGCAGATGGCGATGGTCGTCGCCGCCGTCGCGAACCGCGGCACGCTGATGGAGCCGCACCTGACCGATCGCGTGGTCGACCCCGACGGGCGCACGGTCAACCGCATCGCGCCGCGCGTCGCCGGCACGCCGATCTCCGCGACGACCGCCGCCCAGGTCAACCAGATGATGCGCACCGTCGTCGAGTCGGGCACCGGCACGGCCGTCCAGCTGCCCGGGATCCAGGTCGCGGGCAAGACCGGCACCGCCGAGATCGGCGCGACCGGGGCCAACCTCACGCAGCCGTCGTTCGTCGCGTTCGCGCCGGCTGACAACCCCCGCATCGCGATCGCCGTGACGGTCGAGCGCTCCCAAGGCGGCTTCGGCGGTACCGTTGCCGCGCCGATCGCGCGCGCCGTGCTCCAAAGCCTCCTCCACTGATGTCCGAGACCTCCCCCGAAGCGCTGATCGACGGCCGCTACAAGGTCCTCACGCGGCTCGGCTCCGGCGGGATGGCCGACGTCTTCTGCGCCGAGGATCAGCAGCTCGGCCGCAAGGTCGCGCTGAAGCTGCTGCATCGCCGCTTCGCCGAGGACGCCGAGTTCGTCGAGCGCTTCCGCCGCGAGGCGTCCGCCGCCGCCGGCCTCCAGCACCCGAACGTCGTCGGCGTCTACGACCGCGGCGAGTGGGACGGCACCTACTACATCGCGATGGAGTACCTGCCCGGCCGCTCGCTGAAGGACGTGGTCCGCCAGGAGGCGCCGCTCGACCCGGTGCGGGCGATCGACATCACCGTGCAGATCCTCAAGGCGGCGCGCTTCGCGCACCGGCGTGGGATCGTCCACCGCGACCTCAAGCCGCACAACGTGATGGTCGACGACGAGGACCGCGCGAAGGTCACCGACTTCGGGATCGCGCGCGCCGGCGCCTCCGACATGACGGAGACCGGCTCGATCATGGGCACCGCGCAGTACCTCTCGCCCGAGCAGGCGCAGGGCCACGCGGTGAGCCAGCAGTCGGACCTCTACGCGGTCGGCGTGATCCTGTTCGAGCTGCTGACGGGCCACGTCCCGTTCGACGCCGAGTCGGCCGTGACGATCGCCCTGAAGCACGTGTCCGAGCCGCCGCCGACGCCGAGCGCGTTCGATCCTTCGGTGCCGCCGGGGCTGGAGGCGGTCGTGCTGTGGGCCTTGGAGAAGGACCCGGCGCAGCGCCCGGCCGACGCCGACGCGTTCATCGCCGCGCTCGAGGCCGCGCGCGACGAGGTGCTGGCGAGCGAGGCGCCCGGACAGCGGACGGCGATGTTCGCGCCGGCGGCGATCCCGCTCGACCCGTATGGCGAGGAGGCGCTCGCGGCCGCCGCGCTGCCCGGCGACGTCGCGGCCGAGCCGCCGCCGTACTACGCCGAGCCGGCGCACGGCGAGGACGACGGCGAGCGCCGCCGGCCGCGGTGGTGGACGTGGGTGCTCGCCGCGCTCGCGCTCGCCGCGATCGTCGTCGGCATCGTGCTGCTGATGCGCCCCGGCGACGTGACGGTCCCCGGCGTGGTCGGGCAGGACGTCCAGTCCGCGACCGCCGCGCTGCGCACGGCCGGCCTGAAGGCGAGCGTCGATCACGTCACGAGCAGCAGACCCGTCGACACGGTGCTCGCGCAGGACCCCGGCGGCGGGCAGCACGCGAAGGACGGCGCGACCGTCACGCTCACCGTCTCGCGCGGGCCCGGGCAGGTGGCGGTGCCGTCGGTCGACGGGCTCGACGAGCAGAAGGCGGTCGCCCAGCTGACGGACGCGGGGCTCGTCGCCGACCGGCTCGTGCGCCAGGCGGACGCCACCGTCCCGGCCGGGCGCGTGATCCGCACCTCCCCGGCGGCCGGTCAGACGGTCGCGCGCGGCTCCAGCGTGACGCTCGTCGTCTCCAGCGGACCGAAGCAGGTGGGGGTCCCGGACGTCGTCGGCCTCACGAAGCAGGAGGCGCAGCAGATCCTCGGCAACCAGGGCTTCCAGTTCACCTCCTCCGAGGCGGGCTCCGACACGGTCGGTCCGGGCACCGTCCTGAGCCAGGATCCGATCGCCGGCGCGAAGGTCGAGCCCGGCTCGTCGGTCGCGATCGTCATCGCGAGAGCGATCCCCATGGTCGACGTCCCCGACCTGCTCGGGCAGTCCGGGACCGAGGCGGCCGCCACGCTCACCGCCGCCGGGCTCGTGCCGCGCACCTCGATGCGCGACGTGACCGACAGAGCCCAGGACGGGATCGTGCTCGACCAGCGTCCGGCGCCCGGAACGCAGGTGAAGAAGGGCGCGCCGGTGCGCATCATCGTCGGGCGGCTGGTCCAGACACCGACCACTCCCACCACCCCGACGACGCCCGGCGCAGGGGGCGGCCAGTGACGTCGGTGCCGCGGCGGGTCGTCGTGCTCGGCGGCGGGCGCTCCTCAGAGCACGACGTCTCGCTCGCGTCGGCTGCGTCGGTGCGAGCGGGCTTGGAGCGCGGCGGGCACGAGGTCGTCGCGGTCGAGGTGTCGCGCTCCGGTGCGTGGTCGCTCGGCGGCGCGCCGGTGACGCTGACGCCGGGCGGCGGCCTGCTGGGCGCCGACGTCGTGTTCCCGGTCCTGCACGGGCCGTTCGGCGAGGACGGCACCGTCCAGGGGCTGCTCGAATGCCTCGACGTGCCGTACGTCGGCTCCGGCGTGCTCGCGTCGGCGGCCTGCATGGACAAGGTCGTCGCGAAGGAGCTGCTCGCGCGCGCCGGCCTGCCGCAGGTCGACTACCGCGGCGTGCGGCACGCCGACTGGCGTGCGTCGCCGGGCGCGGTGCTCGCGTCGCTGGAGGCGCTCGGCCTGCCGCTGTTCGTCAAGCCGGCGCGGCTCGGCTCCTCCGTCGGGATCGTGCGGGTGGCTGCGGCAGGCGGGCTGGCGGGCGCGTTGGAGACGGCCTTCGCGCACGACCCGCTGGTGATCGTCGAGGCCGCCGCGAGCGGGCTGGAGATCGAGTGCGCCGTGCTGGGGAACGACGCGCCCGTCGCCTCGGAGCCGGGCGAGATCGTGGTCGTCGACGCGGGGGCGGACGGGACGGGGTCCAGCGGCTGGTACGACTATGAAGCGAAGTACACGCCCGGCGGCATGGAGCTGGTCGTGCCGGCGCGCATCCCGGCGCCGCTCGCCGCCCGCGTTCGCGCGTTGGCGACCGAGACGTTCACGGCGCTCGGCTGCGCCGGCCTCGCACGCGCGGACTTCTTCGTCGACGTCGCCGGCGAGACGGTGCTGGTGAACGAGCTGAACACGATGCCCGGGTTCACCGAGACGTCGGTCTACGGCAAGCTCTTCGCCGCCTCGGGCGTGCCATACGAAGAGCTGCTCGACCGCCTTGTCGCCGTGGCGCTCGAGCGCCACGCGCGCGAGCGGGCGTACCAGTTCTAGATGAGCTGCTCACGGAGTTCGTGAACGTCTGAGAGGAGGTGTCCGGCCTCCGACGGAAGGTGCGGTCAGCGACGACTGACCCGCCGAAGGAGGCCGGACATGGAGGACGGTAGGTGCAAGCTCGGATTGCAGGGGCGTCTCGAGCTGGTGTTGTTGGTCGAGTCGGGGTCGACGCTGAGGGCGACCGCGGCCGCCCTCAGCGTCGCGCCGGCGACTGCGCACCGGTGGTGGCATCGCTGGCGAGAGGCGAGCCCGCAAGAGCGGCCTTCGAGGGTGTGTCTGCGCTCCCGGCCGCCGGTCCCGCGATCGTGCCCGTGGTCGTTGAGCGGCGAGCAGGAGCGGGCGATCCTCAGAGCGCGGGAGACGACGAACTACGGGCCGATGCAGTTGCAGTTCCTCACTGGCCGGCATCGCTCGACGATCTGGAAGGTGCTCAAGCGCCACGGCGTCTCGCGCCGCCGAGGAGCGACGAGCCGGCAGACGAGTCGCCGCTACGAATGGGCCGAGGCCGGGGCGTTGTTGCACATCGACGCTTTCGAAGCACCGAAGTTCGCGGTCCCTGGCCACTGGGCTACCGGACAGCGCGCGGAGCAGCACAAGACTCGCAAGGCCGGCAAGAGTGTGGTCGTCGGTGTCATCGACGACCACACGCGCTTGGTCTACTGCGAGCTGCACGCGGGCGAGAACGCGATCACGGTCTCGGCCACGTTGCGTCGCGCCGCGGTCTGGTTCCGCGAGCAAGGCTGCGGCCCGGTCCAGGCCGTGATGTCGGACAACGCGAAGTGCTACTCGGTCAGCTTCGCGTTTCGCGAGGTGCTCGACGAGCTCGGCGCCCGCCACATCTTGATCCCGCCTTACACGCCACGCTGGAACGGGAAGATCGAGCGGTTCTTCGGCACCCTCGATGCCGAATGGGCACACGGTCGCGTCTGGCCCAACAGCACCACACGCAACCGCGCCCTGTCATCGTTCATCCGCTTCTACAACCGTCGCCGACCACACTCAGCCTGCGGCGGCCGCGCCCCCATCACCCGCGTTCACCAAGACCGCGAGCAGGACATCTAGAGCCTCCCACGGCGTCGGCGCCGCGCCGCCTCAGCGGTACAGCGACAGCTCGCTGATCTCCACGCGGTCGCCGCCGGACGGGAGCCTGGTGATCCAGAGGAGGACCCAGCGGGCTCTCTGGCCGGCGGTGTCGAGGTCGATCGTCTGGCGGGGGCCGACGGAGGGGACGGTGGCGACGAGCTTCCAACCGGGGTCGGGCACGGTGGGCGGGAGCTTGTCGCCGGTCGCGACGTAGACGCTCGCCGCGAAGCCCGGCGTCGGCGTCAGCGCGCGCAGCTGGCGGAAGACCGCGCCCGGCGCGGCGTCGAGCGCGAGGCCGACGCCGGCCTTCTGCAGGTCGCCCGACGAGTAGGACTCGGTCGTCCAGACGGTCGCGGGGTTGCCGTCGATCGCGAACGCGGTCTGGTGGGGGTGCTCGGCATGGTCGCCGAGCGGGTCGTAGTCGTGCGCCGCGTCCGAGTTGAGGCCGACCGGCGTCAGGGCCCCGCTCTGGCCGGCGGTGTTCTGCGTCCCCGTGCCGCGGTGCGTCCGGTCTCCGAGCAGCACGATCCCCGCCACGAGCGCCGCCACCACCAGCAGCGCGCCGAGCGCCAGCCACGCCGGCCGGCTGCGCACCCGCAGCGGGATCCGCCGCCGCGTGCGGCTCGGCAGCGTGCGCAGCACCGCGGTCGCCTCGCCGGTTGCGCTGCCGGAGCGCGCCGCCTCGAGCGCGAGCACGTCCTCGAGGTCGGCGATCAGCTCTTCGTCGCTGCGATAGCGCTCGTGCAGGTCCTTCGCCGTCGCGCGGTCGATCACCGCCGCGAGCGAGGCCGAGACGTCCGGCCGCAGCAGCTGCACGTCGGGCAGCTCTTCGCGGACGTGCTTCATCGCGACCGCGACCTGGTTCTCGCCTCTGAAGGGGACGCTGCCGGTGAGCATCTCGAACAGCACGATCCCGAGCGAGTAGAGGTCGGACTGGCCGGTCACGTCGTGGCCGAGCGCCTGCTCCGGGGACACGTAGTCCGTCGTCCCCAGCACGCGCCCGTCGGCCGTCAGCCCGTCGTCGTCGAGCGAGCGGGCGATGCCGAAGTCGGTGACCTTCGCGCTGCCCTCCTCGTCGATCAGCACGTTCTGCGGCTTCACGTCGCGGTGGACGATGTGCCGCGCGTGCGCGGCACCGAGCGCGCGCGCGATCTCGATCGCGTACGCGACCGCCTCGGAGATCTCCAGCTCGCCGTTGCGGCGGATCCGCTCCTTCAGCGTCTCGCCCTCGACGTACTCGAGCACGATGTAGGGGCGGCCCTGGTCCTCGCCCGCGTCGATCACGCCGACGAGGTGCGGGTGCGACAGCTGGGCGACGGCGCGCGCCTCGCGGCGGAAGCGCTCGAGCTGGTCCGAGTCGGTCGCGATCTCGCGGTTCATCAGCTTGATCGCGACCGGGCGCTCGAGCGTCTCGTCGAGCGCGCGGTAGACCGACGACATCCCGCCCGTGCCGATGCGGGCCTCGAGCCGGTAGCGACCGTTGAGGATCGTCCCGAGCAGCGTGCTCATGGAAGGCTCACCATTCTGTTCCGCGCGTGGCCGTCATCGATGCGTCCTACCACACGGACGCCGCGTGTCCTTGGTCGTGGGCGCTGGAGCCCAGCCTACGCCGGTTGCGGGTCGAGTTCGGCGAGCGCGCCGCCGGCGTCCCGACCATGATCGGCTGCGCGCCGCGGAAGGCGCGACCGGTGGCCGCCGCGCCGCCCGCCTACTCGCCCGGCCGGGCCGGCGGGATCGGCGGGAGCGCGTCGGGGTCGACTGCGGCGGCGGCCTGGTTCTCGGCCTTGACGGCCTCCCAGATCTCCTCGCGGTAGACCGGCAGCTCCTTCGGCGCGGCGATCCCGATGCGGGCGGTCTGGCCGCTGATCTCCATCAGCGTGACGACGATGTCGTCGCCGAGCACGATTCTCTCGCCGGGCCGGCGGGTGATGATCAGCATCGCGTCCTCCTTGGAACCGGGCCGCTGCCGGAGGCGGCCGCGTGGCCACCGGGGGCGGGTCCCGTGATCGCTTGTCCGATCACGGAGGGTGTCACAGGGTCAGGCGGCGCGCTCCGCGGCCGCCGCCAGCTCCGCGAACAGCGGCGCGCGCAGCTCCGCGCCCGGCGCCTGGTTCAGCAGCTGGTGGCCGACGCCGTCCACGATCGCGAGCGGCGCGCGCAGGTTCGCGGTGAAGTCCTCGAGCCGCTCGCTCGCTCGCACCGTCACGAAGACGGTCGCCTCCGCGAGCGCGCCCGCGGCGAGGCCGAGGCGCTCCTCCTCGCCCTCTGCCGGCTCCAGCGCGAAGTCGGCGAAGAAGCGCGTCGGGTCGGCGAGCGGCAGCGCGAGCGCCGGGTCTTCGAGCGAGTGCAGCCACACGAACGCGTCGTCCTGCGCGCGCGCGACGAGCGTGAAGCGGCGGCTGTCGAGGCCGGCGAGGCCGTGTGGGAACGCGATCGCGCTGTCGGGCGCGACCTCGATGCGGCCGAAGCGGGTGCTGTCGATCGTCGTGGGCACGGTGGTCTCCTTGCGGCGGGGGCGGAAGGGCGGGATCAGTGGAGGAAGTCGAGGAGCGAGGACTGGACGATGTTCGCCCCCGCGCGCAGGGCCGCGTTGTAGGCGGCCTGCTGGGTCGTGTAGTCGGTGATCGTCTTCGCCATGTCGGCGTCCTCGGTCTGCGACAGCAGCTGCGTCGTGTTGAGCTGCAGCCCGGACAGGCGTGAGGACGCGATCGCGAGGCGGTTCGTGCGTGCGCCGACGTCTGCGCGGATCCCGTTGAGCGTGTCGGCGTTCGCGTCGAGCCGCTGCAGGTCGGTGCCGCGCAGCGCGGCGGCGTCGGCCGCCGTGCCGCCGCGCAGGTGGTCGGAGATGTCGCGCAGCGTGTTCAGCAGCTTGTCGTCTCTGGCGGCCTGGCCGTCGCCCAGCAGCGCGTGGATGTCGGTGTTGATCGGGACCTCGACCTGGGGCCCGATCGCGCGCGTGATCGTGCCGGCGTCGCCCGCGTATCTGTCCGGTCCGCCGAGCGGGTAGGGCGCCGTGTCGGTCGCGGTGCCGGAGAAGACGTAGCGCCCGCCGTACTGGACGTTCGCCTCCTGCTTGACGCTCTCGGCGAGCTGGTCGATCTCGTCCGCCATCGCGGAGCGCGCGGCGGGGCCGGCGGTGTCGTTGCCGCCCTGCACGAGCAGCTCGCGCACGCGTCCGAGCACGTCGGACACCTGGCCGAGGGCGGTGTCGGAGGTGTTGAGCCAGCCGGTGCCGTCGTCGACGTTGCGCGTGTACTGGTCGAGCCCGCCCAGCTCGCCGCGCAGCGCGAGCGCGCGGCTCGTGCCGTAGGGGTCGTCCGACGGCTTGGTGATATGCTTGCCCGTCGAC
>Ga0210410_10001572_pt1 | contig 21248 bp, 18 predicted proteins | sample IncBWC4MmetaG_FD_161058 | JGI IMG/M metagenome (GOLD analysis project Ga0210410, IMG submission 161058) | Forest soil microbial communities from Barre Woods Harvard Forest LTER site, Petersham, Massachusetts, United States - Inc-BW-C-4-M | ecosystem: Environmental > Terrestrial > Soil >... | reverse complement strand
TCGGAGCTTTGCCAACGTGGCCGTACAGCGGTGGCTGGGGCTACTATCCAAGCGGCGGGCTCGGATTGATTCTTTTGATCGTGATCATCCTCGTCCTGATGAGGCGAGTGTAATCTAGATCAAATCGGCTAGTGAGCGCTTGTGCTTTGCGAAGCAAGCGCCTTCTTCAGCGCGTAAGCGGATTCACTCGATCCGCCACCGGTGTGCGCGTGCGAGTAATTGCGCAGTTTGTCCCAGGGAATCCTGGCGTCATAAGTAAAAGTATTCATCGCCACTCGGGTGCTCGCGCCGCTGCTTTGCAGATGTCGATGTGACATAATGAAATCAGACGGTTCGTAATAATTGCTGAAATCTTGCGCGAACTTGTCGCGACTCATCCCGATCGCGATGTTCTTGCGCACTTCCAAATGCAAATGCGAATCGTAGAGCCCGTGGGCGGTGCCCATGGTGCCAATTTGCTGGCCGCGCCTGACTGCCTGGCCGCGACGGACAAGAATCTTGTCCAGATGCCCGTAGAGCGAGTCCACGTTGCGCACGCCCAAGCCCTCACGATAGGCATGCCGGACGATGATCACATTCCCCCAGCCTTGGTGACAATCGCGCGCGAACACAACCACGCCATCACCGATCACGTAGATCGGGTCGCCGAGGTCTGTGTCGCCACCGCCAACTCCGTCCCAATCTTCGCCAAGATGTCCGTGAGGCCGCATTCCGCGAGCCTTGTAATATCCGCGGCCGTCAGGCTTACCGACCGGCAAATCGAAACCGTCGGCCAATCTCGTGAATGCCGTCTGGCCGGAAAAACTGATCGGTTGCGCCGGGAGAGGTTCGGGTTCGCGTGATGGTCGATCGATCACCCGGACCGCGTTCGCGGTGATCTGTTTTTTCGGCGGCGACGGTGGCGCCGGCAAATCCGGCTCGCTCGAGTCTGTTTCGATGTCGTGATTTTCTTCTTTCACCTTCTGCGCAGCCAGAACTCCTGCCTGCCGCATCTGCTCGATGCTCAATTTCGGCGTGTTCAGATTTGACGTTTCAGTAAAGGCAACAGCTTGCGGCCGGACCTCGACTATCGGCTGCGCGGTCGGACGTTTTGTTTGCTGAACAATCTTGTCCGCTTTTTCGCGCGGGACCTCGACCTGTTGGGCATGGTTCGTCTCGATTGAAATCAAGACACCGACCAACGCTCCGATGACGACCTTCCCGACCATGAACGCCGTTGGTGATAAACAAAGCGCGCCCGCGTGGCAAGCAGTTATTCACAGGCGTTGGCAGGAGCCAGCGATGCCGCTCTGCGGCAATCTAAGACCAAGGGAACATACTACGTGAACTAGCAGGAGCGTAACTTTTACGACGGGAGGTGCCGAGCAAACCGAGCGCACGTAGGGAAAGCCGCCGCTGTGCGGCAATCCGAAAACATGGGAACACTTTCGCCGAACTAGCGGGAGCGTAAGCCGGGCACCCGAGGTTGGGAACCGAGCCGCTGTGAAAAAGTCGGGGCGCCCTAGTTCCGCTGAACCCGCACCAGCGGCAGCGGAAAACGCAGTCGCAATTCATCCTGCAAATAGATCTCCACGTGGTGCAAACCGAATTGCTGGAACTGGACGCCTCCGAAGTAATGAACATTGGTGGCGTGCCCTTCCATTTCCTTGAGCTCAAATTCGACTTCCGCCTGGGCCAGTACATTTTGCTCGTCCACCCCGACAATGCGCGATCGCTGCTTGAATTTGCCCGCACCGCTGCACCAGCGCGTCCAAATGCACAATCGCATATAATTGATTGGCAACGACGGCGCGGCGATGACATTGAGCACGCCGACCAGCGTGTTCATGCCGTTGAACTCGCAACGAACATCCTCGCACAGGACGCAGCTTTGCAGATCGGGCAGGATTGCTTCGGTCGATTCCATTGGTTCAAATCGAACCGCGCATCAACAGGATGATCAGGACGATCGCGAGTGCGATCCGGTAAATCGCGAACGGCACTAATCCCTTCGTCCGCACCCAGCGCATGAACCATGCGACCACGACGAGCGCGACGATAAACGAAACAACGAACCCGATTGCCAGTACCACCCATTGGTGCGCGTCCACTGCCAGCGGGGCGATGTTTCCTTCCGCAAGCGTTTCGCGGCTGGGTTTCAGCGTTTTGTAGAGATCGTACAAAGTCGCAACCACCATCGTCGGCATGGAAAGGAAAAATGAAAACTCGAGCGCAGCCGGGCGCGATAAGCCCGCGATTTGTCCGGCCGCAATGGTGCTCATTGAGCGGGATGTTCCTGGAAAAACCGCCGACAGAATTTGGCAGGCGCCAATCCAAATTGCCTGGAACAGATTCATGTCTTCCATGTGCGCGACTCGCGCGCGGGTGAACGTTGCATCGACAATCCACATCACGATTCCGCCGACAAGTAACGCGATGCTGATCACCCACAGGCTTTCCAGATTTTTGCCGATCACTTTGGTCAGCGCCCACGCCGGCAGCGCCGTAACCACGAATGCGACCATTGTCAGGCTGAGTGGATGTGTCAGGAAATTGCGATCGCCGCGTTCGCCTTTTGGAAACGTGCTAAGAAATTTGAGAATCCGGTCGCGAAAATAAACCGGCAACGCCAGGATGGCGCCGAGTTGGATCACGATCGTGTACATTTTCCAGAAGCTGTCGCCCAGATTGAGTTGGAAGAGCGCCTCGACGATGCGGAGATGTCCGGTCGAGCTCACCGGCAAGAATTCCGTCAGCCCTTCAACAATACCGAGCAAGATCGACAAGAGAAAATCATTCATATAAATCGAAGCAAACTTCGAACACCCAACGTCCAACCCCCAATATCAAAGTCAGAAAGGTCCGGAATCATTTCGTTTTGTTTTCCGCCGTCCGAACGCTGGCAACGAAGATCCTGATTAATTCTTCAACCTCATTAAGGCAAACGCCCAGATCAGAGGTGTTGATCAAATTCAATCGACCGACCAGCCGCAACCAGCGCTTAGTCTCGCGCAATTCTTTAAGGCAGATGCGCAGCTTGTGAAGAAAATCCTTCCGCGATTCGGCTGCCTCAACTTCGCCGTGATTGGAAAGCGGTGACGTGCCGCAACGTAGAAGTTGTCCGGCAACATGATTTCCGGCTTTGGTGCCTGGCAACAATTCGACTAGCTGAACGATTTGCGCCGCGAATTCGAGCAATCTGTCCTCGAGATCGTAAGGCGCGCGCTTGCCGTACTGCCGAGTCGGCGATTCTTTGGCTCGTCCAAAGTGGCCATTCCCACATTCGATGTTCGACGTTCGGCGTTGAGCGTTCGGCGTTCTCTTCATCTTTTTCATGATACCGCTTCCCCTCCGCGTTCGTCCGTCCGAATCCGGATCGCTTCTTCCACATCCGTGACAAAAACTTTTCCGTCGCCAATCTTTCCGGTCTTGGCCGATTGCAGGATCGCTTCGACGACGCGCTGAGCACGATCGTCATCCACCACGATTTCAAATTTCGTTTTCGGGAGAAAATCGACCGTGTACTCGCTGCCCCGATAGATCTCGCTGTGACCTTTTTGCCGGCCGAAACCGCGCACTTCACTCAGCGTCATTCCTTCAATACCGACCGCGGCCAGCGCGTCTTTCACCGCTTCCGTTTTAAATGGCTTAATGATCGCCTCGATTTTCTTCACCGCGCCAAACTAGCGAGGCATGCTCAAACGTAAACAAGAACGTTCGGGGAAGTTGAGGGGTTGAGACGTTGAGTTGTTGAGACGTTGAGGAGAGATGGAGAATTGTTGACGAGTTGAGCGGTTGAGATCTTGAGCCGAGGTTCAAAGAATGAACTCCAGACAACAATATCCATTCGAAAAGTTACGCGTATGGCAAGCTGCGCGAGATTTATCTAAGGCGGTCTATTTAAGCACGCGAAACTTTCCTCAGCGGGAACTCTATGGCTTAATCAGTCAATGCAACCGTGCGGCCGTTTCAGTGGCAGCGAACCTGGCCGAAGGCAGTTCTCGGCGAAGTCGGAAAGACCAGGCGCATTTTTCTGAAATTGCCTATGGCTCGCTGATGGAACTCGCCTGTTTGTTAATTCTATCCAGCGACGTGGGAATTTTACCCAGCGATTCGGAGCAAGATTTGCGAAGTTCAATCGAACAACTTTCGCCCCAGGTCAATGCGCTTCACCGCAGCCAACGATCGCGAACAGATTGAACTTCTTCTCAGCTCCGCAACAGCTCAACTCTTGCTCAACTCCTCAACGCCTCAACTTCTGCCTCGACCATTTCGCGAACCAGTTGCTCGAAATTTCCGCTCGGCTTCCAGCCGAGCGTTTTGCGAATTTTATCCGCGCTGCCGACCAAACGCGCCGGCTCGATCGGTCGATCGAACGCGCGATCTTGCTTCACGTATTTTTTCCACGGCAAATCGACCACTGCGAACGCGGCTTCGACGAAATCGCGCACCGAATGCGTCTGGCCAGTCGCGACTACGTAATCGTCCGGCTTCTCATGCTGCAGCATTAGCCACATTGCCACGACATAATCCTGGGCGCGGCCCCAATCACGCTTGCTCTCCAGATTTCCCAACACAAGATCGACATCGAGCCCGCGCGCAATGCCGGCCACCGTGCGCGCGATCTTGCGCGTGACAAAATTTTCACCCCGCCGCGGCGACTCATGATTGTAAAGAATGCCGTTGCAAGCAAACATGCCGTAGGACTGGCGATAGACGCGCGCCAACTGAGTCGCGAACGCTTTCGCGCAGCCGTAAGGACTCGTCGGTCGCATCGGCGTTTCTTCCGTCTGGGGCGATTCAGATGCATTGCCAAAAATCTCCGATGTCGACGCGTGATAAAATTTCACGCTCGGCGATTGATCCCGCACGATCTCAAGCAATCGCAGCGTCGCCATTCCCGCTTCGTCGCAGGTCGATTCCGGCAGTTCGAAACTGAGCCCGACGTGGCTTTGGCCCGCCAAATGATAAAGTTCGTTCGGCCCGACCTCGCGAAAAATGCGGCGCAACGTCGTCGTGTCCGACAAATCGCCATAATGGAGGAACAAACTTTTGCCGTAGATCGTTTCGTCGCGCCGCAAATGCTCGATCCGCGAACGCAGTAGATTGCTTGTCCGCCGCACGATTCCATGAACGGCGTAGCCTTTCTGCAAGAGCAGCTCGGTCAGATACGAGCCGTCTTGTCCGGTGATGCCGGTGATCAAAGCGACTTTGGCAGACATTCTGTCTCCCAATGAAAGCTGAAAGCGGGAAAACTGAAACGCTGAAATCCAGTTTTTTTGCTTTCCACTCCTATTTCCACGCTTGCATCTTCTTAGCCTAAATGAGCCGAACTTCCGACGAACTGCGCAAGCGAACCAAAAACTATGCGTCGGGGGTGGTTCGACTTTACGTCGCACTACCAAAGCAGCGAGCAGAAGCGCAGGTGATAGGCTTGCAACTGCTTCGCTCCGGTACCTCAGTTGCGGCAAACTTTCGCGAAGCATCACGCGCTCGGACCACCCTTGAGTTCATCTCAAAACTAGAAGTTTGTATTCAGGAGGCGGACGAGACAGACCTCTGGTTGGAACTTCTTCGCGACGACTGTGGAATTTCTGAACAGAAGCTGAACAAGCTGCTGCTCGAGACAAATGAATTGATTTCGATCTTTGTAACGATGGCGAAGCGCAGCAAAATGACATTGAAGTCGTGATTTTAGCCAAAGCCTCGACGTTTCAGCTTTCAGCTGTCAGTTTTCGTGATGTCACCATTCCGCCTTCCCCATTTCAGATTTTCAGCTTTCCGCGTCTCAGCTTTCTATGACTTTGTTTCACAAAGTCATCCGTTCGATTCGGCGTCGCGCCGTCAAACTTGTCCTTCCGAATCCGCGGCCTGGTCATGGCGAATACTCCATGATTTACGACACACTCAATACTTACGGCAGGCCAAGCGATTATCTGATCGATCTTGCCTTACGCGCCGCACAAGAAGCCTGGCGGACCGAGTTGCCGGACCTCAGTGGACGTGTCGCGGCCGACGGCAATGATTTTACGCGAATTTGGCCGGGCGAACATTACCGATTGCTCGCCGCCTTGGTGAAATTGTTGCAGCCGAAGCGCGTCGTTGAAATCGGGACATTTCGCGGACTGTCGGCGCTTGCGCTCAAAAAATTTCTGCCCTCCGCCGGCAAGATCGACACCTTCGATATTGTGCCGTGGGATTCGATTCCGGAAACGTGTCTTCATCTTAAAGATTTCGAGGATGACCGGCTCCGACAGCAAATTGGCGACCTGTCGGACGCGGCTGTGTTTGAGTTGCACCGCAGCCTGATTCAAGAAACGGAATTGCTGTTCGTAGACGGGCCGAAAGACGGCGTCTTCGAGCACAAATTACTTCAGCAGCTGGAAACCGTTGATTTCCACAAACCCCTTCTCGTCGTGATGGATGACATTCGCTTTTGGAACATGCTGGCTATTTGGCAGGACATCGCACGACCGAAACTCGATCTGACCTCGTTTGGCCATTGGTCGGGAACGGGTCTCGTGGAATGGCACCAGGGGAGAAACGTGGAAACGCGGAAAAACTGAAACGCTGAAATCTGAAATACAAAAACAACTCAACGCCTCAATCCAGCCGCTCTGCGGCAATCAACGGAACCGGGAACACTCTGGATGCACTAGCGGGAGCGTAACATCTCAACGGCTTCTTCAGCTTTCAGCGTTTCAGTGTTTCACTTGATCGTGCCTAAAACGACATCAGGCACTTCTCCACTTGGGTAACAATTCATGCTGAAGGCAATACTGTTCCACGGCAGCCGAAAATCTCGTTTAGCATAATCGGCAAAAACCAGCGGAAACTCCCGGCTCTCTTGTTCGAGGTTCAATTGGGATTGGACAGCCGCGATCGCCGGGTAAGCGACATGCCGCCTCCACTCTGTTCCCCAAATAAAAAGAGGCTGATTATGCTCGCGAGCATAAAGATTATGCGTGCAATCAAGCTTTAACGTTTCGAGAGACATTGAGCTGACCGCGGAAGCGCCGGCAACCGGTTGCTGCATTTTGCGCGGCCAATTCCGATTATCGTTCGCGTCAAACCATCCCCGGGTTTGTGCTTTTTGATTATACGCGATCACATTATTGCGAATCTGTTCGTCGTGATTCCAGATCGGCTCTTCAGATCCCGTCCCCGGACGATCGATCCGCGGAGTTGTCCGGTCTTGTTCGCGAAAACTCAATCCTTCCCTATTTCCAACAAGAAGGTTTCGCGTGATCACACAGTCAGGCGATGAGGAAAGGACGATGCCGGCTTGCCCGCCCCAGGCTGCGGGACTTGACGCGAATCCGTTCCCGACAGCCACGTTGTCGCTCGCGTGAAGTCCGTACGAAATTTCGTAGTAGAGTCCGGCGTCTTCGTTGTCCGCGATCAAACAATTTCGCACAGTACAATTTTCATTCCCAATATCGAACCAGATTCCGCAGCCATGATTGGCGACGAAACGGCTTTTCTCCAGAACAACGCCACGCGAGAGAACAATCTTATTGCCTCCGGCTTCCCATTGCTTGTTAAAACCTTTGGTGTTGTTGTTGCGAACCGTGCAACCGGTGAAAAGAAGATTGTGCGCCCGAACCGCTCCGAATCCGAGCTGGCCGTTATCCTGAAAAGTACAGTTTCGGGCGACCTGATCGGGAGCGCCAAAGGCCGCTCCCGATGAATTGGTTCGCTCAAAAACGCAATCCTCTGCGACATCGCCCTGGCCTTCAAAAGCGACTCCACTCTGCTGGGCCCGGTTCGCGGCGTAACGAAATCGAATGCCGCGCAGAGTCACGTACGCGCCTTTACAACGCCAAAGGACCGGCCGCGTGGCGCCCTCCATTTGAATGTTGATATTGGGGGCCGTCAAATCTTCGCCGCCGAACGGCGAGACGTAGAGTCGTTTAGCCGCAAGATCGACATAGAAACTGCCGGCTGAGATGTCATTCCGCTGCAGTGTTTGGCGGAGCGCTCGATCGTTTTCGACCACCTGCTCCGCCCGGCCGATCAGGCGATGATATTCATTAGCTGGATACGCATCGGTTTTGCTCGATGGAATGAACCGATATGACCACGGGGTGCTGTAAACATTTTGCCCGTCGTTCTCTTTATGCCAGTCGGTCAACGGGTCGAGGCCGGTAATAACAACATCTGATCCCGGCGCAGCTTCAAATCGAATCGGTTGCTGCGGTGTTCCGCTTTTTTCGATTACAACACGCTCGCGATAAACGCCGGAATGAATGAGAACGGTGTCCCCCGCTTCAGCCACTTTGGCCGCCTCCTGAACTGTTCGAAACTGCTCGTTTGCCGGAACCGCCGGCAACGATTGCATCGAGACATGCCACGTCGATCCATGCGCGGCCGAGACAATTGAAACAAACACCCAGGAAAAACGCACCAGTTTCATAAGGAACTAACCGAGGAACAATAGCAGACGCGCCGGTTTTGGCCGAATGGCGAAGGCTTTAGCCCCGGCGGATTGCCCTGTGCGGCGGAAGATGGTGACTTTGCTCAGGCGATATCCTACAATCGGACTCTTGGTGGGCTACCAGGGCGATGGCGAAGCGGATTTTCTCGTAACGCTCGGCCCCGTTTTGCTCACCTGAACTTTAATAGAGGACCTCATAACAAATGAAATCGTCAGTTTGGATCGCTCTTCTTGCCGGATCTCAAATACTCCTTTATCCGCTTCCGCCAACAAATGGCGCCAAGCTCTCGCGCAAGGCGCGATTAAGGCCGCCAAACTTTTCCCGGATCAGTTCTCCGAGCGCGATGGTTATTGGTCAAAGCCCAGGCGCGACACCGTTCATCGCCCTGATCAATGCAACTGTGAGTCCCGCTAATTCGCTGAAGAGCGTCCAATTTACGATCACGCCTACGCCGGGTTCGGTAACGCGCCCGATATCCGCCACCTACTCGGCCAACTATCTTCAGAGCCGCAACTATCTCAATACCGGAACCGGGGCCGCGATCATCCCGGTGTTTGGCCTCTACGCAAATTTCTCGAACACTGTGGTTCTGAACTTCCTCTTCACGGACGGCTCCTCACAACAAAACATTGTGACCGTTTCAACCGCGGATTGGACCGACTCATGTAATAAGTTCAAAAGCCCCACGGTTCTGCAGGCGCGGACCGGCACGACCGGTTTGAGTTATGATTACATCATGACAAAAGACCACTGCGGAACGCAGTCCCCGGTTATCATCGACACGGACGGCGTCCCTCGTTGGGTTGGTCCCACCAATTATACCTCCACCGCTTCGATGCTTTTTGCGAATGGAATTTACATCTCCTCGCCTCCTGGCAGCCCCAACTCGACCGCGCTATCTCGAATCGACTTTGATGGCGTCCTTACCTTTGTTCGCAATTATGGGGATATCGGTGTGACGAACTCGGGCCATCACAATTACGACCCCGGTAAACGCGGCATGCTGTTGGAAGTCGACACCACCACGGAGACCGAATCGATTATCCTGGAAGTGGATACTTCCGGCAATGTTCTAAACACCTGGAACTTCGCCGACATCATCAGCCAGGCGATGACTGCCGGAGGAGATGATCCGACCCAATTTGTTGGAACTAGCTCCCAGGACTGGTTCCATAATAATGCCGCCACCTACAGAAAATCAGATAACACATTGGTTGTCTCCAGTCGCGAAAACTTTGTCATCGCCGTAGATTACGACACCCAACAGATCAAGTGGATCTTGGGAGATCCAACGAAGAAGTGGCACCAGTTCGCTTCGCTGCGGCAATTTGCGCTGAGCGTTGATCCCAGTTCTCTTCCGCCGATCGGACAACATGCTGTCTCGATTACGCACGACGACAACCTGCTACTCTTTGACGACGGCCTCTCCAGCATATTCCAAAATCCGCACGGAGCAGATCGCACCTATAGCGCGCCGCGAAAATACCACATCGACACCCAGGCAATGACTGCCACTGAGATATGGAATTATCCAAACGGTCAGAGCTTGTACAGTCGGATTTGTTCGAGTGTTTATGAAGACGACCCGACAGACTATCTGGTCGATTACGCCGATATCAGCAACCTTGGGTCGACCCAGTTCGCGGAGTTACTCGGTTTGGATGACGGAAACAACAAGGTATTCGACTATCGCTATACGACGAGTGCTTGCTCCACCGCGTGGAATTCAATTCCGATTCACCTGGAACAAATGACATTTACCTCTGTGGTCCCGCTTCGCGCCGTGTCCCGTTCGACGCACGGATTGGCCGGCACATATGATGTAAATCTTCCTCTGACCGGAGCTGCCGCCATTGAATGTCGGAGCGGGGGCGCCGCCGGAAATTATCAAGTGGTTGTTACCTTCGCCACCACGCCTGTCAGTGTCACCGGCGCGTCTGTAACTTCGGATTCCGGAGGGACTGCTTCTGTTTCGGGTGCGCCGGCCATAAGTGGCAATGACGTAACTGTAAATCTTACCGGTGTGAGCAACGCTCAGACGCTGACCGTCAACTTGCTTGGAGTAAGCGACGGGACCAATACCGACGATATCTCGGTCAGAGTATCAATTCTGCAGGGCGATACGACCGGGAATGGCATCGTGAACTCGAGCGATATCGTCCAAGTCCAGTCACAATCAGGCCAGCCTATAACCGGAGCCAATTTCCGCGAGGACGTCAGCGCCAACGGCCAGATCAACAGTTCGGATATTAATTTGGTGCAGTCGCAGTCAGGCACAGCGCTGCCGTAGAACGGAGCCGCCCGAAAGCCCGCGACTCTCAGCATTCGACCAGCGCCGAACAACCCAATCAATGCCGGAAACTCGATTTTCACTCGAATTCCCTTGCCGAAATGCACGTAAATTATGTAGGATTAAACCGGGGTATGAAACTAAAAGTAACCATCTTCTTGTCTCTATTTGTTGCATTAAACGTTTTGCTTAACCCATTCTTGTGGGCCGCAGGGTCCAAGGCGACACAGAAGAAGAACAACGGCAACAAAGTGCCACCAAGGTTTTCTCCGGGCCCTTCTTCGAGCGCGATAATTGGCAGTCAAAGCCCTGGCACGACACCGTTCATCGCCCTGATCAATGCAACTGTGAGTCCCGCTAATTCGCTGAAGACTGTCCAATTTACGATTACGCCTGCGCCCGGTTCGGTAACGCGCCCGATATCCGCCACCTACACCGCCAACTATCTTCAGAGCCGCAACTATCTCAATACCGGCACCGGAGCCGCAATCATCCCGGTGTTTGGCCTCTACGCAAATTTCTCGAACACCGTCACGCTGAACTTCTCCTTCACCGACGGTTCTTCTCAGCAAAACATGGTGCAGGTTGTGACCGCGGACTGGACCGACACCTGCGGCGTGTATAAAAATCCGACTGTTCTCCAGGCACGCACCAACACAACCAACCTGAGCTACGATTACATGATGGTTAAGAGCGCGTGTGATTCTCTGTCCCCTACGATCATCGATACCGATGGGGTAGTGCGCTGGGTAGGAACTGCCGGATCTTCGAGCCTGGCGTCGATTTTTTTCGCGAACGGCATTTACATTTCAACCCCCCCGCCAGCGGGTTCAACTCCGACAGGGATCTCCCGGATCGAGTTCGACGGCATAGTTACATTTGTGCACGACTACAGTAATATAAATGTAACCTCGACCGGTCACCATAATATCGATCCGGGCAGACAGGGAATGTTGGTGGACGTAAACACCACGTCACAGACGGAATCGGTTATCCTCGAAATCGATACTGCCGGCAACGTTCTCAACACTTGGAACTTCGCCAACATAATCAGTGCAGCGATGACTGCCGGCGGAGATGATCCGACTCAGTTCGTTTTCCCAGCCCCTACCGACTGGTTCCACAATAATGCCGCCACCTATCGGAAGTCAGATAACACCTTGATCGCCTCCAGCCGCGAAAATTTTGTCATTGCCGTGGATTACGACACCCAACAGATCAAGTGGATTTTGGGCGATCATACTAAGAAATGGTATGTAAATTTTGCCTCGCTGCGGGCATTCGCCCTGAATCTCGGTCCGAATAGTCTTCCGCCGATTGGCCAACACGCTGTCTCAATTACCAATAGCGACAATCTTTTACTCTTTGACGACGGTTTTCAAAGCACATTTCAAATGCCGGCGGGCACCAGTCATAACCCTAGTCTAGCGCGGAAATATCAGCTCGATCTTGGCGCGATGACCGCTACGGAAGTGTGGAATTACAACCAGAACCTGTTTAGTAACGTCTGTTCCAGCGTTTACGAGGAGCCTGGATTGGATTATCTGGTTGATTGGGCACATCTAAGCGTTTCAGGGGGCAATGCCGCTGAATTGGTTGGCCTGGATAATGGAAGCACTAAGGTCTTCGATTATCGATACCCGACCACCAGCTGTAACACCGCGTGGAATTCAATTCCGATTCACTTGGAACAAATGACATTTACCTCCGTCATCCCGCTTCGCGCCGTGTCCCGTTTGACGCACGGATCGGCCGGTACGTATGACGTAAGCCTTCCTCTCACTGGCACTCCCGCCATTGAATGTCGGAGCGGAGGCGGCGCTGGAAATTATCAGGTGGTGGTTACCTTTGCCACCACGCCTGTTAGTGTCACAGGTGCGTCTGTAACTTCGGATTCCGGGGGGACTGCTTCGGTTTCGGGTGCGCCGGCCATAAGCGGCAAGGATGTAGCCGTAAATCTTACCGGTGTGAGCAACGCTCAGACGCTGACCGTCAACTTGCTTGGAGTAAGCGACGGGACCAATACCGACGATATCTCGGTCAGAGTATCAATTCTGCAGGGCGATACGACAGGGAATGGCATCGTGAACTCGAGTGATATTTCCCAAACTCAGTCGCAATCAGGCCAGCCTGTAACCGGCGCCAATTTCCGCGAGGACGTCACCGCCAGCGGGCAGATCAACAGTTCGGATATTAATTTCGTGCAGTCGAAGTCAGGCTCAGCATTGCCATAGATCCGAGTCGCCCGAAATCAGCGTTGAGAAGCCGTTAAAAGCCGCGTTCAACGCCTCACGCGTCCTCTGATGAACTTCCCGCGGAATGCGGTATGCTCCGCGGTTTAGTCTCAACACCTCAATCCAGCCGCTCTGCGGCAACCAACAAACCGGGAACACTTTGGATGCACTAGCGGGAGCGTAACATCTCAACGGCTTCTCCAGCGTTTCCGTATTTCAGCTTTCAGCGTTGCTCAAATGTCTTTATCTCCATTTCAGTTTTCAGTTTTCAGTTTTCAGTTTTCAGTTTTCAGTTTTCAGCTTTTCCTAAATGAAATTTGATTTTCTGATCGTCGGCGCGGGTTTTGCCGGCTCGGTTCTGGCCGAACGGATCGCCACCCAACTTGATCAGACCTGCCTCGTCGTCGAACGCCGCAACCACATCGGCGGTAACGCCTACGATCACTACGACAAAGCGGGCGTGCTCTTGCACAATTACGGACCGCATTATTTCCGCACCAATTCGCAGCGGATCGTCGATTATCTGAGCAAGTTCACCGATTGGCGCGCAGTCGAATACAAAATCTTGTCCTGGACCCACGGCCGGTTCTGGCAGTTCCCGATCAATCTCAACACTTTCGAGCAACTGATCGGCCGGCCTTCGACCAGCGAAGAAATGGAAGCGCAGCTCGCCGAGTGGCGCGTTAAGATCGACAATCCCAAAAATTCCGAGGAAGTAATCGTCTCTCAGGTCGGCTGGAAGCTCTACGAAATGTTTTTCAAAAATTACACCCACAAACAATGGCAACGCGACGCGAAAAACCTCGACCCAAGTGTCTGCGGCCGAATCCCGATTCGCACCAATCGCGATGATCGTTATCTCGCGGAGAAGTTTCAGGCCCTACCAAAAGACGGCTACACGGCGATGTTCGAAAAAATGCTCGCTCATCCGAAGATCGAAGTGCGACTCAACACCGATTTCCGCGATGCCCGCGAACAGGTCCAATACGACCATTTGATCTTCACCGGGCCGATCGACGAATATTACGACCACTGCTTTGGCCAGCTGCCCTATCGCTCGTTGCGATTTGAACCGGAAACACTTTCTCAGGAATACTTTCAACCAGTTATGCAGGTGAATTACCCGAACGATCACGACTTTACCCGGATCGTGGAGGTCAAGCATGCCACCGGCCAGAAGCTTCCATCGACAACCATCGTCCGCGAATATCCACAGGATTATGGACCCGGCCGCGAACCGTACTATCCAATTCCCGCGCCCGACGCCAAAGCGCTTTACCAAAAATACGCCGACCGCGCCGCGCAGGAAAAAAATGTCACCTTCGTCGGCCGCCTCGCGACTTACCGCTATTATAATATGGACCAGGTCGTTGGCATGGCCCTCGCTGAATTCGACCGCTTGAATCACGGTTCATGACGTGATCTCGCAAAATTCGAAATGATGAACGTACCAGATGCCGACGTTTTCGAGACGTATAAGTTCAATCCATACCAATTTGGGCTTTCCGAAAAGCTGATGTTGGACTTCCACGGTCAGCAGGTTGGATATTTCGCAGGCTGTTCGAAGGTGGTTGACTTAGGCGCCGGCCGGGGATTTTTTCTGCGTGAACTCGAAAGGCGAGGGATCGCCGGATTCGGAGTGGAAAACCACCCAGAGTCCATAGCGGCTGGCGAGAAATTCGGCGTGAAATACATCAAAGCGAACATTTTTGACTTTCTGCGCTCTGATAATTTTCACGAAATCAGGAAGCAATGTGATGGAGTTTACTGTTGTCACGTAATCGAGCACCTCGGGCCAGCGGAAGTGTTCGAACTCTTTCGTTCGGTGAAACAGAATTGCGCGCCAAATGTTCGTTGCCGATTTATAACCAATAACCCAGTTGACATCGATGTCCTCGGCGACACGTTTTGGATGGATTTGACCCACCGCCGGCTTTACCCGGCCGAACTGCTGGTATCAATGTCTAAGAGCCAGGGATTCACGACTGCCACGGCAAGGGCTTTCAGCGGAATACGAATCAACTGGTTCACGCGTCTGAAGGTTTTTTTATGCAGACTTAGATGGGGCGCCAAAAGGGGCTCGCCAAATCTCTTACTCGATTGCTCATAGCAGGCTCAAGTGGTTAACTCCGCGATTCAGCAGCCACACCCGTACTTAAGACGGATCGCTTCCAACGTCGGGTGGTTAACGGCCGAGAGAATTATCCGACTGGGCTTCGGAGTTTTAATCACCGTCGCGATCGCCCGCCGTCTTGGTCCCGAGCGATTCGGTCAATTGAACTACGGGATTGCAATGGCCACATTGGTCGGAGTTGCCGCCTCTTTGGGTCTCGACTCCGTTGTCCAGCGGGATCTTGTCAGAATGCCGGCTGAGCGGAATCAGCTAGCCGGCACCTGTTTTGTGCTTAAGGCGGTCGCGGGAATTCTCGGATACATCCTGCTGGTTGCAATTGTTAAAGAAACTGTTCCAGAACCAGCAACACGCGCTACCTGTTTCATCGTCGGGCTTGGGTTGCTCGCCAATGGGTCCTTTGCCATCGACAATTGGTTCCAAGCCCACACCCAAGGAAAGTTTACGGCTTTTGCCCAAGGTCTTTCTTTCCTCATTGCTGCGACAATTCGAATCCTTTTGCTTTGCATTAACGCCGGGCTGCTGGCCTTTGCCTGGGCGTTCTCCGCCGAGCCGATTCTAACCGGAATTCTTTTTTTGGTTCTTTTTCACGCCGTCGCCGGTTCGTTGAAGGATTGGAAGTTTGACCGAACGCTCGCGCGAAGGTGGCTGACGGAGTCGTGGCCGCTGCTCCTCTCTGGTCTGGCAATAATAGTGTACACGCGGATAGATCAGATCATGCTGGCGCATTTGGCCAACGACCGCGCTCTCGGGATTTATTCGGCGGCCGTCCGCATAAGCGAAATAGGCTATTTTATCCCTCCTATTCTGGCCGCGAGTGTACTGCCGAGCATCGTGCGAACCCGTGAAAGCGACATCAGAAAATATGACGCCCGACGACAACACTACTTCGATCTCAGCGTTGTCCTCGCCGTCGGCATCGCTCTGCCGACCACGCTCTTGGCTGGGCCAATCATTCGGTTGCTTTACGGAAATGCGTATGCAGAAGCGGTTCCGATACTTTGTGCACTGGCATGGGCAACCTTGTTCGCCTTTATGGGGGGAGCTCGGCAGCAATATCTAATCACTGAGGGTTACATGAAATTTTCCTTCGCCGCCACGCTTGTTGCTGCGGTTATGAATATACTGCTGAATATTTTTCTAATCCCGCACTATCAGGGGTTTGGTGCAGCCATCGCGACATTGATTTCATATGGATTATCGGCGGTTTTCTCTTCCTTCTTTTTCTATCCAACCCGAGAAATCGGTTGGGAACAGTTAAAAGCATTCAATTTATTCGGGGCGCTGTGGCGACTCGCCAGTTATTCAAAGGAAATATCTTCCCGTGTGCCTGGTTCGACCGAAAGCGAAAAGAGATGAGCTTCTTGCGACTCTCCATTTGTATTTCAACAATTAATCGAGCCGCTTTCATCCGGGAGACGTTGGAGAGCATTGTCCCCCAAATGACCGACGAAGTAGAACTAGTTATCGTCGATAGTTCTTCTGACTCTGCAACCGAAGCCATGATCCCCTCATTCGAAGCTCAAGGAGCCAATCTCCGCTACCTCAGAAGCAAGATGGGATTCGGCGAAGCCTATGCCAAGGCGGTGGAGTTGGCGCGCGGCGAGTACTGCTGGTTGTTCACCGATGATGATTTGCTCAAGCCCGGAGCAGTATCAGCAATTCTGGAAGCGAGTCGCAAGAACTACTCCCTTATTATTGTTAATGCCGAAGTGCGAGGCAAAGATCTCAGCGTTTGTCTTGAGCAAAGGAGAGTTCCGGTCTTAGAGGATCACATCTTTTCGCCCGCGCCAGCGGAACAAGACGCGCTGCTCGCGGAAACTGGAATGTACCTCACCTTCATTGGCGCAGTGATTATTCGTCGCGACGTATGGAAGCAAAGAATCAAAGAAGAGTACTTCCGGAGCCTTTTCGTCCATATGAAGGTGATATTCGAGAGTCGGTTGCCAGGTGACACTCTGCTCATCGCAAACCCCTGGATCGTTATCCGATGGGGAAATGCTTTATGGCGATCGCAAAGCTTCGAAATCTGGATGTTCGAGCTCCCCGAGCTGGTCTGGAAACTTCACGATTTTGCTGATTGGGCAAAAGCAAAAGTGGAAAGACGCGAACCTTGGAGACGGTGGAGACGTTTGCTTATGGCGCGGGCGATGGGTCGCTATTCCATGGAGGAATATCGTCGATGGCTCAGGCCTCGCCTGAAAACATTGCCGCGGAGAAGCTTGGCATGGGCTATTGCTTCGGTGCCGATAACTCCTCTCAATTGGTTGGCTCAGATGTTTTTATTCCTCACAGGGAAAGCCGCGAGTTTGGCGCTCGTGGACTTAAAGGATTGGCAAAATCAGGCCTGTTGAGTCCCCCGATGCGAATCCATTGACAGGACTGGAGTTGTGTTTTTCCATAGGAACGCGTGTCCGCTTCAATTAAGGCTTTCGCAGTCGCCGCTCTCGGGCTGATCTTCGCCGTCCTACTCGGCTCGCAATTAGGCTCAGGAAGTTGGACGATTCCGATCATTATCGTCGGGAGCTGCCTCCTCGGCGTTCTGTTGCACTTGTTTGCCAAGGGCGTGCGTCCGGAAGCTTTGATTCTCGGCTTTCTCTTTATTGGCTACATCGTCGGCAGCCGCGGCTTCGCCAATATCAGTCTTTCCCGAACTTTGCCGCTTTACTTGGGAGAAGTTTCTCTCATTGCCTGCGCTGCAATTATGTTTTGCCGTCGCGCTTTCACCCGGCAGCGCATGATCCCAAAGACTTTCCTCGGACGTGCCATCACCGCCTTTGTCGTCATTGGTGCTTTGCGAACTCTGTATGATTTGGAGCGCGGAGTTTTTGAATTCTCAACGATTGTTCGCGACGCGGCGACCGTTTATTACGCTCTCTTTTTCTATATTGGCTACTATCTTGGCAATCATCCGAAATCGCGCGCCGTCCTCGATCGCGCGATTGTTTTCGCGTTCGTTCTTTTGATTCCCGCCTTTGTTGTCTCAGCATTTTGGCCGGATGCCCTTCTCCATCTGACCTTGCGCGGTTACCCACTCATTCTGCTAAAAGGCGATCTTGCCGCGACCTTCCTCGGTATCGGCTCTTTTTACCTTTTCCTTAGCCGTGATCATCATCGCTGGAAATCACTTTGGCTTGCGGGTTCGCTCATTCTTTTCGGCCTGATGGCAATGGGGTTAATGCGCGCGGCCGTAGTTGGCTTCATGCTGGCGACGGTCCTGCTTCTCTTCGCCAGCGAGTGGCGATTGCTCAGGTGGCAAATTGGCGTCGGTTTGTTCGCAGCGATCATCCTGATGTTTGTGCAGAACGCATCCACCACATCCCGAGAAGAAAATTTTCTCGTTCGCGTCACCGACAAACTTTATTCGATGACGGATCCGTTTGGTACGAAACAATATCGGCTAAGTTCGACCTCAAGTTCCGTGAACAACACCCGTTTTCGGGAGGAATGGTGGCGGGCTGTCTGGCGCGAAACAATGGATAAAGGGCCAATAACTGGTCTTGGCTTCGGATACGATCTTGCCTCGAGATTTCTAATGTCCTACGACCTTCCGCTGGAAAGGGATTTCTCAACTCGAAGTCCGCACGGCATCTTCGTCACGGTCCTGGGTCGAATGGGTTTTATCGGCCTTATCTCATTTATCATAGTATGCGTTGGCGTTTTCTCGGCTGCATTCCGCCGAGCATCGTTAGTCCGACGACGAAAGTTGCCGGCCTATGAATTACGACATTGGTGCGCTGTCTTGATGATTCTTGGCGCAGCGACGTTTGGCGTGGTTCTGGAAGGGCCGATGGGTGGCGTTTTGTTTTGGAGCTTGCTCGGAATGGCTTGCAGCGAACCAAGTATTGCTGCGACGCTGCGCTCACCAAAACAACTAACGGTACCAGCCGATTTACCCGAGGCGACGAAGGAACCGGTTTCGGTCTAGCACTTCGGAAAGTCCTTTGGCACCTGATCTAAGCGTCGTCATCGTCAGTTGGAACACACGCGAATTGTTGCGAGCGTGCCTAAGCTCAGTCTTTGAAAATGCCTCCGCCTTGAGTCTCGAAGTATTCGTCGTAGACAATGCTTCGACGGACGGAAGTGCTGCAATGGTGCGGGAGAATTTCCCGCAAGTGCGGCTGATCGAGAATCAGAACAATGTCGGATTTGCCGCGGCTAACAACCAGATTTTTCCGCAATGTTCCGCGGAGTTCGTGCTACTACTCAACTCAGACACCGTTATCATCGACAAGGCGCTCCAAATCCTTGTCGATTTCATGCGGGCAAATCGGGAGGCTGGCGCCGTCGGGCCTCGACTGCTGCATCCGAGATTGAAAATGCGCGTGCTCGGGTGCGGCCATCAGCCGACCTTATGGCGTGAGTTCAATCATCAATTCGGCCTCAGTCGATTATTCCCCCGAAGTCGTTTCTTTCGAGGAATCTATTTGTTCGTGAACGTGCACGACGACAAGGTGCGGGAAGTAGAATGGATTTCCGGAGCAGTCCTACTTGTGCGAAATGACGTAATTAAGACCATTGGCGGTCTAAGTGAACGATGGTTCATGTACGCCGAGGACATGGAATGGTGTCATAGAATGCAGCTCGCAGGTTGGAAACTTTACAGCGTTCCTAGTGCTGTGGTGGAACACCATCTCAGCGCCAGCACCAAACAAAGCAAAAATGCACACGTGATGTCGATAGCGGCCGGACGAAGTTATTTTGTCCACAGCCAAAATCCCTCCGTCCTAAAATTGTTTCTCTTCGATTTGGTGACGATTGTTGGAATGCTCCTGCGCGCGACAGGATTTTTTCTTCGCAGTCTGACCGATCCACATCACGCCGACATGTGGCGATCGCGGGCTCGGTTGTTTGCCCGATACGCGAGTACGCATCTACGTATCGCCACGGGAGAAAAAAGCTCGGTCAACTCAACGGACGCATAACGTCCACAACAAGCAGCCCTATCCTTGCTGATTCAACGCCATGGCCAGTAATAATCGGTCGATCGCGGCCGTGCTCACGGTTTTTAATCAAGTTGAGGGTGCCCGGCGATGTCTCGAGTCCCTCCTCGGCCAAACAACGCCACTGGCACAGATTTGCGTTCTCTTTAATGGAACGGCGAAAAACGGCTCGCTCGCGGACGACTTCGCAAAGGCGTTCGCGAACAAACCAAATGTTCGAGTCCTGCGTTCGCGAGAAAACATTGGTAACGCCGGCGGCGTTAGACTCGCCATGCTGGCGGCATTAGCCGCGGGCGCAGACTGGATCTGGATCGTCGAGGATGATGCTCTGCCCCATCACAACGCACTTGAACGTCTACTTGAGGCAGGAATGAAAACAGATTGCGTTTATGGCAGTTTGATTATCGATCCGAAGTGGAACGATTTAGCTTTCTCCGCTGCCGCCATCGAACAAGATGGTTCTCAACGGATCGTGTCAAAGCGTGAAGAGCTTCCTCCGGCAAACTCTTTTCAAGTGCGCGGTATCTGGCTCGGCGCCCTGATCCCGCGCCAGATCATCGATGTTGTCGGCGAAGTGAATGCCGATCTCTTCATTCGCGGTGAAGACGAAGAATATCCGGCCAGAATTCGGCAGGCGGGCTTTCGCTTTTTCTGCGTAAAGGATTCGATCATCGAGCATCCCGGAATGCGGCACGTTCATCTCGCGATCGCCGGCGTGAATTTCTTCTACGAAGCTGGGGTTGCTCCCTGGAAAGCGTACTTTCTCATTCGGAACCACGTTTATGTCCGCCGCAAATATACGAACGCTGGGCGAGTGGCCGGTTTGGTCCGTGCGATTGGGACAATCGTCCTGTCGATCTTGTGTGCGTTACGTTTCGATGATCACAAGTTGAAACGCTCTTTGCTATACTTGCGCGCGGGCTGGCACGGACTTTTAGGTCGACTCGATGTCAGACCGGCCGGAACGCCAGCGTGAAAATTCTCTACGCATTCAATTATTACCAGCAGCATGGCGGCGAAAACCAATGGTATCGGTCTGAGCCAGAACTTTTTGCCAGCCGCGGACACGAGGTATCGATCTACTCTCGCGATAATAAGGAACTCGAGAACTTTAGCGTTCTGCAGAAGGCCGCACTCTTCTGGCGCACGACCTGGTCGGAGGAAACTTATCAGGCAGTTCGGAAATTGTTACAGAACAATCGGCCCGACATCGTTCACGTCTACAACACGTTG
>Ga0210410_10001570_pt1 | contig 21257 bp, 18 predicted proteins | sample IncBWC4MmetaG_FD_161058 | JGI IMG/M metagenome (GOLD analysis project Ga0210410, IMG submission 161058) | Forest soil microbial communities from Barre Woods Harvard Forest LTER site, Petersham, Massachusetts, United States - Inc-BW-C-4-M | ecosystem: Environmental > Terrestrial > Soil >... | reverse complement strand
ACTGCGGAAGACGGTAAAGCTCGCGGCGGAATCCGAGCGATGAGTAGACGTAGTGATTGCCGAGAAATTCTTCCGGCAAATATGCGCCCAGGCGAAATGGACCACCGAGAGTGAAAACCTGGAATGGTCCGGCGGTGCGGTTGAAAGAAGTGCCTCCGGCAATGGTAAAAAAGGCCGACGTCTTCTCGCTGGCAGGAATAAAAGTAGAACTGCGCACTTCAATTTGATTGATGGACCGAGGCAGGCCCGGACTCTGCAGCACGTGCGCAACTGTGCTTACGATGCGCGTGCCGCGACTGGGAACGGCAGGGCTGTCTTGCCCGTCCCAAACATAGCGGGCACGTAATTCGCTGGTGCTGCCTTCGACCACGGGCAAGCCGACGCTTCCGACCAGGGGGGCGAGCTTGCCATCGAAGATTTCATATCCCAGGCGAAACTCGCTGCGACGGCCGGAGTCGTAGCCGATGTCGAAGCCGCCTCCGGCGCGCTCGTCGCCGAAGATGGCGACGCGAGTTTGTCCCGAGAAGGCGTTGCGCGAATATTTCGACGCGAACGCGTAAGGCGCAACGAAGAAGTGCGACATCGCGATGGGCTGATAGAACTCGGTTGCTGCGAGATTTCTCGATCCGAGCAGCAGATCGTTGCGCCACTCTCCGCCGTGATGTTTTATGTCCACGAAGGTGATGCGAGCGCCGGCTGAGAAATCGAAGGCCGCGACGCCGGAACCGTTCACGTCGACGGCGAGATCGACAAAGGGCGGACCGTAACTCTTTTCGTGCGCGACGATGCGCAAGGCTGGCACGCCGTTCTGCACGAAACCTTCATAGCCGAGGCTGTCGAAGCGGCCTTCGCCCACAATCTGCGTGAGCCTGGTGTCGAGCCGCTTGATGTCCAGTTTGCCTTCGGTCTTTCCTTCGATCTTGCTTTCGATCAGGGGCCGCAGCCTTTTCTCGAGATGTTCCTGTTCGTCGCCGCTCACGCCCGTCACTTCAACGATTTGCGACGAGGTCTGCGCCACTCTGCGCCGGGCATTGCGCTCCTCGACATATTGTTTCCATTCCGCATCGGGGAGGGCAAAAGGACGCAGTACCGCGGCCTTGAGACCGGTGCCCTCATATCCCATGCGGATGATGGCGGCCGCGCTCCCGTAGTCAAAAACGGTGGTATCGCCCAGATCGGGCGCGAGCACAATATCGGCCTGCTGGAGCGAGTGCCGGTCATGCTCGACGGTCATCAACGAAATACTTTGATCGAGCACACCCGCCAGACTCTGCAAGCGGGCGCGCGGAGAGAGAGGCGGAACAATGTCCACGGCGATCACGATGTCAGCGTGCATCGAGCGGGCAACGTCGGTGGGAATGTTGTCGACCAGCCCGCCATCGGCGAGCAGCTTTCCGTTCACTTCGATGGGCGTGAAGACAGCGGGAATCGCCATCGTAGCGCGAAGAGATTCGGCGAGCGATCCATCTTTCATCACGATCGCGTCGCCAGTGAGCAGATCGGTGGCCACGCAACGGAAAGGCGTAGGTAGATCGTCGAAGCTGGAAATATTCGAATAAGGAAATGCGATCTGATCGATGAGCAGGCCCACGCCGTGCGCGGAACTGAGGCCGTTGGGTCCGGTGAGGCCGTGCTTAAGGCCGAGCATGGCGCCGATCTGAAAAGCGCGGCGGTCCTGCTTGCGGCGGTAGGAGAGCTGATCGTAACTGGGTTCGCTGAGCAGAACGTTGTCCCACTGGATGGTCTTGACGAAGTCGCGCATCTCCAAGGTGTTCATGCCGCTGGCGTAGACGGCGCCGACCAGAGCTCCCATGCTGGTGCCCGCGACAGAGTCGACGGGGATGTGATTTTCTTCCATCCATTGCAGGACGCCGATGTGGGCGAGACCGCGCGCGCCTCCACCGCTGAGGGCGAGGCCGATGCGGGGGCGGGGAGTTTGCTGTTGGGCGTTCAGCGTCAGCGCGATGGCGGAAAGCAAACTAAGCGCAAGCAAGATGTGGCGGGATGAAAGCATTCTTTTCTCCTGCGGGGCGAGTGGATGGATTTTATCGTGTGGGGCCGGAAAGCAAACAGCAGGTCTCTCCACTGCGCTCGCATTTACTCGCTCCGGTCGAGATGACAATTCTGTTTTTCTACTACGGCATGGGCTGCAGCTGGCGGGACTGATCTAGGACACTGCGGACGGCGTCGATCACAACTTCCGGGCGGTCGATTTGGATGTAGTGCGCGCTGTTTTTGGCGACGGTCTGCGTGCCGCGGGTGGAAAGATGCCCAAGCTCCTCCTGCATTTTTTCCCAGGCGTCGTTGGTTTGCCTGGCCAGGTCCGCGGGGAGTTCGGCGGAAGGTTTGTCGGGATCGTGGGAGAGAACTGCGAGCGGCATGTCGCCGAGTGATCCGGTGGAGGCGGTCTGCTTGGCGCTCTCGGAGAACGCTTTCATCTCAGCCAGACCTTCGCGCGCACTGTGGAAATTACACTCTGCGGCGCGGACGGGCGGATCGGGATCGCACAGGCCCATGATGCGCGGGAGGCCGAAGGGCATGGTGTATTCCACGAACAAGGCCTCGCGCTGCCAACTGCCTTCCATATTTTTAAGTTCTGGCGGGAAGCGATTTTCCTGGTCGGGATGAGAAGCATCAACCAGAACCATTCCCGCGACTTCGCTGCGATAGAGGCTGGCGTAGAGGCGAACATCGTATCCGCCCATGGAGTGGCCGACGAGAATGTAGGGCGGCGCGATGGCGGCGGCTTGCAGGAGAGCGTGCAACTCTTCGGCGATGACGTTGCTGGTGCGCGGGCGGGAGCTTGCGTCGCTGAAGCCGAGTCCGGCGCGGTCGTAGGAGCAGACGCGGGCGAACTTGGCAATCTCGGGCTGCACTTTGCGCCATGAAATGTAGCTGTCGCCGAGGCCGGATTCGAGGATGACAGTCGGACTTCCCTGCCCTGTGCTTCCCTGCCCCATGCTTCCTTGCCCCATGCAATCGATGTGCATGGTTGAGCCGGAGACCGTGAGCAGGCGTCCGGGCATGGGATTTTGTTGCGTGTCGCGGGTCTCAGAAATGTTCTCGTAGATGAAGGCGGAGGCGGCAAGCAGCAGGACGAGTGCGAGCAGGAGTCGGACTACGCGGCGGAGCCAGGGGTGCGGCGGACTGTTCGGTGCTGGCATTCTAGAAAGTCAAAGGCCGCGGGCGGGGGCGCCCGCGCCACATTAGCCACATGAGTGTCTTGCTACTCGCGGCATTCTACATGACTGGCGGGACGGTGATGCCCATCGCGGCCAGGGTGCGGATGAGTTCGCGGCGGACTACGGCAACGGTGGCCAGCAGGAATTGTTTTCGCTTCTCGTCCGGCTCGCTGAGGATGGGATGGCGGTGATAGAAGGCGCTGAAGAGTTGCGCTAACTGGAAAGCATGCTTAGCGAGATATGCGGGCTCGGTCGTGGTGATGCACTGGTCGACGATGTACGAAGTTTTGGAGGCGGCGAGCCAGAGTTCCCAGATTTCGTTGGCGGAAGAGTCGTTGGCCGATTCATCCGTAAGGAATTTGGTGAAGTCGTCGAGCGAGACGTGGTTAGCAGCATCCCGGCAGAATGTTTCTAGACTAAGGCCGGCTTTGTTGAAGATGCTGGTGGCGCGGACGACGGCATATTGCGCGTAGGGTCCGGTCTCGCCTTCGAAGCTGAGAGCATCTTTGAAATCGAATGCGATTAGCGACTGCTTGGTGTACTTGAGCATGAAGAAGCGAAGGGCGCCGACAGCGATTTGCGTGGCGATGGATTCGCGTTCGGCCTCGCTGAGTTCGGGGTGACGCGGGTCGACTTCTTTTTTCGCCGAGGCGATGAGCTGATCGAGCAGATCGTCGGCTTTCACGCCGAAGCCTTTGCGTCCGCTGACTTCGATGAAGGGTCGTGTCTGGTCCTCTTCGCTCAGGGTATAACCGAGTTCGGCTGCGCAGCGCGGAGTCAGCACGACCATCCCATAGGAAAAGTGCGTTAAATGGTTGGCCGCTTCATCGTGACCCAGACCGCGCAGGGCTTCGATCACTGTGTTCTGCGCCTCCGCCTGTCGCACGTCGATGACGTTGTAGTTTTCAGCCACGTCACCGAAGTGGGGATGGTCTTTATCGCCTTCGAGGGCGGAGATCCAGCAGTCGTGTTGATTGGGATAGCGATAGAACTTGCGATAGCCGAAGTCGCGTCCGAGCAGGCCGAACTTCCACATGTGGTAGGCGATGTCTTTGCCGACATAGCCGACGGTGCCGTTGGAGCGGACGATTACTTTCTGGTCGTCTTCGGAAATTGTGGCGGGAGAGTCAACATCTTTCATCACCGAGGACGCGGAGGACACAGAGGAAGACGTTCCGGCGCGGCGCATGATCCAGCAGCCTTTATTTTTGCCGTCGTTCTCGTAGGTGAGCACGCCGGATTCCTTTAGCTTGCTGAAGGCGGCGTCCCAGAAATGCAGGTGCAGGATTTCGCTCTCGCGGGGCAGAAAGTCGTATTCGATGTCGAGGCGGTCCATGGTTTCGAGATGGCGGCGCAGGACGGCGGTCGAGATCAGTTCGGCGATAGCGGCCGTTTCGCTCGCGGCGTCTTCGATGGCGTTGAGGGTTTCACGGCGGGCCTGCTTGTTCGCGGCGTCTAGCTCGTACCACTGAAAGACGCGAGCGTAGAGATCCCAGCAGTAGTAGTCGAAGCGCGGCTGGCTGGCCAGAGCCTCGATTTCGGCGCGGGCCTTCTTTTCGATGTGCGTGAATCCGACGACCACGTCGGCTACCTGCACTCCGGTGTTGTCGATGTAGTTTTGAATGTCGACTTCGCGGCACGCGTATCGCAGAAGGCGCACGAACGTATCGCCGAGGATGGCGTTGCGCAAGTGTCCGATATGGGCGGCTTTGTTGGGATTGATGCTGGTGTGCTCGACCAGAATCTTTCCGGGAGGAATTGCGGCGGGCGGTTCTTGGTCGGCGGCGAGGGCCGAGGCCATCCAGGCGCGGTCGATTTTTACGTTGAGGTATCCCGGACCGGCGACGGTGAGTTCGGCGATGCCTTCGATGGGGCCGATCTCGGCACGAATTTCTTCGGCAATGCGCAGAGGAGCGGTGCGCAGCGGTTTAGCGAAGGGAAAAATCGGGATAGCAAAGTCTCCGAGCTCGACCTTCGGAGGCTGCTCGATCACGGCTGTGGGCAAGGCGACGCCAGGGTGTCGGCGTTGCAAACACTCAAGCACGGCTTGGGCGAGGCGGTGTTCGAGATAGCAATACAAGGATTCCCTCTAAGCTGTTGAAGAAGAAGTGATTTTAGCAGAGAGCGCGGCGGGCGCGGGTTGCGCGGGCAGGTTTGACGGAGGTAGAAGGCTTCCCTATGATGAAAAATCGGAAAAGAAAGTCGTTTACCACAGAGACACCGAGGCACAGAGAAGATCAAGTTCAAGAATTTGCCTGGATTTTCTCTGTGTCTCTGTGACTCTGTGGTGAAGTCATTTTTCTATGCGCATTGCCTATCTCGAATGTTTTTCCGGCATGAGCGGCGACATGTTTTTGGGCGCGCTGGTGGATGTCGGAGTTCCGTCGCGGGTGCTCGAGGAGACGGTTGCGGCGCTGAATGCGGCGGCGAATCTGGGGGCGCGGCTGGAGATTTCGCGGGTGGTGCGCAGCGGGATTTCTGCTACGAAGGTGGATGTTTGGGTGAATGGAGAGAAGGATTTGCCGCGGGAAGAATTTTGGGAGCGGCAAGAAGAAAATGAGCATTCTCATTCGCATTCTGCTAAGCGCTCGCATGAAGATCACGAACATTCGCATCATGACCATGAGCATCCCAAGGATTCGCATTCTCATAATGGTGAGAGTTCGCGGGCAGGAGTGCCCGCGCCACACACAGATTCCCATTCGCGTGAGCATTCTCATGGGCGCGGGCTGACGGAGATTCGGCGGATTATCACAGCGTCGGCGATTTCTGCCGGGGCGAAGAAGACGGCTATCGCCATGTTTGAGGCGCTCGGCGCGGCGGAGGCGACGATTCATAACACGCTGGTCGAGGACATTCATTTTCATGAGGTGGGTGCGGTCGATGCCATTGTCGACATTGTTTGCGCGGCGGTGGGGGCCGAGGCGCTCGGAGTCGACGAACTTATTTGCTCGTCTTTGAATGTCGGCGGCGGCATGGTCAAGTGCGCGCACGGGACGTTTCCTGTTCCTGCGCCGGCCACGGTCGAGTTGCTGAAAGATGCGCCGGTGTATTCGTCGGGCGTGCAGGCGGAGTTGGTTACGCCGACCGGGGCTGCAATCGTGAAGACGCTGGCTTCGCGCTTCGCGGCGTTTCCCGAGATGAAGATCGAGAAGTCGGGCTATGGTGCCGGGACGCGGGATTTTCTGGGGCATCCGAATGTGGTGCGGATGACGATTGGTGAAGCTGTTCCTCACGCGCTGGCTGCGAACACGGCGGCAGAGGCGATCACCGTGCTGGAGGCGAATCTGGATGATATGAATCCGCAGGTGTTTGGCTATGTGATGGATCGGTTGCTCGAAGAGGGCGCGCTGGATGCGTTCGCGATGCCGGTGCAGATGAAGAAAAATCGTCCGGGGACGTTGCTGACGGTTTTGTGCAAGCCCGAAGATGCGGGCAAGTTGACGCAATTAATTTTCACTGAGACCACGACGCTGGGGGTGCGTTGCCGCGAGGAAGTCCGGCAGACTCTGGCGCGGCGCTGGGAAAATGTTCGCACCCAATGGGGCGAGGTGCGCATCAAGATTGCCAGCATGAACGGCACGGTGACGAATTACGCTCCCGAATACGAAGATTGCAGGCGGATTGCGGCGGAGCATCGCGTGCCGCTGAAGCGCGTGATGCAGGAAGCGGCGCGAGAGTATCTGGAGAAAGGCCAAAAACATTAACCACAGAGGACACGGGAGCAACACAGGGTAGATCTCGGTGCTCCGTTGCTTCGGCGGTTAGGAATTTATGACTCGAAAGTTTTACATCACGACGCCGATCTATTACGTCAACGCGCGGCCGCATATTGGGCACGCTTACACGACGATTACGTGCGACACAATTGCGCGGCGGCAACGCATGCTGGGCGCGGAGACGTTCTTTCTCACTGGCACCGATGAGCACGGGCAGAAGATTGAGCGCGCGGCGCAGGCTGCGGGCAAGACTCCGCAGCAATATGCGGACGAAATTTCGGGGGAGTTTCGCACGCTCTGGAAGCGGATGGGAATCTCGAACGACGATTTCATCCGCACCACCGAAGACCGGCACGTGAAGCGGATGCAGGAACTGTTTCGCGTGCTGCGCGACAAAGGCTTCATCTACAAAGGTACGTACACGGGACAGTATTGCGTCTCGGACGAACTCTATGTCGACGGAGCGCAACCAGGCGATCCTTGCCCGACGTGCGGGCGGATCACAGAGACGGTGCACGAAGAAAATTATTTCTTCAAGCTCTCGGCATTTCAGGACAAGCTGCTGGCGTTGTATGCGAACCCTGAGTTCATTCGTCCGGAGACGCGGCGCAATGAAGTGATTTCGTTTGTGAAGTCGGGGCTGCGCGATCAATCGATCAGCCGGTCGACGTTTTCGTGGGGCATTCCGGTGCCGGACGATCCCAAGCATGTGATTTATGTGTGGCTGGACGCGCTGGCGAACTACATCACGGCGATCGGGTATGGCTCGAAGCACGCGGGGGCGCAGGAGGCATTCAAGAAATTCTGGCCCGCCGATGTGCAGATGATCGGCAAAGAAATTGTGCGATTCCATTGCGTGTACTGGCCTGCATTTTTGATGGCTGCGGGGTTGCCGGTGCCGAAAGCGATTGTGGCGCACGGCTGGCTGCTGTTTGAAGAGAGCAAGATGTCGAAGTCGCGCGGGAATATTGTGCGCACGGAAACGATTCTCGACGTGTTGGGCGCGGATGCGCTGCGATATTTTCTGCTGCGTGAAGTTGTCTTTGGGCAGGATGGATCGTTTTCGTTCGATGCGCTGGTGCAGCGCTACAACTCCGATCTGGCGAATGGATTGGGAAATTTGGCGAGCCGCACGCTCACCATGATCAACCGGTACTTCAAGGGTGAAGTGCCGTATCCGTCGCATGGGGCGTCGAAGACGGCGGCGGAGGATGCAATTGCGGAGACGGCGCGAAAGACGATTCGCGAATTTGGGACGCTCTTTGATCAGTTCCAATTTTCGCGGGCGATCGAGGCGGTGTGGGCGCTGATCGCCGCGGTCGATAAATATATTGTCGAGAACGAGCCGTGGGCGCTGGGCGAAAGGCAGGATGAAGACAGCCGATCGCGGCTGGCGACCGTTCTGTATACGGCGGCGGAAGCGTTGCGCATTGGTACGGCGCTGGCACATCCGGTGATGCCGGAGGCGACGGCGAAGATCTGGACGCAGCTGGGGCTGGGCGAAATCATGAAGGTGGACCTGAACGCGCTCACCTGGGGACAGTTGCCGTTGGGGACGAAGCTGGGTGAGGTTCACCCAGTGTTTCCGCGCGCCGACAAGAGTGCAATTGAAAGGATGCAGAAGATGGAAGAGCAGGAACGAGGGCCAGCGGTGGAAGAGGCGGCGCCGGCTAAAGCTGCTGCGACTCCAGTTGCGCCGGTTGCGGCTGCGCCTGCCGTGAGCGTCGCGCCGGCGAGCGACGGGAAGATTACGATCGACGATTTCTCCAAGATTGAGCTGCGTGTTGGCTTGGTGAAAGTGGCGGAGCGCGTGCCGAAGGCCGACAAATTGCTGCGGCTGGAAATTGATATTGGGACCGAAGTGCGGCAGATTTTGGCGGGCATCGCGGAGGCTTATGCACCTGAGACTCTCGTCGGTCGCAAGGTGGTCATCGTGGCGAATCTGGCTCCGCGGAAACTGCGAGGGATGGAGTCGAATGGAATGATCGTCGCGGCATCACCCGAAGGCGGAAAGCCGGTGCTGGCGGGATTTTTGGAGGATGTGCCGGTGGGGGCGAGGCTGAAGTAAATCGTCGTTGGTCGTTGGCCGGTCGTCGTTGGCCAAGAACGAGAGTCAAGGGCCAGCCGAGCTTCGCTCGGCTTGGACGGGCAAGAGTGCCCGTCCCCACACGAACAAATACTCATGTTTATTGATTCGCACGCGCATCTCGATGGCGCTAAATTCGATTCTGACCGCGAGCAGGTGATCGCTCGCGCGCTTGATGCCGGAGTGCGCACCATGGTGGCCATCGGCAACGGCGATGGGCCGCCCACGCTCGACGCTGGCGTTCAACTCGCCGACAAATATCCGTTCATGTACGCGACCGTCGGGGTTCATCCGCATGAGGCGCGGCTGGCGGATGAAGTGGCTTATCAGAATATGGAACGGCTGGCGCGGCATCCCAAGGTGATTGCGTGGGGCGAGATTGGGCTGGATTATCACTACGATCATTCGCCGCGCGACGTGCAGAAAGAAGTTTTCATCCGGCAGATGGAGTTAGCGACGGCGGCGAAGTTGCCGATTGTGATTCACTGCCGGCCCTCGGATGCCAGCGACAACGCCTGGGAAGATTGCCTTGGGCTGATTCAGGAACGGTGGTCCACGAATGGCCTCGGCGGAATTTTGCACTGTTTTACGGGAAATGCTGCGCAGGCTGAGCGAGCGCTGGACATGGGATTCATGATTTCGTTCTCCGGCAACATTACGTTTCCGAAAGCGCAGCAGATTCGAGATGCGGCGTTGGAGGTTCCTCTGGACCGGATGCTGATTGAAACGGACTCGCCCTACCTGGCGCCGGTGCCGCACCGGGGCAAGCGTAACGAACCGGCGTTTGTCGTGGAAACGGCGCGGAAGCTGGGAGAGTTGCGCGGACTGGCGCTGGAAGAAGTCGGCGAACAGACGTCCCGGAATTTCTACAATTTTTTCAAATTGGCTGAAATTGCTGAAAGCAAAGTTCCGGCGCAGTAGGCCTTCCATTCTGTTAACCTCAGATCAAGATTCCCTCGTTTCAGAAAGATTAGAAACATATGCCCGACAACAGCTTCGACGTGGTCAGCAAAATCGATCTGGCGGAGGTCACCAACGCCATCCAGCAGGCGCTGAAGGAGATTCACACGCGCTTTGACCTGAAGGATTCGAAGTCGAATATCGAGCTGGAAAAAGACGCGATCGTGCAGCAATCCGCGGACGAATACAAGCTGAAAGCGGTCAACGACATCCTTCAGACCAAGCTGGTAAAACGCGGCGTGTCCATCAAGGGCCTGACCTACGGCCCCATTGAGCCCGCTGCCGGAGGTTCCGCCCGGCGCAAGATCACCATGCAGCAAGGCATCGCGATCGAAAAGGCGCGCGAGATTGTGAAGCTGGTGAAAGACTCGAAGAAGAAGGCGCAGGCCTCGATTCAGGCGGACCTGGTACGCGTGAGCAGCAAGGATCGCGACACGTTGCAGGAAGTGATCGCTCTGCTGCGCGGGCATGATTTTGGGATTGATTTGCAGTTTACGAATTTTAGGACGAACTAGAGAGTTCGGAGGGCCGGAGTTGATCAGTCCGAGATCCTTCACTCCGCCTGAAAAACGGCTTCGTTCAGGATGACATCTGCTGCAGGGTAATCGCCCAGGGTTGTGGGCAAAGAGAATACGGGAATTGAGTACATCGGTTGCCATTAACGGGAAGGAAATCTTCGAGTTGCTGCGGGGCGATCTCGTCGCGCTGGAAGATGAGTTCGGGCGCGATACGGTCTCGGGCGTCGAGGCCATTACGGAGATTGGGGAATACTTGCGCGCTGGCGGGGGCAAGCGCATTCGTCCGGCGCTACTCTTGCTTTCGGCGAAGCTGCTCGACTATCAGGGACGCGGCGCGGTACGGCTGGGCGCAGTGGTCGAGATCATTCACACGGCGACGCTGGTTCATGACGATATTATCGACGAAGCTAAGACGCGACGGGGTCGGCCTGCGGCGAATACACAGTGGGGAAATTCCAAGTGCGTGCTGGCCGGCGATTGGCTGTACATGCAGGGCTTTAAGATCGCGGTCCAGGAGCGCAACTTCCGCATCCTCGACACGCTGATTGAGCTGACGCAGCAGATGGTCGAAGGCGAACTGCTCCAGATGGAAAAGCTGGGCAAGCTGATTGCCCTGGACGAGCATTTCGATCTTATCTTTCGCAAGACAGCCTGCTTGTTTTCGGTGTGCATGCGTCTCGGAGCCATCCTCGCGGAAGCCGGTCCCGAGCAGGAAGCGGCGCTGGGAAAATATGGTCACGATCTGGGTATGGCGTTTCAGATTGTGGATGACGTGCTCGATCTGACGGCTTCGGAAGAGATACTCGGCAAGCCCGTGGCCAGTGATTTACGCGAGGGCAAGGTCACAATGGCAGTGATCCACGCTCTGGAACGCTGTACGCCGGCCGAGCGGGAAAAGATCGAAACCGTTCTGCATCACGGCGCGTTCAACGGCGTAAGCCATGGCGAGATTCTCGAGATCCTGCAGCGCTACGGCTCGCTTGAAGCCGCCATGGACCGTGCCGCCGTCTACGCCGAGTCGGCCCGTGCCGCCATTTGCAGCTTCCCGGATTCCGAAATCAAACGCGCCCTGCTGTGGGCGCCGGACTTCGTCGTCGCGCGAGAAAAGTAATCCGCATTTGCAACATTTACCCCGCTTCGGGTTTACACCCTAAGGCGCTTTTCATCAATTTTGTTGGACAACCTCTTCCCTGTTTCCTCCCACTAAACTGGAGTGCGCGCACACCAGCAATCCATTTCTGGCCGATCTGCGTAATTCAGATATTGAGATAATCTGGCCTAATTCAACACCTCGACAAAGGAGACGAATCAATGAAGAAGTTGATGGTTTGCATGCTGGCTCTCACTTTCCTGATGGGCGTGGGCGCAACCGCGTTCGCTCAGCAGGACACAATGGCGCCGATGGCGGACGATAAGGCAGCCGCCAAAGCTCCGCTGATGAAGTTGACGGGCACCGTAAAGGTAGACGGGGACAAAGTCACGTTCGTCAACGACAAAGACATGAAAAGCTGGGACGTCAAGAATCCCGAGACTCTAAAGGCGCATGACGGACATCACGTTCAGGTCAGCGCGCACGTTTACGCCGACACCAACACGATCCACGTGATGAGCGTAAAGATGGCCAAGGCCAGCGCGATGAGCGGCGATGCAATGAGCAAGTAGTCTGACCCAGCGTCAATTTAGGCATAGGGCGGCCCTCGGGCCGCCTTTTTTCTTCGTGTGCTTGGCGATTCCCGCCTCCCTCGCTTAAACTGAACCGTTTTCCAATGCCGGCTAATCCAACGATGGTCGCAACTCCCCTTCAATGACCGATCTGCTTAAGCTGATGGCGCACCACGGCTATGCTCTGACCTTCGGTCTTCTGCTCGCCGAAGCCATTGGCCTGCCCTTTCCGGCGGCGATCGCGTTGGTGGCGGCGGGCGCGGCCGTGGCCGCGCACACTCTGTGGGGACCGGCGGTTCTGCTGGCGGCGATCACCGCTTTGCTGATCGGCGATACGGCGCAATATTGGCTGGGACGTTATTCAGGCTGGGCCTTGCTCGGCTTTCTATGCCGCATGTCGCTCAATCCCGAGACCTGCATCCTGCGTTCGGCGGAGTCATTTTATAAGCGTGGCAAGGTCACTCTGGTGATCGCGAAATTTATTCCCGGAGTCAACACCATGGCCGCTCCGCTGGCCGGCAGCATGAATATGCGCTTCGGCCAGTTTCTGCGACTCGACTTTGCGGGAGCCACACTTTATTCCCTGACTTATCTGGCGGTTGGCTACGTTTCGCGCGATTTTCTCGCTGCAACGCTCAGCGGATTTCACGCCGCTGGTCGCGCGATGGAAGTCGTGGTCCTGGTGGCGGTGATCGTTTATGCCGGATATCGCCTCATGCAATTCGCCCGGCACGGCAAATACCGCATCGTGCCCCGCATACAGGTCCACGAGCTGGCCGCGCGGCTCGCCTCGGAAGATGCCGGAAAAGTTCTCATCGCCGACGTGCGGAGCCACGGCTACTACGATCGCGGAACCGAACGGATCAAGGGCTCCATCCGCATCGAGCCGAACAACCTCGAGGAAGAGATCAAGACCCTGTCCAAGGACAAGGATATTTACCTGTACTGTACTTGAGCACGCGAAGCCACCAGCGCCCGTGTGGCGCACCTGCTGCGGGAAAAAGGATTCACCACGTTCGTGATCGTCGGCGGCCTCACCGCCTGGCGGAAAGCCGGAGAGCCACTCGAGTCAGTCCCGAAAGACGATCTGGTAAAACTGCCTACGTTCAGCTAATCGGTGCCGCACGTTGCCGCAGGTTGTGCGCGACCCAGCAAGCTCATCCTGCCCAGTCGGCGGGTAGTGGCTCGGTATGAATCTCTAAATCTCCCATAAGGCGTCATCCCGAAGCGCCCGCGTTTTTACCAGCGGGCCGAGGGATCTCCAGTAGCACACAGCGTCATAGAAGGAGATCCTTCGAGGAGGAGCGAAGATACAACACGAAATCTAAACTGAGCCTCTACGGGTCTGCGAAGTCCGTATTGACAATAGTCGTGATAACGACTATTTCTTAAAGAATGAAGAAGAAAGCTCAGCCCGCGAGCAAAAAGCGGCGGGCGGCATGTCCCGAGGAAGACGCCTTCCTCGACCTGCTACGTACCACCGATTTGCTCTCCCGGGGCCCGGCCCTGGTGATAAAGGCCGAGGATCTGTCGGCGAACCAGTACAACGTGCTTCGCATCCTGCGCGGTACCCCTCCGGGCCTTCCCTGCGGAGAGATTGGCAACCGCATGAATACGCGCGATCCTGACATTACGCGCCTGCTCGACCGCCTGGAAAAGCGCGGCCTGATTTCCCGTTTCCGGGAGACCAAAGACCGCCGCGTGGTGATGGCACGGATCACGGCGGGCGGTCTTAAGCTCCTGGCGCGCCTCGATGAACCGATCGAAGAGTCGCACCGCCGGCAATTAGGTCACCTGGGAGCAACCCGGCTGCGGGCGCTCGCGGAATTGCTGGCCGCCGCCCGCGCCGGGTTGAGTTAATTGGGTTGAGTTAATCAGGACCCGAAACTAGATGTTGCAACGATTATCGTGATAACGCATCTAATTCGACTGGAGGATAGACAACCATGAGCACACCCGCAATTCCGCAGACCGCCGTCACCACCTGGAACATCGATCCGGCTCACACCGCCGCCGAGTTCAAGGTCAGGCACATGATGATTTCCAACGTAAAAGGGCACTTTGGCAAGATTTCGGGGACGCTGACGCTGGACTCGTCCGATCTGTCCAAGTCGACCCTGTCGGCCGTGATCGACGCGTCCTCGATCGAGACCCGCGACCCGCAGCGTGATGGACACCTCAAGAGCGCCGACTTCCTGGACGTGGAAAAGTTTCCCACGCTCTCATTCAAGTCCACCAAAGTTACTCCGCTGGAGGACGGCGAATTTTCGGTCGAAGGCGACCTGACTATTCACGGTGTGACCAGGAAAACGGTCTTAACCGTGGAAGCCCCGACTCCGCAGACCAAGGATCCCTGGGGCAATACGCGCATCGGAATCTCGGCGTCCACCAAGATTCAGCGCAAGGATTTCGGCCTGAACTGGAACGCGGCGCTCGAGACCGGCGGCATTCTCGTCGGCGAAGAGGTCGCGATTACGCTGGATGCCGAATTCATAAAAGCGTAAGCGATGCGAACCGCTGCATACGCTACTTGCGCCGCGCACCAATTAACGGTCTGACGGCGATAAGAAAGGAAAACTATGTCACTGCGACCTGTAAGACAGATCATTCAAACTACGCCGACTCTCGAAGGCGCGGGCGTAAAGCTGCAACGCGCCTTCGGCTTTGGCAAAACCAAGGACTTCGATCCGTTTCTTCTGCTGGACGATTTCCGGAATGAGAACCCGGCCGATTATCTGGCGGGATTCCCGTGGCATCCGCACCGCGGCATTGAGACGATCACCTACGTTTTAGCCGGGTCGGTTGAACACGGCGACAGCCTGGGCAACCGAGGCAAAATGACCGCCGGAGACGTGCAATGGATGACCGCCGGCAGCGGCATTCTGCATCAGGAAATGCCGAAGGGCGACACCCATGGGCGGATGCACGGCTTTCAGTTGTGGGCGAACCTGCCCGCAGCGCTGAAGATGACCGATCCGCGTTATCAGGACATTCCATCGAGCGCGATTCCCGAGGTCACCGATGACGATGGCACCAGTGTGCGCGTTATCTGCGGTGACTTCTGGGGCAAGCGCGGACCGGTCGAGGGCGTAGCTGCCGATCCAAGTTACCTCGATATCTCGGTCCCGCCCGGCCAGCGTAAACGACTGAAAGTGGAGACGACGCGTAATGCCTTCGCCTATGTATTCGCCGGCGCTGGTACGTTCCGCGACGCCTCCGATCCGCAGGCGGTGCTCACGGAGCAGGGTGCAGACCCGAACGCGTCGGCTAAGTACGACGCGGCCAATCATTCGCTGGTGCTGTTCGATCGTGGCGACGAGATCAATGTGCAAGCCGGTCCGGAGGGCATTCGCTTCCTGTTGGTTTCCGGCAAGCCGATTGAAGAGCCGGTCGCGTGGTACGGCCCGATTGTGATGAACACGCAAGAGCAGTTGCGCCAGGCGATGTCCGAACTGCAAAGCAACACTTTTATTAAGCACCGGTAGAGTGCCGCGGACAGGAAACGTCGTTGGTCGTTGGTCCTTGGTCGTTGGCGAAAACCATACCGCGACCGGTCGGCCGTTTGCGAAAAGGCGAACGACCAAGGACCAACGACCAACGACGGGTTCCGGTGGTAGACTGCCGCTATGGCCACCAAAAAGAAAGCCAAGAAAAAAACGCCGACGAAATCGAAGAAATCAGCCGCGAAGAAAACATCTTCGGCCAAGGTATCGGCTAAGAAGAAGCCAGCAGCAAAGAAGGCCGTTGCCAAGAAAGCGCCGAAGAAAAAGTCTACGGTGAAGGCCGGGGCTGCGGCTGGCAAAGTGATCGCTGCAAAGCCAGCTAACCGACCGAAGCAGGCAGTTCGCCGAAAACCTCAGATTGTGAACAGGGTAGACCTTGAGGATGAGGGGCTAGGACCGCGGTCCGGCGGGCAGTCTGGCGACCTTCAGGGATTGTCCGGCTTTGAAGGCCCCGATTCCGAGAGCGTCGACGAATTGCTGGAAGAAGGAAACTCTTTCGAGGCGGAAGTTGTAAAAGGGGTAGAAGACGCCGGGAACGCAGATGAACGGGAAGTTCATACCCACGAAGTGCTCGAGGACGATGTTCCCGAGGAATATCTGGACGAGAAGTAGCGCGCTTCAAATGTCGTAGCTGCAGATGTCGTTGCTTCAGATGTCGTAGTACATGGCGAACTCGTAGGGATGCGGCCGCTGGCGGATTGCGTCCACTTCGTTCGCGCGTTTGTAATCGATGTACGTTCTGAGCAGTTCTTCGGTGAAGACGTCACCCTTCAGCAGGAAAGCATGGTCGCGCTGTAACGCGTCCAGCGCATCTTCGAGCGATCCCGGGATGGAAGGAATGTTGGGCACTTCCTCCGGGGCCAGTTCGTAGATGTCTTTGTCGAGCGGCGAACCCGGGTCCATCTTGTTCTCGATTCCGTCTAGCCCCGCCATCAGCATTGCCGCAAACGCCATGTAAGGATTGCAACTCGGGTCCGGTGGCCGAAACTCAACTCGCTTTGATGCAGGCGAAGTTGAATACATGGGAATGCGGCAGGCCGCCGAGCGATTGCGCCGCGAATAGGCCAGATTCACGGGAGCTTCGTATCCTGGCACCAGCCGCTTATACGAATTCGTGGTCGGCGCGATGATCGCGGAAAGCGCCGGCCCATGCTTCAGCAATCCGCCGACATACCACAAGGCAAGCTGCGACAGGCCGCCGTAGCCATCTCCGGCGAAGAGGGGCTCGCCGTCCTTCCACAAAGACTGGTGGGTATGCATGCCGCTGCCGTTATCGCCGAACAAGGGCTTAGGCATGAAGGTTACGGTCTTGCCGTAAAGATTCGCGACATTTTTTACGATGTATTTGTACAGCAGCATTTTGTCCGCGGAGCGCAGCAGCGAATCGAACTTCACGTCGATTTCGGTCTGACCTCCGGTTGCCACCTCGTGATGATGACTCTCAACTTCGATGCCGCAACTCTGCATCGTAAGAACCATCTCGGAACGCAGATCCTGATAGTGATCGGTCGGCGGCACGGGAAAATATCCTTCGCGGTAGCGCGGGCGATAGCCGAGATTGTTCTCTTCCCTTCCCGAATTCCATCGTCCTTCCTCGGCGTCGATGTAGTAAAAGCCGCACTGCTCGCGCTGATCGAAGCGGACGCTATCGAAAATAAAAAACTCGGCCTCGGCCCCGAAATTGGCCGTGTCGGCAATGCCAGTCGCGGCCAGATGCAGTTCCGCCTTGCGCGCAATGTAACGTGGGTCGCGGTCGTAGCGCTGCTTGGTGACAGGATCGACCACGTCGCACACCAGCACCATGGTGGGAACTTCGGTGAAAGGATCGAGCACCGGGGAGCCGGCATCCGGCATGAGCAGCATGTCGCTCTCATGGATCGCCGCCCATCCACGGATCGAAGAGCCGTCGATGCCGAAACCCTCTTCCAGCGCGGCCTCGGTCAACTGTTCAATGGGATAAGAAACGTGATGCCACAGCCCTGGCAGGTCGGTGAAACGCAAGTCGAGAATCTTGGCGTCGTGCTTCCTGGCGAACTCGAGCACGGATTTTGCATCGGCCATAATGACTCCTCGACTCACGGGCATCGCCCTTCGCCTGTCCAAATGCGGGATTGGTGGCGGAGATTTCCTGCTGCGGGCAGGCTGCTACAATCGGTCGCATCAAGCAGGACGGTAGAGTGTAAGGCCTGTGGTTATTCGTAGCAATTCGATTGTTCTTATAGCAGCGATAACTCGACTTTATACTGATGCAGTCAGCGTTCCGCGATCAGCAACCAGCATTCGGTCAAGAGACTGCTGAGGCGAGGCCGAAAGTGACCCGGTCGGCGGTGGCTGAATGCTCTGTGCTGACGGCTGAATGCTCCTATGGATTTCGATCAACTGGAAACGTTTCTCGAAGTGGCCCGCCACACGTCTTTCTCGCGGGCGGCAGAGAAGCGATTTCGCACCCAGCCGGCCATCTCGTCGCAAATTCGCTCGATTGAAGAAGAGGTCGGGGCCAAGCTCTTCGACCGATCCGGCGGCAAAGTCTCGCTAACCGCCGCGGGCAAGGCGTTCCAGAAATATGTCGAAGAGACGCTTGACGCCCGCAAAGCCATGCTGGTCGCCATCGCCGAGATGGAACGCATCCCGCGCGGCGAAATCATCGTCGGAGCCAACGAGGGCACATGCCTGCACATCCTGCCCATGGTCTTCGCCGATTTCAAAAAGCAATATCCGGATGTTTCGGTCAACATCAAGCGCGCCGACTACGCAAAAATTCTCGAGTCGGTGATCGACAACTCGGTCGACTTCGGCGTCATTTCACTTCCCGTCACCGACAACCGTTTGACCGTCGTCCTCATCCATCGAGATGAATTGATCGTGATCGCGCCGCCGCATCACCCGATGGGAAAGATGAAGTCCATCGCGGTCGCCGACGTGGCGAAGTTTCCGCTGGTGGTGCCCAAAGCGGGTCATACTCGCGACGCCATCGAGGAATTGTTCCACGAGCGGCGCCTCAAGCCCAACTACACCATGGAACTCGACTCCAGCGAACTGCTAAAGCGCTTTGTTGCTGCCGATGTCGGCATCGGATTCATCGCCCGCTCCAATGTCGAGGAAGATGTTCGCGCCAAAGCGCTCGCCGCGATTCCGCTGGCGGACGTGCAGATGCGCCGCGATTTAGCCCTCGTGTTTCGCAAAGACAAAGCTCTCAGCCGCGCGGCGCTGGCCTTCATCGAGATCGCCGTCAAACACAAATCCACCGACGAACTGGTGCCGAGCCACAAATAATGGTGACCGCGGCCCCCAGAGTCTTCTTCTTGGTTTTGATGCTTACGTTTCTCCGGTCCGCGGGAGCGGCTCAGACCACCCATGGCAGCGCCCCACCCGGCCAGGCCAGACAATTGATCGCAATCACAGTGACTGGGACCAAGCGCTATTCTCAGGAAGCCGTAGCCGCCGCGAGCGGCTTGCAAATGAATACCGAAGTCGGCGAAGACGACTTCAAGAAGGCCGCGCGCCGGCTGGGCGACACCGGTACCTTCACCGATATCGCCTACACCTACAGTTTTTCCTCCGCGGGCACCAAACTCGAGTTCCATGTCACCGATGCGGACAAGTTCCTGCCCGCCCGCTTCGAGGATTTCGTTTGGTTCTCCGACGCTCAGCTTCTCCAGCGAATCAAAGATCACGTTCCGCTATTTATCGGAGAACTGCCCGCCAATGGCCGCCTGGCGGACGAAGTCTCCGACGTTCTCCAGGCCATGCTGGTGGAGAACGGCATTCCGGGCCATGTCAACTACATCCGTTTCAGCAAGCCTAACGGACCCATCGAGTCCATCGACTATAGCGTCGCGGACGTTCTCATCAGCATCCGCAACATCGAATTCACCGGTGCCGGCGAAGCCGAACTTCCCGCGCTTCAGAGCGCCGCTCGTCGACTTCCCGAGCGGGAATACTCGCGAAGCCATCTGAAGCAGTTCGTCGACCGCCAACTTCTCCCCGTCTTCTACTCGCGTGGATATTTGAAAGCAACGTTCGGCGAGCCTCAGCCGACGGTCATTTCAAAGCCCGGAGCCGAGGTCGAAGAAGGTCCGCGCAATCAGACGGTGGTCGACGTAATTCTCCCCACTACGCCTGGCCAGCAATACAAATTAAAGAGTCTGGATTGGTCCGGTAATCACGAATTTCCCACGGATACTTTGAAAAAGATGATTCCGGTTGAGCCGGGGCAAGTGGCCAATACTATTCGTATTGGCGAGGACCTGAAAGAAGTTCAGAAGCTTTACGGCACTCGCGGTTTCGTAACCGCCTCGGCAAAAATCAACACCGAGTTTGATGACGCCGCCAGCACGGTAGCTCTTCGCATCGATCTCACCGAAGGTGCGGTTTATCAAATGGGCGACCTGGAATTTCGTGGCCTGGACAACAGCTTGATGGCCAAACTGCGCAGCGCGTGGAAGCTGCGCCAAGGCGAAGTCTACGATGCCAGCTACCTGCCTAATTTTCTGCCCATCGCGCAAAAATTGCTTCCGGCAGGCTTCGATTGGGACGTCACACCTCATGCGACCGCCAACGTCCGCGATAAGACCGTCGACGTGGATCTGATTTACAGCGTCAAAGCGCCGAAATAAGCCCCGAAACAAACATTGGCTGCGATTCGTATAATCTTCGCTTTTCCGGATTTCGGAACAAGACTTAAAATAAGGCGAAAGCCCATCTAGCGTTCCTGTAATGTGCTTGGTACACTTGCGGCGGAGTCGTTCGAGAGAGCGCGGCAGGAGGAGTTCACTGGATGTTCGGTAGTGCGCGGCGTGCGATGGTCGCAGTAGCAATCATAAGCTTAGCTGCACTTTCCATTGCGTTGCCCGCGCTGGCAGCCGGAAAGCAAACACTGACCGGCGAAGTTGGCGACGCCATGTGCGGCAGGAAGCACATGGAAGGCGCCCCCGCCGATTGCACTCATACTTGTGTGCAGCACGGTTCCAAGTATGCTCTAGTCGTGGGTGATAAAATCTACGCTCTGGAGACGACTGACAAGGCCGTCATCGCCTTGCTCGATCAGCAGGCGGGAAAGAATGCAACGATCACCGGCACCGTGAATGGCGATAGCATCGCGGTGACTTCGGCGGTCGCCGCCAAATGAGTTTTAAGGTTTGCCCGGGCCCTCCCCTAATCAAGATCCGGGCATAGGCGGGGACGCGCGCCAGCGCGTCTCCGCATTTTGATCAGCCACTCTTTCATCTCCCCGTTCACTGCCCGATTTTTTTACCGATCTTTTTTGTCCAATCTTTATTTATGCAATCCGCGAAATTCATACTTTGTTTACAACGCTTTGTGTTAGATTGTGCATTCTCCATCTCAATTTTCGCGCGCCGGAGGATTACAGCATTGGGCAAAGATATGGTTCCCAAGCGGATGTTTTTTACCAAAGGAGTTGGGAAGCATCGCGAGCGCCTAACTTCATTCGAGTTAGCCCTGCGCGACGCCGGTATCGCGGCGCAGAACCTGGTGCGGGTTTCGTCCATCTTTCCGCCCAATTGCAAAATGCTGGCTCGTAAAGAGGGCGTCAAGTATCTCAGCCCCGGCGAGGTGGTCTTCGCGGTGGTTGCCGAAAACTCCACCCGCGAAGCTCATCGCCTGCT